>ENA-OUOG01003319-OUOG01003319.1-marine-metagenome-genome-assembly--contig:-NODE-3319-length-15263-cov-14.637495_pt1 | contig 15263 bp, 13 predicted proteins | sample MGYA00248635_ERZ508505 | MGnify/ENA primary metagenome ERZ508505 (study PRJEB26176, sample SAMN06267871) | marine metagenome | isolation source: Saanich Inlet, British Columbia, Canada | place: Pacific...
TTGCGCGCCGCCAATCGGTAGGTCAAATTGCCATGCGGGTCGGCTTGTTCGGCCTTCACAAAGGCGAAATCGGCCTTCAGCCAGCGTTCCTGCACGTAAGGGCGCCCGTCGAACTCTTCCACGGGTTTGCCCACGGCCAGATCGGTGCCGAAACTTGTGGGGGTGTAGAAAGCGGGGATGCCTGCGCCTGCGGCACGGATGCGCTCGGCAAGGGTGCCCTGCGGGACCAATTCTAGTTCAATCTCGCCCTCTAAGTATTTGCCTGTGAACGCTTTTGGGTCGCTGGTGCGCGGAAAGGAGCAGATCATTTTCGCCACCATTCCCGCCGCGATCATCGCGGCGATCCCGATGCCACCATTGCCGGCATTATTGTTCACAACGGTCAGGTTTTTCGGGCTGCCTGTGGCGCGAAACCTGTCCACCAAAGCATGGATCAATTCGATCGGCGCGCCAGAGCCACCAAATCCGCCGATCATCAGGCTTGCGCCATCGGGGATTTCCGCGACCGCCTCGGCGAGGGTAGGGCATGTCTTATCCAATTTTGCGTCCTCCGCATCTGTTGCGGTAGTCCTAGCCTTTGCCCCGTAAAGTTCCGAGGGGTTTTGTTCATATATTGACATTTGTTCTATAAGCGACGTGATATGTTCGCATGATGAACAAAACGGATATCATTGGCTCTTTCGCCAAGGGATTGCGGGTGCTGGAAGAATTCAGCACGGAGCGTTCGAGGCTGTCGATCACCGATGTGGCGCAAGGCACGGGCTTCGATCGCGCCACCGCACGGCGCTGTTTATTGACGCTGCATACGCTTGGATATGCGGATTATGACGGGAAATTCTTCTCTCTGACCCCACGTGTATTGCGGCTGGGGATCGGCGCGATTGCCGCCATGCCAATCGCGCAGATCGTGCAGCCTTGGCTGGATCAATTATCGCGCCAGATCGGGCAATCCAGTTCGGTGGCCATTCTGGATGAGGGCGAGATCGTCTATATCGCGCGCGCGGCGCAAAGCAGTGTGATGTCCATTGGCTTGATGCCAGGCTCGCGGCTGCCTGCGCATTGCACTTCGATGGGGCGCGTCTTACTGGCCGCTTTGCCGCAAACGCAGGCACGCGCTCTGATCGAGGCCGCTGATCTGACGCCACGCACAGCCCATAGCCTGACAGACCCTGAGGAGATCATGGCCCAGATCGATGCGACACGAGAGGCGGGCTATGCCGTGATCGATCAAGAAGTGGAGATCGGCTTGCGCTCAATCGCTGTGCCGCTGATCGATATGCATGGCCGTGTGACGGCTGCGCTGAATACGGGCGTGGCCGCGGTGCAGGAGGACGCGCAGGATTTGGTAACGGCTTATCTTCCATCCTTGCTGAAGGCGCAGGATGGGCTCAAGCGCTTATTGCGGTGATATATCAGGGCTTTAAGTGCGTTTTTTAACGTAAATATGCATTCTTGAGTTAATACATATTTAACATAATCATGATTATAGGATTAATACTACTACAGAATGGTAGGAACTCATTAACCCCCTTCAGCACTCTGTGATGGTCGAATACCTGCCCGCCGCCGCTTAACAACGCGCAGCGTTATCCAAGCGCATAGCCCGAGCCGCGCACGGTTCTGATCGGGTCTTGTCCGCCCAAGGCTTTCAGCGCTTTGCGCAAGCGGCCCACATGCACATCCACCGTCCGGCTATCGACATAGATGTCGCGGCCCCAGACACGGTCGAGAAGTTGCTCGCGGCTCCAGACACGTCCGGGGCGCTCCATGAAGGAGGTCAGCAAACGGAACTCGGTCGGGCCGAGGGTGAGCGGTGCCCCTGCCCTGTAGACCCTGTGCTCGGAAACATCGAGGATGATATCTTCATATTCCAGACGCTCACCCACAGCCGCAGGCCGCGTGCGGCGCAGCTGTGTGCGGATGCGCGCCAGCAATTCGGCCAGAGAATAAGGTTTGGTCACGTAATCATCTGCGCCGGTTTCAAGCCCGCGGACGCGGTCGATCTCTTCGGCGCGTGCAGATAGCATGATGATCGGAATGCGCGCGGTATCTGTGCCAAGCTTAAGCTGGCGGCAAATCTCGATGCCCGAGACATTGGGCAGCATCCAGTCCAGTACGATCAGGTCTGGCGGTGTTTCACGCGCAAGCACCAGCGCCTCGTCACCCGCATCGGCTGTGACGACGTCAAAGCCTTCGGCACGAATGTTATAGGCCAGAACCTCGCGTTGCGCGGGTTCGTCTTCTACGACGAGTACGACTGGAGCAACCATGACATATTACCCCTCACGCCCTTGCGCGTAGGGTGTGCTATCACTTTTCTCGCGCTCGTCATCAGGCAATTCGCCCGTGACGAGATAAATCACCTGCTCGGCAATCGAGGTGACGTGATCGCCCATGCGCTCGATATTCTTGGCCATGAAATGCAGATGCATGCAGGCCGTGATATTGCGGGGATCTTCCATCATGAAGGTCAGATATTCGCGGAACAATGCGGAATAGATCTGGTCCACCTCGGCATCGCGTTCACGCACCTCTTGGGCCAGCTCGGCATCGCGTTTGATATAGGCATCAAGCGCGTCTTTGAGCATGAATTCAACGGTGCGGGCCATCCGCTTGAGCGAGCTGGACGCGCCGTCAACGGGCTGCGACTGGAACACGACCGAGCTGCGCTTGGCGATGTTTTTGGAATAATCGCCGATCCGCTCCAGATTGGCCGAAACACGGAAAACGCTGAGCACGGTGCGCAGATCGCCCGCAGTGGGCGCGCGCAATGCGATGATGCGCGCGGCTTCCTCGTTCACCTTTTCCTCAAGGGTGTCGATGGCTTTGTCCCCTGCCCGCACGGCAGTGGCCAATTCGATATCCTGCGTGTCCAAAGCGAGGACAGAGTTATGGATGCTTTCCTCGACCAAGCCCCCCATGCGCATGATCAGCGCCTGAATGCTTTCAAGATCGCGGTCAAAGGCCGACGCGATATGTTGTGTATTCTCCATAATCGTAAACCTTTACCCGATACGGCCCGTGATATAGCTTTCAGTGCGGCTATCCACGGGGTTGGTGAAAATCTGAGTTGTCTCGCCGAATTCAACCAATTCTCCCAAATGGAAGAAGGCCGTTTTCTGGCTGACGCGTGCGGCCTGTTGCATAGAGTGGGTCACGATCACCACCGAGAAGCGGCTGCGCAATTCATCGATCAATTCCTCGACCTGCGCGGTGGCAATCGGGTCAAGCGCCGAGCATGGCTCATCCATCAGCAAAACCTCGGGGCTTGTGGCCACGGCGCGCGCGATACAAAGGCGCTGCTGCTGACCACCCGAAAGCCCCGTTCCTGGCCCATCAAGGCGGTCCTTGACCTCATCCCAAAGCGCGGCGCGCTTGAGCGAGGTTTCCACGATCTCGTCAAGGTCCGATTTCGTGCGGGCCAAGCCGTGGATACGCGGGCCATAGGCCACGTTATCATAGATCGATTTCGGGAAGGGGTTTGGTTTCTGGAACACCATGCCCACTTTGGCGCGCAACTGCACGGGATCAACGCGGCGGTCATAGATGTCTTCCGCATCGAGCTTGATCGAGCCCTCGACACGGCAGATATCAATCGTGTCATTCATCCGGTTCAGGCAGCGCAGGAAGGTGGATTTACCGCAACCTGACGGGCCGATAAAGGCTGTCACAGTTTTGTCCTGCACATCCACATTCACCGATTTGATGGCGTGGGTATCGGCGTAGAAGACGTCGACATCGCGCGCCTCGATTTTGATATCTGTGGTGCTCACGTCACGCTCCGTCATTCGTAAATCGTTCATTATCTCAGGCCCCTACCCTATCACCAACGCCGCTCAAAGCGACGCCGCAGCATGATGGCCACGAAGTTCAGCAAGAAAAGCAATATCAGCATCACGATGATGGCCGATTGCGCCAAGCCCTGCCGCACAGGTGCATCTTCGTTCTGCGCAAGCAGATAGACAACCGTTGGCAGGGATTGTGTTTGCTCCAGCAAACCACCCGAAAGCGGCGAGGACAAGATATCGGCACCGGTCGAGACCGACAGGCCAATCAAAAGCAAGGGGGCCGTTTCACCAAGCGCCTGCGCGATCCCGATGATCGTTCCCGTCAAAATGCCTGGGGCGGCCAATGGCAAGGTGTGATGGAACATCGCCTGCACTTTCGAGGCCCCTACCCCAAGCGCTGCTTCGCGGATCGAGGGTGGCACGGCCTTCAGCGCCGAGCGCGTGGCAATCACGATTGTGGGCAATGTCATCAATGACAACACGATGCCGCCCATCAGCGCCGTCCCTCGGATCGAAGAGCCGATCCCCAAATCAGTGAGGGCAAACAGGATGGCAGCCCCCAAGATACCGAACACAATCGACGGCACAGCGGCCAGATTGGCGATATTGATCTCGATGAAATCGGTCAATTTGTTCTTGGGCGCGAATTCTTCAAGATAGATCGAGGCCGCGACCCCGAAAATCAGCGAGAAGACCAGAACCACCAGCATCATATAGAGCGATCCCATCAGCGCAGGCCCGATCCCCGTGATCTCGCCGCTTTGCGAGTAAAGATTGGTGAAGAACCTCCAGTGGAAATGGCGGTTGATGATATCGGCCTCGACCATGGCATCGGCCACGGCCAGATGGCCAAGATCAAAGCCCGGAGGCATGTCGGATTTATCCGCGCCCTGCAATTCGCCCGTCAGATAGCGCGTCAGCGAGATCGAGACAGGCACCCGCACGGTTTCGGCCTCGCCCACAAGATCGGGGTTTTCGACCAGATAATCACGGGTATCGCGGCGGTTCGCGGCATAGATCATCGTGGCGAAGGACACCTCGTCAAACTCGGCGGGCTCACGCATCAAAGTGGCGCTGTCCAGAAGGGCTGTTTGCAGCCCCGTGGCCGCAAGCGCGGTTGAGGCCTGCACGGTGGTCTCGGCGCTCAGCCCTTCGGCAATGGCGGCAACCTGCGCGCTGGCTGTAAGGAACCCCTTTTCCTCCAGATCAGTGACGACAGCTGCAAGCGCTTCAAGCGCTGCATCCACATCGCCACCATCAAGGGCGGTTTGTGCCGCCCGAACAGCGCTGCCCGATTGGCCGAAGACGCGTGCGATATCGCCGCCTTCAACCGAGCCGCTGCGGAAATCATCCAGATAGCTCCCTGCCCCATCGGCCAGATTGGCCGCGGCCAGCAACTCGGCGGTGCGCGCGGCATAGCGGTCGGCAACCACGGCGGCTGTGTCGATCCCTGCCTCACGCAAGCTCTGGTTCAACGAGTTTGCGTAAATTCCGCGCTCAAAGCCCGAGCGCAGACTGACCGAGCCGATTTCCTCAGGCGTGACCGCGCCACCATCCTCGTTCAGGATCGCGGGATCATAGAAGATCGAGATTTCGGCCTGATATTGCCACAGCGCAGGAATGCCGCGCGAAAAGATCGACCACAGCAGCACGCAGAGGAAGAACAGCACCAGCGTGATCGCCGAGATGCCCAGAATGCGCAGGGCCGTGCCCTTTTTATGGCGCATCTCGATCTGCTCCGAGCGCTCATAGAGCGACTGGAATTTGCGGGCGGGAGCCGCAGATGGGGTGGTCATGTCAGTCATTAGTCATACTGCTCCCGATATTTCGCAACGATGCGCTGCGCCAAAAGGTTGAGCGCGAGGGTGACGAAGAACAAGGTGAAGGCCAGTGCAAAGACCGCCAGAACATCGATCGAGTCAAAGCCCGACCCCTCGCCCGTCAGAACCGCCACGATCCGTGTGGTGACCGTCACAACCGCGCCGAAGGGGTTCGGCTCAAGCCCTGTGACGCTGGACAAGGCCCCTGCCGCCAGAACCACGATCATGGTCTCGCCAATCGCGCGGGAGGCGGCCAGAACAATCGCGCCCACAATGCCTGGAAGGGCGGCGGGCAGGATCACCTTGGTCACGGTTTCCGCAGGCGTCGCGCCAAGCCCGAGCGAGCCGTCGCGCATGGATTGGGGCACCGCATTGATCACGTCATCCGACAGCGACGAGACGAAAGGCACCAGCATCATGCCCATCACAACACCAGCGGTCACAACCGAGACGGTATTGGGCATGATCGTTGATCCAACGACCGCCTGAAGGAAGGGGCCAACAGTGACCAGCGCAAAGATACCATAAACGATGGTCGGGATACCCGCGAGGATTTCGAGCGCGGGTTTGATCACCGTACGCAGCGCGCTTGGCGCAAATTCCGAGAGGTAAATCGCGGCCGACAGGCCCAAGGGCACGGCAACCAGCAGCGCCACAAACGCGATATACAGGGTGCCCCAGATCAGCGGCAAGAAGCCAAGCGCGGAGTTATAGCTGCCATCCGCGCCATCGGGGTCGCCTGCAACATCGCCTGCAGGGGCCCATTCCAGCCCGAAGAGGAAGTTGAAAAAGCCGTATTCCTTGAAGAAGGCGAAGGTCGGGAAGGTGATGGCCGACAAAATGCCGATCGTGGTCAGGATCGCCATGGTGGAGGCGAAAATCAGGAAGGTCAGGATCCAGCGCTCGACCGAAAGCCGCGCCCTGAACTCCCGCGAGATCAGGCGCAAGGCAATGGCAAAGCAGCCAATGGCCAAAGCGATGGTCAGGATACGCCCCAGCAGCTCGACCGAATTGTCAAAGCTGCGCAAGCGCAGCGCTGTTGTAAGCATTTTTTGTGAAATCGAGGCACCGATAATCTGGCCATCCTCGCGCAAGCGCTGCTCGAGCGGGCCAAAATCATTCTGCCAGCTGTCGATCTCTTCTTCGGTGGCGCGGCCATTGGCGATAAAGCCGTCAATCGCGTCTGCAAGGCCTTTGACGCTGGCAACAAATAACTCGCGCTGAGCGCTCAGGCGTACGTCGATCTCTTCTTGGGGCAGACCTTCGGTGACCGAGGCAGGGATTTGCAGCTCGGCCGCGTCGGGGTCAATGATCGCATGCGCATACATATTGGAGGCAACGCCCGATCCGACCGCCCAAAGCGACATCAGCACCAAAGCAGGGATCGCGGCCCAAAGGGCGACATGCCAGCCATGTGTTTTCGGAAGGGAATGCAGACCCACCTCAGCGCCTTGGGCCACGCTGATCGCGCGGGCGCGTCCTAGGAAAAAGCCAACAACCGCCAAAATCACGATGATGGTCAGGACAACCGATATGCTGATGGTCAGGGGCATGGGCATTTCCGCATTGGTCTGTGGAGACAAGGGGCCATTTCAGGCCTTGGAAGGAAATGGGCGGCCCTTAAAAGCCGCCCAATCCATTAGCAGGTTGGGCCGAAATTACAGGCCGGAAACCATTTCTTGTGTCGCTGCCAGCTCTGGATCAGGAACAAGGCCGTACTCAGCCAAAGGACCGCCATCGCCTGCGATTTCGTCGGAGATGAAGAACTCAACATATTCTTTCAGGCCAGGGATCACGCCGATATGCTCTGCTTTGATGTAGAACTGCAGAGGACGCGATACTGGGTATTCGCCGGAGGCGATTGCATCAACAGTTGGGACAACACCCGACATTGTTGCAACCTGAAGACGGTCAGTGTTGTTCTCGTAGAAGGACAGACCGAAAACGCCGATGCCCAGTGGGGTGCTCTCGAGGTTTGCGAGTGTCTGGGTGTAGTCGCCTTCGATGTCTACCGAACGACCGTCTGTGCGCAGGGTCATGCAGGTGTCTTCGACGGTGTCTTCGTCCATGCCCATTGCGGCCATTGCTTCGGCAGCACCGGTTTCTTCACAGCCAGCCAGAACAACGTTTTCGTCGAAAACTTCACGTGTGCCGTGGTTGGTGCCTGGAACGAACATGTTGATTTCCTGCGAAGGAAGCTCAGCGTTTACGTCTGTCCAGTTGGCGTTCGGGTTAGCAACCATTGCGCCGTCAACAGGGATCTCGGCTGCGAGAGCGAGATAGATGTCGGAAGGTGTGAAGGCAAAGGATGCGCCGTTGATGTCGGAGGCGAATACGATGCCGTCATAACCGAAGCGAACTTCGATTGGGGTAACGCCGTTTGCCGCGCAAACTTCGCGCTCGGAGTCCTTCATGAGGCTCGAGGAGTTCGCGATGTCGATGGTTGCTTCACCAACGCCTTCGCAGAGCATGCGACGGCCAGTGGAAGAACCGCCACCTTCAACAACGGGTGTGTCGAAGTCGAACTCGGCGCCGAAAGCTTCGGCTACGATGTTGGCGTAAGGCAGTACGGTCGAGGACCCTGCGATCGATACGTTTGTACGGCTCTGTGCCGCAGCAGCGGTAGCCGAGATCGCAGCAATGGCGAGCGTGGAAACTGTAAGTTTAGCAAAAGACATGTCTAAGACACTCCGTTGGTTTCGATTCACCGGAACGCGGAAGTTGCGCTCTCGGGGAGCGGGCTATTCGGCTTTGTGAAAGCTTTTGTGACGGTTGCGTAACAGTTTTATGACAAGGCGCGGGTTGGCTGAAAAAATGGCAAAATTAAGGAAAGTTTTTCCCGAATTTTCCTGAACTTTTTAGAAATTGTCTTACGAACCAACGCAGATAACGCGTTATTGCTTGGGCAGGACCACGGTAAACACGCTGCCCTGCCCTGATTCTGACGAGATTCGCAGCCGTCCGCGGTGGCGATTCACGATATGTTTGACAATCGCCAACCCCAGCCCCGTGCCCCCCATGGCGCGGTTGCGGTGGGTGTCGACACGGTAGAAGCGCTCGGTCAGGCGCGGCAGGTGCAACGGGTCGATCCCCTCGCCCTGATCTACTACATCTACCTGAACAATTTCGCCCTTCATACTACCACTGCCCTGCCCTTCGGTCAGAACCACGCGCACATCCTTGCCCGCGCCACCGTATTTCAGCGCATTCTCGGTCAGGTTCATGAAGACTTGGGTCAGTTGGTCCCGATCGCCTTTCAAGATGCAGCCTGTCTCGGGCACATCCAGCAGCAATCGGTTGTTATTCTCCTCCACCATCGGGCGAAGGGCGGCCTCGACGCTTTTGAGGATGGTGGCTATGTTTACATCCTCGGAGGGGCGCAGCCGTTCTTGTGCCTCGACGCGGCTGAGCGAGAGCAGATCCGAAATCATCCGGTTCATACGCTGCGCTTCATCTTCCATAATGGTCAAGAAACGCTCCTGCACGCCACGATCCTCGGCGGCGGGGCCTTTGAGGGTTTCAATGAAGCCAAGGATCGCTGTCAGCGGTGTGCGCAATTCATGGGTGACATTGGCCACGAAATCGCGCCGCATTTCTTCAGCCTCGCTCAGATGGCTGATATCGGCGAAATGCAGGATAACGCCTTCCATCCCGATGCGTGGATCGCTGAGCGGGGTCAAAAGCACGCGAAACACCGTCTCGCCTGCTAGGTCCGAGATCACATAGCGCGCCTCGCCGCCTGTGCCCTGAACAAGTGCCGTTTCCACACGGTTGAGCAAACTGGGTTGGCGCAAAACCGTGGGATAGGCCCGCCCGCTGGCCCAATCCCCCAGCAATTCCTCTGCCGCCCGATTGAGACCCGCAATCATTCCATTTGCATCGATCCGCACCATCGGCTCTGGCACGGATTGCAGCATCAAATCGATTGTTTGGGTCTCAGGCATGGATCACAAAGCCGCCAGTGCTTGGCTGAAATCGGATTTCAGCAATTCGATATCCTCGATCCCCACCGAGACGCGGAAAAACCCTTCGGTGATCCCAAGAGCGGCCCGCGCCTCAGGCGTCATGCCGCGATGCGAGGAGGAGGCCGCATGGCTGACCGTGGTGCCGACATCGCCCAAGGTCGGGGCAAAGGCCAGTTGCGGGGCGGCTTGAACAATGCGGTTGGCCTCGGCGCGGTCGCCTTTGGCAACGAAACTCAGCATATTGCCGAACCGCCCGCCAAGCAGCTCCTTGGCGCGGGCATGGTCGGGGTGATCGGCACGGCCTGGATAAAGCACCGTTTCTACGCCGGGCAGCGTGGCAAGGTGGTCGGCCAGCAAGGCGGCATTGGCCTCGGCCCTGTCAAAGCGCAAGGGAAAGGTGAAGAGCCCCCGCTCGGCCAGCCAGCATTCATAGGGGCTTGGCGTCATGCCTGTGGTCACGGCGAAATCATAAATCATTTTCTGGAGCGCCGCGTCGCGGGCCACCACATAGCCAAGGGTCACATCCGAATGCCCCGCCAACAGCTTGGTGACCGAATGGATCACGATATCCGCGCCATGCTCAAAGGGGCGAAAGCCAATCGGCGTGGTGAAGGTATTATCGACGGCCAGCAAAACCCCCGCCTCTTTCGCGACTTTCGCAATGCCCACCATATCGGCCACGCGCAAGGTCGGGTTCGACACGACCTCGACCAAAATCATCTTGGTCTCGGGCCTGATTGCCGCGCGGATCGCCTCGGCATCGGTGGGGTCGGCCACTGAGGTCTGGATGCCGAAGCGGTTGAGATCTTGGTTCATCAGGCGCAGGGAGCGGCCATAAAGCTGGTCGCCGCCAATCACATGATCGCCTGCCGAGAGAATGCCCATCAAAGCGGCGGTGACAGCGGCCATGCCCGAGCCAAGGATCAATCCGCCCTCAACACCTTCTAACATATCGATTTTTTGGGCCAGAAGCTCGGCATTGGGATGGCCTTCGCGGGCATAGGTAAAGCCCTTGGTCTCGCCCGAATATTGCTGGTCCAGCACATCAGGTGAGGGCGAGGCATAGACCACCGAGGGCTGGATCGGCGTGACCACAGGGCGCGAGACCCCCTCAACCAAGGGCATACGCCGCACGAGGGTTTTGGGGATGTCATTGCGGCGCTCGGACATTGGGTCTCTCCAATTACATTAGAAACTGTTTCTAGGGCATTGATATCATTGGGTTCAGGGTCGTGTGATGCCGTCACCTGTGACAAGATATTTGAAGCTGGTCAATTGCTCGGCCCCCACGGGCCCGCGTGCATGCATTTTGCCTGTGGCGATCCCGATCTCGCCGCCCATGCCAAATTCGCCGCCATCTGCAAATTGGGTGGAGACATTGCGCATCAAAATGGCGCTGTCGAGGCGCTGGAAGAAGCGCGCGGCATTGGCGTCATCCTCGGTGATGATGGCATCGGTATGATTGGAGCCAAAGCGCCGGATATGGGCGATGGCGTCATCGATATCATCGACCACGCGGGCGGCGATGATCATATCAAGAAACTCGCGCCCCCAATCCTCGTCTTGGGCCGCGCTTGTGCCGTCGATCTCTTGCAGATGCGCGTCAGCGCGGATTTCAACGCCGGCGTCTATCAGCGCGCGGATCACGCCCTGCCCGATGGTCTGGGCCACATCGCGGTGGATCAGCAGGCATTCCGCCGAGCCGCAAATCCCTGTGCGCCGCGTTTTGGCATTCAGCGTGACTTTGAGCGCCTTTTCTGCATCGGCAGCATTGTCGATATAGATATGACAAATGCCTTCGAGATGGGCGAAAACGGGCACGCGCGCCTCGCGCTGGACAAGCCCCACAAGGCCTTTGCCGCCACGGGGCACGATCACATCGACAAATTCGGTCATGCGCAGCAATTCGGTGACCGCCGCGCGGTCGCGTGTGGGGATAAGCTGCACGGCATCTTGCGGCAGATCGGCAGCTTTAAGGCCCTGTTTAAGGCAGTCCACAAGCAGGCTTGAGGAATGGAAGCTTTCCGAGCCACCGCGCAGGATAACAGCATTGCCCGATTTGAGGCAAAGCGCGCCTGCATCGGCGGTCACATTGGGACGGCTTTCATAGATCACGCCGATCACCCCCAATGGCGTGCGCACCCGTTGGATATGCAGGCCCGAAGGCCTGTCCCATTCAGTGATGATCTGGCCCACGGGATCGGTCTGCTCGGCCACGGCGCGCAAGGCATCGACGATGCCTTGGATGCGGCTTTCATCCAGCATCAGACGGTCGAGCATGGCCGATGACAGGCCCTTTTCGCGCCCGAATTCCATATCCTTGGCATTGGCGGCGATAATCTCGGCGCGGCGGGCCCATACGGCATTGGCCGCTTCCATCAAGGCGTTTTCTTTGGCCTGCGGGCTTGCAAATGCCAGCTCGGCTGCTGCCGCTTTGGCGCGGGTGCCGATCTCATGCATCATGGCGGGAATGTTTTGATCTTGCTGGGTCATGTCAAAGCTCATCGCAGGTGATGGAGGCAGGATAGTCGTATTTTTGGAAAGATGAAGAGAGGCGCGCGCGTTAAAGGGCCATGTCATCGCGGTGGACAAGGGCGGCACGGCCCGGATAGCCGAGGATCGGTTCAATCTCGTCAGAGCGGTGGCCTGCAATGGCGCGGGCCTCAAGGCTGGTATAGCGCGCAAGCCCTGTTCCAAGCCGCGTGCCATCAGGGGCTTCCAACGCCACGGCATCACCACGCGCGAACTCACCCGTGACCTCTTGAACGCCAGCGGGCAAAAGGGATTTGCCCTTGCTCAAGGCCGCGGCGGCCCCTGCATCAAGGCGCAGCGCCCCTTTGGGCTTCATCGCGGATATCCAGCGTTTGCGGGCGGCTTGGGGGTCGATCGTGGGGGTGAACCATGTGCAAGGCGCGCCGTCTTCAAGTGCGCTGAGGGGGTGGGCGCGGGAGCCTTCGGTGATCACCATGGCGCAGCCTGCGGCGGTGGCGGTTTTTGCGGCCATCAATTTGGTTTTCATGCCGCCTTTGGACAGGCCCGATCCTGCATCGCCTGCCATGGCTTCGATCTCAGGGGTGATCTGGCTGATCAGGTCATAGCGTTTGGCATCGGGATCGGTTTGGGGGTTGGCGGAATAGAACCCATCCACATCCGAGAGCAGCACGCATTGATCCGCGCCTGCCATTGCGGCCACATTGGCGGCCAGCCTGTCATTATCGCCATAGCGGATTTCATCGGTGGCGATGGTGTCGTTTTCATTCACGATTGGCACAGCACCAAGCGAGAGCAGCGTGGCAAAGGTGGCGCGGGTATTGAGATAGCGGCGGCGATCCTCGGAATCGTCGAGGGTCAGGAGGATTTGCGCGGCTTTGATGCCATGGGGGGCCAGAGCCTCTTCATAGGCGCGGGCAAGGCGGATTTGCCCCACAGATGCGGCAGCTTGCGCTTCATCCAAGGAGAGTAAGGCCGCGCCAAAGCCGAGCACTTCGCGGCCCAAGGCGATGGAGCCTGAGGAGACAAGGATAAGATCGGTGCCGCGGGATTTGAGGCGGGCGACATCCTCGGCTAAGCTTTGCAGCCAGTCCGCGCGCAAACTGCCGCTGGCCTTATCGACCAGCAGGGCCGAGCCGATCTTGACGACCAGCCGTTTTGCCGCGCGCAGATCAGGCGTCAGGGCTGCCATTCCTCTTGCTCCTCATCTCCCTTTTTCTGGCGCAATTTATCTGCATCGATTTTCGAGCGCAGGATGCGGAGCACCTCGGTTACGCCGTTATTTGCGACGCCCGACATGACCATGACGCTGCCATTGCTGGCCTCGCGCAGGGCAAGGCGCTTTTCCTCAATCTCTTCATCGGTGAGGGCATCGATTTTGTTGAGCACGGTGACGCGTGGCTTATCGGCCAAGGCGCCTGCATAGGCCTCAAGCTCATGGATGATTGTGTGGTAATCGGCCACGACATCTTCGGCGGTGCCATCGACCAGATGCAATAGGACCGAGCAGCGCTCCACATGGCCGAGGAATTGGTCGCCAAGCCCCCTGCCCTCATGCGCGCCCTCAATGAGGCCGGGGATATCGGCGACCACGAATTCCACGCCATCCACACCCACAACGCCCAGATTGGGGTGCAAGGTGGTGAAGGGATAATCCGCGATTTTGGGGCGCGCATTGGACGTGGCCGCAAGGAAAGTGGATTTGCCCGCATTGGGCATGCCCAAAAGCCCCACATCCGCAATCAGCTTGAGGCGCAGCCAGATCGTGCGTTCAACCCCTTCTTGGCCGGAATTGGCGCGGCGCGGAGCCTGATTGGTGGAGGATTTGAAATGGAGATTGCCAAAGCCGCCATTGCCGCCCTTGGCCAGAAGGACCCGCTGGCCGATCTCGGTGATATCGGCGATGACGGTTTCCTGATCCTCCTCGAGGATTTCGGTGCCCACAGGCACGCGCAACACGATATCATCGCCATCCTTGCCTGTGCGCTGCTTGCCCATGCCGGGTTGGCCGCTGCGCGCGAAGAAATGCTGCTGGTAGCGGAAATCGATCAGCGTGTTCAGACCGTCAACCGCTTCGGCCCAGACATAGCCACCGCGCCCGCCATCGCCGCCATCGGGGCCGCCATATTCGATGTATTTTTCACGCCGGAAGCTGACGCAGCCCGATCCACCGCCGCCTGAGCGGATATAGACCTTGGCGAGATCGAGAAATTTCATGTGATCACCCTTTGCGCAGCACGCCTTGAAGGCCGCCTGCGGCTCGCCCAGTTTCCTATTGATCGTCGCGCAAGCACGGGTCGGGGAGAGCCGCGCCTGCGCTCTGCCTGACGCCTTAGCCTGTTACTTGAGTTTTTTCAAATAGGTCCATGTGGCCGTTTTTGAATTTCGCGCGACCGAGAAGGCCTCGGCATCGCCGAGATATTCAAAGCCTGCATTTGTCAGCACCCGCGCCGATCCGAGATTGTCCTGAAACACGCTGGCAAAGATCGTCTTGTTCGAGAGCGGGTTCGCCGCAACCAAGGCGCGCACTGCCTCGGAGGCGAGGCCCGTATTCCACATCGCAGGCGCGATCCAATAGGAGATCTCGGATTGCTCGCGATCAAGCTGGACCAGCGAGATGGCACCAAGCAGTTCCGGGCCGCCCTGTTCGGTGGCGTCGATGGCCCAGATGCGATCCGCGGGTTCAGCGGACATGGCGCGCGCAATCAGCGCCTCGACCGAGCCGGGCGGCAGTGGATGCGGGATATTGGTGGTTTGCTTGGCCACACGGGGATCAGAGGCATAAAGCGTCATCAGCCCTGCATCCGAGACGCGCAAGGGGCGCAGCACAAAGCGGGGTGTGTCTATCGTGGCTTGGGCAACGATCGTTTCTTGCTTCATAACTCGGGTCCTCCCTGGAACCAGTACTTTTCCTTACGCGGCTTTGTCATGCTTCGATGTCGTTAACATGACGGCCTAACTTGCTGTCTTTGCGGCGGCGGGGTTTTGCATCCACCCTTTTGCGCCGAGACAAAAAAGAGGGGCCGGCGTTTCCGCCGACCCCCCTGAAATTTTGGTTTGGTCCAGCGTTACTCGGCTGCTTCGGCTTTTGGCAGGACCGAAATAAAGGTGCGCCCTTTGAATCCCTTGCGGAAATTCACGTGGCCTTCGGAGGTTGCAAAGATGGTGTGATCTTTGCCGATGCCTACACCCTCACCAGG
>ENA-OUOG01003320-OUOG01003320.1-marine-metagenome-genome-assembly--contig:-NODE-3320-length-15245-cov-17.352782_pt1 | contig 15245 bp, 16 predicted proteins | sample MGYA00248635_ERZ508505 | MGnify/ENA primary metagenome ERZ508505 (study PRJEB26176, sample SAMN06267871) | marine metagenome | isolation source: Saanich Inlet, British Columbia, Canada | place: Pacific...
CGAAATGCGCCTCGACCTGCGGGGCCGTGTTCGGCAGAACGGATGCCACCACATCCCCGGGCGCAATGCCGCGTTTGGCCAAGGCAGAGGCAAGGCGGGTGACGCGAATGAAATGCTCGGCATAGCTGCTGCGAAAGCCCCGATCGACCAGCGCTGTGCGGTTTGGGAACACGCGATTGGCGCGGATCAGATGCGACAAAGGGGTCAGGGGAACGTAATTGGCCTTGGTCTTCTCAAGCCCTGTTTCATCCTTCATCCATCCCATAATGCGGCCTCCCTTACCACGTGCTTGACGCTAGATTTGCACGCTGCAGGTGGCAAGGGAAGAGCCGCGTTTTTGGATCAGGCTGCTGGTTTGGCCTCGGCCGCAAAGCGCCCGTAAAAGCTTTGGCCTTTATCGCCCATTTCACGCAGCAGGGTAGGGCAGGCAAAGCGCGCTCCGAAGCGATCCTGCAGATCGTCGCAACGATCCGCCGCATAGGGCGAGCCGAGCATATCGAGCCAACTGAACGGCCCCCCCGACCATGGCGCAAAGCCCCAACCAAGGATCGCGCCAACATCGCCCTCGCGGATATCGGTCAAAACACCATCTTCCAATGCGCGCACGGCCTCCAGCACTTGAGCAAAGAGCAGGCGGTGCTGCACATCAATCAAATCGGGTTGCTCGGCGGTTTGGGGGTATTGCGCGGCCAAGCCATTCCATATCCCGCTGCGCTTTCCAGCCTCGTCATAGGCATAAAAGCCCGACTTCGATTTGCGCCCCATGCGCCCCTGATCGGCCATCCAGAACAAGACCTCATCAACCGCATCATCGGGATAGGCCTCTCCCATCGCGGCCTTGGTCGCTTTGGCGATTTTGACGCCCAGATCAATCGAGGTTTCATCCACCAATTGAAGCGGCCCAAGCGGCATGCCCACCAGCTTGGCGGCATTTTCGATCAGCGCAGGCGCGACGCCCTCGCGGACCATGCGGATGCCTTCATTGATATAGGGGATGATGCAGCGGTTCGCGTAGAAGAAGCGCGCATCATTCACAACGATCGGTGTCTTGCGGATCTGGCGAACAAAATCGAGGGATTTTGCCACCGCGATATCCCCCGTTTCCTTGCCTTTGATGATCTCGACAAGGTTCATCTTGTCGACAGGGCTGAAGAAATGGATGCCGATAAACTGCTCAGGCGTGTCCGAGGCTTTGGCAAGTTCGGTGATGGGCAGGGTCGATGTATTGGTCGCGAAAATGCAATCAGGGCCGACTGCTGCCAGCACCTTTTTGGTGACCTCGGCCTTGACGCCAACATCCTCAAAAACGGCCTCAACGATCAGATCACAGCCTTTCAGGGCGTCATATTCTGTTGTGGCTGTAATGCGCCCCAAGACCTGTTCTTTCTTCTCTGCGGTCACCTTGCCGCGCGACATGCCTTTATCAAGCAGGCTTTCGGCATGGCTACGACCGCGCTCGGCGGCTTCTTGGGCGGCGTCGATCAGGACAACCTCGATCCCTGCATTGGCCGAGACATAGGCGATGCCAGCCCCCATCATGCCAGCGCCTATCACGCCCAGTTTCCTGACTGCCTGATCCGGGGCCTCGGGTCGGTTCGCGCCTTTTTCCAATGCGCCCTTATTGATGAAGAGAGAACGGATCATCGCACTTGAAGAGGGGTGCATCAAGATATGCGTGAAATAACGCGCCTCGATTTTCAGGGCTGTGTCGAAAGGCACCAAGGCCCCTTCATAGACCGATGAAAGCAGCGCTTTGGCGGCGGGATAAACGCCCTTGGTCTTACCGTTGATCATAGCGGATGCGCCAACAAAGGTCATGAAACCTGCGGGGTGATACGGCGCCCCACCGGGCATTTTCCAGCCCTTTTGATCCCATGGTTTGACGATATCGGCATCGCTGGCTTGCAGCACCCAATCCTTGGCCGCCTGCAACAGGGCGTCGGGGGCGACTACTTCATCAATCAATTGCGCGGATTTCGCTTTCTTCGGGTCGAGCATCCGCCCCTCCAGCAAAACAGGCGCGGCCGCCATGGCACCCACCATCCGCGAATACCGCGTGGTGCCGCCTGCGCCGGGGAACAGACCAACCAGAATTTCAGGCAGGCCGATTTTGGCTTTGGGGCTGTCGGCCATGAAACGGCGATGGCAGGCAAGGGCAATCTCGGTGCCGATACCCGCCGCAGTTCCGGGGATGGCGCAGGCCACAGGCTTGCCGCCCTTATTGGTCTTGGGGTCCATGCCCGCGCGTTCGATCTTGCGCAGGATGCGGTGGCCGTTCATCGTGAAATCGAACAGGGCTTGGGCAGGGTCATCGCCCGCTTCGGCGCTGATCGAGCTCAATACATTGAGGTCCATGCCGCCTGCGAATGTATCCTTGCCGCTGGTGATGACGATGCCGCGAATGGCGTTATCGGCCAAGGCCTCATCAAACAAGCGCTCGCATTCGGCAAAGGCCTCGCGCTGCAGGACATTCATTGATTTTCCAGGCACATCCCATGTGATGACGGCAACGCCATCACTGCCTTTTTCCATTGTGAAATCAGTCATCTTGTTTCTCCCTGAATGGGGTGCCGTCTTTATGTGTGAAGTCGAATTGGCCATTTTCCACCCGCACCATCATATCGATATCGCTATACCAAGCGGTCTCGGTCGATGTTCTTGCGCCGATCACCAGAAAGCGCGCCTCTTTGTCGGTGTAGTTGGCAATGCAATGGCCATTGGCCACGCCCGCTTTGAAACTGGCACAATCTCCAGCTTGCAGGATCGTCGGGCCATCATCCTCGATCAGGGTGCATGCGCCTTGCAGAACGATCACGAATTCATCCTGATTTTCGTGCCAATGCCTAAGCGACGACCGCGCTCCGGGCGCGAGGATCACGATATTTGCGCCGAATTGGGTCAGGCCACCTGCATCGCCCACGCGCAGGCTGCTGCGCCCTTCCATCGCGTCTGCATAGGGGGCGGGGTAGCCTGAGCCTGTGTGAACAGGCACTGCGCCGAGATCAATCTTGGGCATCAGAGCCTCTCGATGATGGTGGCAGCCCCCATCCCGCTCGCCACACAAAGCGTCGCAAGCCCTGTGCCTTTTCCGCTGCGCTCTAGCTCATCGAGCAACGTTCCAATGATCATCGCGCCTGTGGCCCCAAGCGGGTGCCCCATGGCGATCGAGCCGCCATTCACATTGACGCGGTCATGATCGACATCAAAGGCCTGCATGAAACGCAAAACAACCGAGGAAAACGCCTCATTTACTTCAAAGAGGTCAATATCCGAGATCGACATGCCGCTGTCTTTCAGGATTTTCTGCGTGGCAGGAACTGGCCCTGTCAGCATGATGGTGGGGTCGGTGCCGATTTTGCAGGTGGCGCGGATCCGTGCGCGCGGCTTGAGGCCATTGGCCTCGCCAAAGGCTTTATTGCCGATCAAAAGGGCCGCGGCCCCGTCCACGATGCCCGATGAATTGCCCGCATGATGGATATGGTTGATCTCCTCCAGATGCGGGTATTTCATCAGCGCGATCTGATCAAAGCCGGGCATTGTCTCGCCCATATCCTTGAAGGCGGGTTTGAGCGCGCCCAAAGCCTGCATATCGGTTCCGGGGCGCATATACTCATCGCTCTCCAGAATGCTCAGCCCGTTCATATCGGTGACAGGCACAATGGAGTTGGCAAAGCGCCCCTCGGCCCATGCCGTGGCCGCGCGGTTCTGGCTTTCCACCGCGAGCCGATCGGCGTCATCACGGCTGAAGCCGTATTCGGTGGCGATGATATCGGCTGAAATGCCTTGGGGGACAAAATAGGTCTCCATCGCGATGGAGGGATCAACGGCAATTGCCGCGCCGTCGGACCCCATGGCAACACGGCCCATCATCTCAACCCCGCCTGCGATATAGGCCGCACCCGCGCCCCCGCTCAGCTGGTTTGCCGCAAGGTTCACAGCCTCCAGCCCCGAGGCGCAAAAGCGGTTGATCGCAAGGCCCGGAATGCTCTCATCCAGATCAGAAGCGAGAACGGCCGTGCGGGCAAGGCAACCGCCCTGTTCTCCGACTTGGGTGACATTGCCCCAGATCACATCCTCAACGGCATGGCCATCAAGGCCATTGCGGTTTTTCAAAGCGTTCAGGGTGAATGCGGAAAGCCGTGCGGCGGTCACCTCATGCAAAGCACCATCCTTGCGCCCCTTGCCGCGTGGGGTGCGGATCGCGTCATAGATATAGGCATCGGTCATGAGACTAGCTCCGATCATCTGTGCCGAGCGTCGGGGCCGGCAATAGGTCATAGGGGTGTTTCCAATTGGGCAAAGCCGCCAAACGGTCCAACCAGCGGTCGAGTGCGGGATAAGAGGACCGATCAAAATTGAAGGGCTCTGGGTAGTAGAGATATCCCGCGCAAGAAATATCAGCGCAGCTTACGGCATCGCCCACCAGCCAGTCGCGGGTGCTCAACTCGGCCTCAAGCACGCCAAGGGCGGCTTTCAGGCGTCCTGTCATAAAGCCGATCACCTCTTGCGGGCGTTTGTCTTCGGGCAGGAAATTCATCAAGAAGCGCAAGGGGCCTGCCATGCCCGATACTTTCTGGTTGTCGAAAATGGTCCAGCGCAAAATTTCGCGCCGTGTCTCTTGGCTACCATCTCCACAGAGCTTTCCTGTCTCGGCCATCACCCAATCCTGAATGACGCCGGATTGGCTCAGTACTGTGCCATTCGCGTCAAGCACGGGCACCTCACCCATCGGGTTGATCGCGCGAAACGCCGCCTCGCGCGCCTCGCCATTGAAGAAATCAACAAAGCGCGCCTCCCAAGGAACACCTGCCAGTTCCAGCGCCAGGGCGGCCTTATAGGCGTTTCCGGATTCCCCGAAACAATAGAGCGTGTTGGTCATGTCTCTCTCCCTTTCGGCCAGCTTATGCCTTTGGCTGAAGCCGTGATTTTCGTATTTTTGGAAAGATGAAGGCTCATAACGCTTTGTTAAGCATCACGGGCCAAGATCAGGTCGCGGTACAGGCTGTCGAGCCGATGACCGTGAAAGGTGAAGGTGTCTTGCCTGTTCGTGCAGCGCAATTTGGTATCCGGATACCAAGGAGAACACTCGGATGGGCAAGGCGCTCCTTTACCTTCATCTTTCCATAAATACGAAACCTCCTCGTGAATGCTTGGCGCTACGCTCAGCGTTTTCTGTCTTCCAGTTCTGAATTGAAGATGCGCAGCCGGGCCGTCAGGTTGTCGGTATCTGTAACGCTGTTCCAATTCTCGAAGAGGAAGGAGAGGAACTCTCCCTCATCCAGACCAGCCTCGGAACTCAAGGTTCGGAGTTTGCGGAAACCGTCCTCGCTCATTGCGATATTGGGGCGTCGGGTTAGACGAAGGCGTTTGGGCATCGGGCTCCTCAGAAATTTGCGGCATCGAGTGACATGACGGGATCAGCGCCAGATTGGATGCGCGCCAGATGGGTGGCGGTCATGGGCAATTGGCGCTGCATGTAGAACCGCCCTGTTGCCAGTTTGCTGTCCAGAAAAGCGGTGTCGGATGCGCCAGCGGCCAAGCCACGTTGCGCGGCTTTTGCCATCTTTGTCCAGAGAAGACCCAAGCAGACATGGCCAAAGAGATGCATGAAGTCATAGGAGCCTGCCAGCGCGTTATTGGGGTTCTTCATGGCCTCTGCCATAAAATACATCGCGGCCGTCTGGAGGTCTTTTGAAGCCTGTTTCAACGGGTCAAGGAAATCGGCCTTGATCATGTCATCGCTGTCATCGTCCTTGATCTCCGCTTTCACGAGATCGAAGAAGCCCATGATATGCTTGCCGCCATCCTGCGCCAGTTTACGCCCCACAAGATCGAGCGCCTGAACACCGTTTGCACCTTCATAGATCATGGCGATCCGTGCATCGCGCGTGAATTGGGACATGCCCCATTCCTCGATATATCCATGCCCGCCCAAGACCTGTTGGGCCTGCACGGTCATGTCATAGCCCTTATCCGTCACAAAGCCCTTGATCACTGGGGTGAGGAGCGAAATCAGCCCCTCTGCCTGTGCATCACCATTGCGGTGGGAGCGGTCGATCAAGTTGGCGCCCCAAAGCATCAAGGCGCGCGCACCTTCGGTGAAGCTTTTCTGCTCCATCAGGTTGCGGCGAATATCAGGGTGCACGATCAAAGGGTCAGCAGGGCCATCAGGGTTTTGCGGCCCCGTCACATCGCGCCCCTGAAGGCGGTCCTTGGCGTAATCGCGCGCATTCTGGAAGGCGATTTCGGCCTGCGCCAAGCCTTGCATGCCCACGGCCAGCCGCGCTTCGTTCATCATGGTGAACATGGCGCGCATGCCTTTATGTTCCTCACCCAGCAAATAGCCCGTTGCCCCATCATAATTCATCACGCAGGTGGCATTGCCGTGAATGCCCATTTTTTCTTCGATCTTGCCGCAAGACAGGGCATTGCGCGCGCCAAGGCTTTGATCTTCATTGACCATGAATTTGGGAACAATAAAGAGCGACACGCCCTTGATGCCCTCTGGCCCACCCGGGATCTTGGCGAGGACCAGATGGACGATATTCTCGGCCATGTCATGCTCGCCTGCGGAGATGAAAATCTTCTGGCCGGTGATCTTGAAGCTGCCATCACCCTGAGGTTCGGCCTTGGTGCGCATCAGCCCCAGATCGGTTCCGCAATGGGGCTCGGTCAGGTTCATCGTGCCCGTCCAGTCGCAGGAGACCATCTTGGGCAGATAGGTATCTTTTTGCTGCTCGGAGCCATGGGCAAGAATGGCTGAGGCCGCGCCATGGGTCAGGCCCTGATACATCATGAAGGCCATATTGGCGGCCGAGAACATCTCGCCGACGGCGCTGCCAATCACATGGGGCATGTTCTGGCCGCCATAGGCTTCGGGCATATCGATGCCGGGCCAGCCGCCCTCTTTCATCTGGGTGAGGGCCTCTTTGAACCCGTCGGGCGTGCGCACCACACCGTTTTCCAGATGGCAGCCTTGGGTGTCGCCGGCTGCATTTAGCGGCAACAGCACCTCGGAGGCGATTTTGCCCGCCTCTTCCAGAACAGCATTGGTAAAGCTCGGCTCCATATCATCGAAACCTTCGATGTCCTGTGTGCTGAGTTGCAGCAAATCATGCAGGACAAACTGAATATCTTTCAATGGCGCTGTGTAACTTGTCATGGGTCAAAACCTTACGAAAAGCATGTGTAGGCATAGGGCACGGCTTGCGGGCCCGATTATTCGGATGCGTTGGCTTCGGCGGCTTTGCGCTCGGTCAGCATATCTTCGACCATGCCCATCTGGGCGCGCAATTCCTCGATCGCGATATCAAGTTCGGAGCGTTGCCTCTCCATATCGCTCAAGCGTTCGCCCGCGACATCCAAGGTACGGCTGAGCTGCGTGGCCTGCTGATCACCGAGGTAATACAACTCCAGCAATTGCCGGATTTCCTCGAGGCTGAAGCCAAAACGCTTGCCGCGCAAAATCAGTTTCAGACGCGCGCGATCCCGTTTGGTGAACAGGCGTTTTTGGCCGTCACGGATCGGGAATAACAACTCTTTGGATTCGTAAAATCGCAATGTGCGCGGTGTCACATCATAAGTTTCACACATCTCGCGGATCGTCAGAGTGTCAGTCGGCATAGTGTCACTTGTCCAGTCAAACATCGAATCCACCCCTCCTTTGAAATTCTGGCAGGGGTATCTCTACACATAAAGATGACGTTGACGTAAATTGAACGTTGCGTCAACTTCTTGATGACCAAACGTTACTTTTCGGCGGATTTTGGGCGGTTTTCTGCTGAATCGGCCCGTAAGCGCCTGACAAAACTATCAGAACTGAGGGCAGCCACGGGCTGTGACTGTCTTGGTCTGGCTTTCGGGTTTACGCCAGATCATGGGCTGCGGTTTGGGCCCGAAGGCTGCGCAGCTCTACGATGATCTCGTCCAATTCGGCGCGCCGCTTTTCAAGATCGTCCAATTGGCGGTCTGCCATTGCGATCCATGCTTCCTGCTGCAGTTTGCCCTCAGGGTCTTTGTCATAAAGCTCCAGCCATTGCCGGATTTCTTCAAGGCTGAAGCCGAAGCGCCGCCCCCTGAGGATCAGGGTCATCCGCGCCACTTCACGCGGGCCGTAATAGCGGGTGCGCCCCTCGCGCGAGGGTGCGAGCAGTTCGATATATTCGTAATGGCGAAGGGTTCTGGGTGTGACGCCAAAGCGGGCGCACATTTGTTTGAAATCAATACGTTCACTCGTCATTCGGTCACTACGCCTCCTATCGTCCTTGTGTAGTTTCACACCAGCCAAGCGGAAAAGCCAAGAGGCGTTCCCTCTTGCGCGCTCATGCGCAGAATGCGTAGGTGAGGGCGCTCCATCCAAGAGGTTCCCATTGTCCGATAAAAGCGAAGACGAGATCGTGATCGATAAGGCCCGTATTGCGGGGCAATTCATCGATGCTTTGCCCTTTTCAAAAGCGTTGCAAATGCGGGTGGATGAGTTGAGCGATGGTTTGGCCGTCATTTCGATGCCTTACGCGGCCGAACTTGTCGGGGACCCGTCCAGCAAGGTAATCCATGGTGGGGCCGTCTCGGCCTTGATGGATACCTGCGGCGGTGCGGCGGTGATGAGCCACCCCGATACGCCGAGCGTTACCGCGACTTTGGATTTGAGAATTGATTACATGCGCCCTGCCACGCCTGGTCAGAGAATCACGGCACGTGCAGAATGCTATCATGTCACCCGTTCGGTCGCCTTCATGCGCGCAACCGCTTGGGATGAGGATACCGCGCGCCCAATTGCCACCGCGACAGGGGCCTTTACCGTGCAAAGCATAAGTCCACGGAAGGTGGCCTCATGATCAAGCGCATGCCTCCTGAACCCGTTCAAGTCATCAAGAATCGCCGTGACAAGGCCTTGGCCGCCATGGTGGGTGGGGTGCCCTATATCCGTTTCATGGGGGTGCATTTCGACCGCCGCGGGGATGAGCTGACGGCTGTGATGAGCTATGATGAGAAGCTGATCGGAAACCCGATGCTGCCTGCCATTCACGGGGGGGCGACTGCGTCCTTTCTGGAAGTGACAGCGATTGTTAATTTAGGGTTCCAGATGTTGTGGGATGATATTGAATCGGGGGCTTTGGATGCCGAAGCGCTGACGCCCGAGACCCTGCCCAGAATGCCCAAGACCATCGATTTTACCGTGGATTATCTGCGTTCAGGCCTGCCGCGTGACGCTTATGCACGGGCGCGGGTCAACCGCTCGGGGCGGCGCTATGCCAGTGTGCATGTCGAGGCATGGCAGGATAACCATGCCCGCCCCTTCGCGCAGGCCACGGGGCATTTCTTGATGCCTGACTCCGATGGCTAGTACGGACATATCCGCATCGGAGCTTTCCAATAAGCGCGTTCTCAAGATTGCGGTGCCAGTCGTATTGTCGAATGTGACGGTGCCCTTGTTGGGGATCGTCGATACAGGCGTGGTTGGCCAATTGGGTGATCCAGCGCCGATTGGCGCGGTTGGGATCGGGGCTGTAATCCTGACGACCATCTACTGGGTATTCGGCTTTTTGCGGATGGGCACGGTCGGGCTGACCAGCCAAGCCTTGGGGGCCAAGGACCATGCCGAGGTCTCGGCGCTGTTGTCACGTGTGCTCATGATCGGGGCGGTTGCGGGGCTGGCGCTGATTGTCTTGCAGGTGCCGATTTTCTGGGCTGCTTTCCAGATCGCACCTGCCAGTGCCGAGGTCGAAGGGCTGGCGCGCAGCTATATGCAAATCCGCATCTATTCTGCGCCCGCCGCCATCGCGCTTTACGGGATTACGGGGTGGCTGATTGCGCAGGAAAGGACGACATCGGTCTTTGCGCTGCAGCTTTGGATGAACGGTTTGAATATCGCGCTGTCGGTTGTGTTGGTTCTGGGGCTTGGCTTTGGAATTGAGGGTGTGGCGCTGGCAACTGTTGTTGCGGAATGGACAGGTCTGGCTATGGGGCTGTGGCTGTGTCGCAAGGCCTTTGCGGTGCCTGCATGGCGGAATTGGCCGCGGGTGTTTGACCGCCTGCGGCTGATCCATATGGCCGCCGTGAATACCGATATTCTGATCCGCTCAGTGCTGCTGATGGCTGGCTTTACCTCCTTCATGTTTTTGGGGTCGGATTTCGGGGATGTCACCTTGGCCTCGAACCAGATTTTGCTGCAGTTTCTGTATATCACCGCCTATGCGATGGATGGGTTTGCCTTTGCCGCTGAGGCGCTGGTTGGCAAGGCCATGGGCGCGCGCTCTCCCAAGAGTTTGCGCCGCGCGGCGCTGCTAAACACCTATTGGAGCGCTGGAACGGGTGTTGCCATGGCACTCGGGTTTTGGCTGTTTGGGGGGCATATCATTGATATCCTGACCACCGCGCCCGAGGTGCGCGAGGAAGCGCGGGTCTATCTTTTCTGGATGGTGTTGGCTCCGCTTCTGGGCTGTTGGGCATGGATTTTGGACGGGATTTTCATTGGTGCCACAAGGACCCGCGATATGCGCAATATGATGGCGCTGTCATTTGCGGGCTATGTGGCGATGTGTTTTCTGTTCATCCCCGCTTTTGGCAATCACGGGCTTTGGGCGGCATTGATTGGCATGTTTGTGCTGCGAGGCGTGACGCTTGGCCTGCGCTATCCTGCCTTGGAGCGGGCAGCGGCTTAAAGGGCATTGAGCCCTTTGCGCCGCTATGGCCTCCGGCGGAAGTATTTTCAAAGCAAAGATTTCAGAGCGGAAGGCTCTAGAGGATCGCGAGGACGGCTTCGGGTGGTCTTCCGAATGCGGCTTTGTTCGCGGCGATCAGGATCGGGCGCTCGATCAGGATCGGATTTTCTGCCATGGCGTTGATTAGGGTCGCGTCATCGGCGTGTTTTAGGCCCTGTTCTTTGAAAACGGCCTCGGATTTGCGGGCGAGGCCGTGGGCGGAGAGATTAAGCTGGTCAAGCAGCGTCTGCAATTCTTGCGGCGATGGCGGATCGCTCAGGTAGAGGCGGATATCAGGCTCAAGACCTTTGTCGCGCAGCAGTTGCAGGGTTTGGCGCGATTTCGAGCAGCGCGGGTTATGCCACAGGGTTAAAGCCATTCGCTGCGCCCCGTGCCAATGGCCTCGGCGACCGTGGCATGGCCATCGCGGGCCAGAAGCGCGTCGAGGTCTTGGGCGATGCGGCAACCCAAAGTGATGCCGCCATAGACAAGGCCCGTGTAGAGCTGCACAGCGCAGGCGCCTGCGCGAATTTTTGCATAGGCTTGCTCGGCACTTGCGACGCCGCCGACACCGATGATTGGCAATTTGGCCTCGGTCAATTGCGACAGCTGCGCAAGGATGTGGGTGCTTTTCTCGAATAAGGGCTGGCCGGAGAGGCCACCAGCCTCAGATTTTTGCGCGCTTTGCAGCGCGTCACGCGACAAGGTGGTGTTGGTGGCAATCAACCCGTCAATGCGTGAGGAGATCGCAACCTCGGCCACATCTGCCAATTCATCTCCGGACAGATCAGGCGCGATCTTGAGGAAGATCGGAATGCGGGCGGCGAGTTTGGAATTTGCTTCCATCACACCCGCAAGCAAGGCGGCGAGGGCGGCTTTGCCCTGAAGGTCGCGCAGCTTTTCGGTATTGGGGGAGGAGACATTGACGGTGGCAAAATCCACCACGCTGCCGCAGCGGCTGAGCACGCGGGCGAAATCGGCGGCGCGGTTGTCACTGGTTTTATTGGCGCCGAGATTGAGGCCAACAGGGACCCTGCGCGGCGCGTCTTGCAGCCGTTTCGCGATGATCTCCATGCCGTCATTATTGAAGCCGAAGCGATTGATCGCGGCTTTATCTTCGCTCAAGCGGAACAGGCGCGGTTTGGCATTTCCCGGTTGGGGCAGAGGGGTGGCGGCGCCGACCTCCAGAAAGCCGAAACCTGCATTTGACAGGGGCGTTATGGCTTCGGCGTTTTTATCAAACCCTGCGGCAAGCCCGATGGGGTTCGGCATCTCCATCCCTGCAACCTGTGTTGCAAGACGCGGCGAGGTGACGGGGCCGCTTGCTGGCATAAGGCCTGTCTTGAGGGCAGTGATTGCCAGATGATGCGCGCGCTCAGGATCGAGGCGGTGCATGATTGAGAGGCCGAAGCGTTCCCACATGTCAGATCATCTCCTTCGGGAAGGCATGGAGGCCATCGACCAGAGGCAGGCGTTTGTGCCAGATCACATCGCTCAGGCGCAGCGGCGCATAAAGATGCGGGAAAAGCGCATCGCCGCGCGAGACTTCCCATTTCAGGGCAGGGCCGAGGGCCTCGGCATCCATGGCGACAAGAACCAGCCCTTCGGCCCCTGCGAAATGCTTGGCGGCTGTTTCACGGGCCTGTTCGGCGGTGGAGAAATGGACATAGCCATCGGCCAGATCAATGGGCGCGCCCAAGGTCTCGCCCTTGGTTTGAAGCGCATCCCATTCGGCGCTGTGTAATATTTTGTATATCTGCATGGCATGTCGCATGCGAAATAAGCGCTCCGAGGTCAAGTGTCGTGTTGTCGTTACGAAGCCTCTTTACTTGCAGTCGATGCGTGACCAAGCTGTTTTGGTAAACTTAAATATGGGAGATGAGAAATGCTCGCACGTGTTTTAGGCTCGACCGCCATGGTGGCAGGTCTGGCCCTTGCTGCACCTGTTGCCGCCGAGACCACTCTGCACATCCTGCATATCAATGATTTGCATAGCCGGATTCAGCCGATTAACCGCTTTGATTCCACCTGTAACGCCGAAGATGACGCCGCAGGCGAATGCTTTGGCGGTGTGGCCCGTGTTGCAACGGCCATCAACCAGATGCGCGCCGAGCTTGAGGGCGAAAATGTCCTCGTTCTGGATGCGGGCGACCAATTCCAAGGCTCCCTGATGTACACGACCTATAAGGGCGAGGTCGAGGCCGAGATGATGGAAGCCATCGGGTTTGATGCGATGGCTGTCGGCAATCATGAATTTGACGATGGCCCCGAGGGCTTGAGCGATTTCCTTGATCGGGTGAGCTTTCCTGTGGTTTCGGGCAATCTGGATTTGAGCGGCTCGAACCTGTTGAACGAGCGCGTTGCTGATACTTTGGTTCTGGATGTGAACGGTGTTCAGGTCGGGATCGTATCGGCGCTGGCGAGTGATACGGCTGAAACCTCTAGCCCAGGCCCGAATGTTGTGTTCGGTGACGAGATCGCTTCGATTCAGGAAGATGTGGATGCACTGACCGAGCAGGGCGTGAATATTATCATCGCTCTGACCCATGTTGGCCTGCCGCAGGATATGCGGATCGCCGAGGCGGTGACGGGTCTTGATCTGATCGTGGGCGGCCATTCGCACACCTATCTGTCGTCCTCCGATGAAGATCGTGCGGGCCCTTACCCGACATGGACCCAGAACCCCGAGGGTACGATGGTGCCAATCGTTCAGGCCTATGCCTATTCGAAGTATCTGGGCCATCTGGAAGCCAGTTTCGATGACGCGGGCAACCTGATCTATGCAGGCGGCGATACCATGGTGCTGGATGCCTCGGTCGAGCCTGACCCAGAGATTGCCGCGCGCGTGGCCGAGCTTGCCGGCCCGATTGAAGAAGCCATGGCCGAGGTAATCGGCGATGCGTCCGAATTCATCGAAGGCTCGCGCGATGTGTGCCGTGCCATGGAATGCCCGATGGGCAATCTGGTCGCCGATGCCATGCTTGATCGCACCAGCGATCAGGGTGTGCAGTTGGTCATCCAGAATGGTGGTGGTCTGCGTGCCTCGATCGATGAGGGTGAAATCACGATGGGCGAGATCCTGACGGTTCTGCCGTTCCAGAACACGCTTGCCACCTTCCAGCTGACAGGTGCGGGCGTCATCGCGGCGCTTGAAAATGGTGTGAGCCAAGTGGCCGATGGCGCAGGTCGTTTCCCGCAGGTTGCAGGTATGCGCTACACTTGGAGTGCAAGTGCCGAACCTGGAAGCCGCATCGTGTCAGTTGAGGTTGAAATGCCCGATGGGTCATTCGCGCCGATCAGCGCGGATGCCACCTATATTCTGGCCACCAATAACTACATGCGTGGTGGTGGTGACGGGTATCGCGTGTTCTCCAGCGATGGCATGAACGCCTATGATTTCGGGCCAGGCCTTGAGCAGGTGGTTGCCGATTATGTCGCGGCCAATTCGCCTTATACGCCTTATGTGGATGGTCGTATCACCAGCGTCGACTAATCCCTATTCCATTTAGCGAAAGGGCCGGTGCATTCCCATGCATCGGCCCTTTTTGCTGCTATGCAGCATTTGCAGAGCGGCTTGACCCTATCGGCATTTGTGCAAAGGGTCTCGCCTCCCTTATTTTATGGTCATGAACCCGACGGATTTCCCGCCGTGGCCCAAATAAGGACCTGAAATATGATCGATGTCATTGCTCGACTCCGCAGCGCGGCCCAAAAACGTGCGGCCTATAACCAGACCATCGCCGAGCTTTCGCGCTTGCCACGTGATCTGGCCATTGAAGACCTGAATATCTGCAAGGATGACGCTGCGCTGATCGCGCGGCATGCGGTTTACGGACACTGATCTTCATTGCGTCTGCGGGGGGCTGGGTTAGTCTTGCCCCATGTGCGGACGCATGACGATGACACATCCCAATGACGCGATGGCGCGGCTGTTTGAGGCGGCGCCCTCCAATGATCTGCCGCCTGTGCCGCGCTATAATATCTGCCCGACCCAAGATGTGGCGGTTGTCACCTCCGAGCAGGGGCAACGCCGCCTCAGGCCGATGCGTTGGGGCTTTCTTCCGCATTGGTACAAAACGCCCACGGGCGGCCCTTTGCTAATCAATGCCCGATCTGAGACGATTGCCCAAAAGCCCGCCTTTGCGGCTGCCTGCCGAAGCCAGCGCTGCCTGATCCCCGCCTCGGGGTTTTATGAATGGACAAAAGACGAGGCGGGCAATCGCCTGCCTTGGTATTTCGAACCTGCAGATAAATCGCCCGCCGTCTTCGCAGGTATCTGGCAGGATTGGCAGGCAGATGAGCAGAACTATACCACCTGCGCGATTGTGACCTGCGCGGCTGGCTCCCAGATGGCGCAAATCCATCACCGTGAACCTGTCACGCTTGCGCCAAGGGATTGGGCCAAATGGCTGGGGGAAGAAGGGAAAGGCGCTGCATTATTGATGAAACCCGCCCCTGATGGCAACTTTGCCCATCATCGCGTCAGCACGAATGTCAATTCAAACCGCGCCAGCGGGCCTGACTTGATCGAAGAGATTGATC
>ENA-OUOG01003321-OUOG01003321.1-marine-metagenome-genome-assembly--contig:-NODE-3321-length-15244-cov-5.463704_pt1 | contig 15244 bp, 6 predicted proteins | sample MGYA00248635_ERZ508505 | MGnify/ENA primary metagenome ERZ508505 (study PRJEB26176, sample SAMN06267871) | marine metagenome | isolation source: Saanich Inlet, British Columbia, Canada | place: Pacific...
TCCCCCGGGGGTAATACCTCCAGTCTTGAAGTTGGACCGGTTCGCGGCTGGGAAAACGACACTCTCGAGGTCTAAACCGAAGACAGACGCGCACGGCTTTGTGAAAAACGCGAGCGATAACGGCGTCGCGTCGTCTTCCCGCGAACCGTTCTCCGGAACCTCCTGTGAGTAAAACGGACATCGCGCGTCGCTACATGTTTGGTAAAACCCAAACTCGACGCACGTTTGCCAGAACCACGCGCGGTCGCCGTCGTAGTCACGGCGCGTGTCATTTGGTAACGCCGTGACGTTCAAAAAACGTACGTTTTTCGAGTGGTCGCAGTCCACGCACCGATCGTCGCCAAACGCGAAACGCGCCGTCGCCGCGAGGTTGAGTAACGATCGATCTTTCGCGAGTAACGATTGATCTTTCGCCCGACCCGGCGGCGTTATATCTTCTAAAAGAGATTCAGAAGAGAAGTTGGTCATGATCGCGCACGCGCCCCCGATGTCGCACGCCGCGTTCGCAGAGCGGTCGCACGCGGGGTCGTTGGACTGCGCCGGGAAAACTTCGGTGAGCGCCGCGAAAAACTCCGCGCGGTTCTCCGGAAGTTCCAGCGGGTACGAGTACTCGGAAGACTGTTTGTCCATACGACTCCCAAAGCTCCTCTGAGAGTCGCGTTCGTTCGTCCTCTGAGAGTCGCCCGACCTCCCGCAGACGTGAAACATCTCCTCTAACGTTCGTCTCCCGTTCCACGAGCGCATTAAAGAACTGACCTCCCCGAACGCCAGTGCAACAACCCAGAGGCACGTCTCCGATCCTCCGATCGCCGTCTCCGCGAGCGCCTCACCGACGACGGCGTCGTAGCCCGGCATTGCTAAGCTCGCGCGTACCGGCGCGCTCGAAGCCACCGCCGCGACGATGAGGTGCGGATATTTTAACCTCAGCCACCCCGCGAGCATGCCGGGGTAGGAACCGCCGAACGCCACGACACGAGGGAACGAAGCGCGTTGATGAGAGGCGCGCGAGACGAGCGCCTTTTTAGTCGGCGGAAAAGTCGGCGGCGACTTTTCAGGCGAGGATGGAAAAAAAGACGCGTCGCCTCCGGTCTCGTCGCCGGAAGAGGCTTCGCTTTTCGCGAGCCCGAACACCTCCGTCACCTCGAGCACGAACCTGGCGGCGTCCGCCAAAGCTTGGTCGCTGGTGAGGTACCGGAGGGACTCGGTGGTTAAGTCCCCGGTGGGCTGCGAGGCGCCGTAGAACCTGTGCTCGAGCGCCACCAGGAGCGCGCCGCCTTTTTTTTTCTCGAACAGCGTCTGCGCGAGACGCGCCGCCAGCGCGCAGTGCGCGCCGCCCGTGACGACCACGTCGGGATCGAACCCGGGACCTTCGCCTCCCACGCACAGGAACACCACCGGGTCGGGGAGCGTCTCGGTGTTCGTCCCGGTCCCGTGAAAACGCGCGCGGTCGAAGAACGCGTCGTTCGCGAACCAGCGCTGGCGCCAGGTCCGCCCGGCGCGCGGAGACGAAAAGCTCCCGTCAAATCTGAGATGACGCGTCGTCTCGTCCGAAGAGTCGCGCGCTTCCCGAACGGACGACCGCGCGTCCGCGGCGACCACGTCCGAGGGGTCGAAGTGGTCCAGCGGCTGCGTCACCCAGCGTTCCTCCGGCGCCTCACCGGCAAAGCCGCCCGGACCGACCGCGCGGCCGCGCGTGAGGTGCTCGCGAAGCGCGGTCGGCCGAACAGCGAGGCGCCTGTGCGGGTGCGGCGCGAGCGCGCGCGCGAACGCGAGCGACGCCGCGACCAGCCACGCGACCAAAACGCGCGCGGCGGGAGGACGCGCGCGGCGCCCGGGAAGACGCGCGCGCGGAACCATGCGAGCCGAGGAAGAGGAGGACGCGACGAAGTGTGGACGACCGAGTCGCGGGATGGCGTGATGAGAATATTTAGGAATCCATTTTTGTTTTTTTGCGCCGTTTCCGTCGGGCGCTAGAGGGGGAGGATGAGGCGCGCGCGGACGTTACATGTAGACTATCATCCGCTCGTCGTCGTCGACGAAACGAAAGCCGACGTTACACTATGAACGCGTTCTTCCTACACAAACCGCTCCGCGTTTGAAACGTTTTGCGTCTCTCGTCGCGTCCGTCGCCGCCGCGGTGGTCTAGCTAGTAGCGGTCGGAGATTTGATTTTTTTCCGGCACACCGGGCACGTGCTGTCGTGCGTCGTGTCGAGCCACCCCGTGAGACACAACATGTGCATCAGCTGGCCGCAACCGCACTCTCGAGCCGCCGACGCCGCGATATCCGTCTCGTCCATGTTCGTCTCGTGGCAGATGATGCACATCGCCGCCTCTTCCTTGTCCTTCTCTTCCTTGCGCGCGGCGGCGGCGGCGTCGGCAAACGCCTTCGGCACGGGAGCGGGCTGTTGGAACACGTGCCGGCTCAAAGTTTGGTTTCGCGCGCGACCGTTTGGATGGTCGCGGGAGGACGTCCAGGCGCGGGCGGGCGGCGCGGAAACCGCCGGAGGGACTCGTACTGCTTGCGTTGGTGCCGGCGCCGGAGGCGGTGCCGGCGCCGGAGGCGTCCACGCGCGGTATCCGAGAGAACCGCTCGAAAAGAATCCGGTTCCGGTTCCGTCCGTTCCGCCTTCGCGACTCGGCGGGGCGAGTCCGGCGAACGCGCGCTCCAGCGCGTCTCTTCCTCTTTCTCTTTCGTCCGCGAAGGGCGTTGAGCGAACAGACGACCCGGAACTGCGCCCTTCGGTGCCTCCTGGATCCTCCTGGAGCGCTCTAAGTGCGTCGTTCGGGGTCGAAGCGTCGCACGCCGCGAACGGAACGGCGCACGTTTCTTTGTGCCGCTCGGGCAAACGCGCGGCGCACGAAACGCACCCCGGGTTCGGCGTCCTTTGCCAACGCTCGCAAACCGCGTGGTTGCGCATCACGTACGTCAGGAAAACGCGCAGAGGAACGACTTTATGGACGGTGGTTTGAGACGACCCCGGTCCGGTCCTCGAGCCGCGAGAGGAAGACGAAGACGCGCCCGCTCCATTGTTTGGAGCGGCAGCGGCGACACCCGCGGCGGCTTTTTCTTTCGCCTTTTTCGCCGATACTTTCTCCTCGGCTTTTCTTCGCGCGTTTTCCGCGTTTTTCAAACGCTCCGCCTCCTCCGCCGCGCTTCTTCTCAGCGCTTCTTTTTCTTTCGCCTCCGCCTCAAGTCTTCGCTTCTCCTTCTCCGCCTCTTTCTTCACAAGCTCCGCCTGAACGCGAGCTTGCTCCGTCTCCCGCTCCTCCTGCTCCCTTTTCTTCTTAGCCTTCTTCTTCATTCTCTGCTTTTCGCGTTTCGCCTCCAAAGCGCGCGCCGCGAGGCGCTCTTTGTAAAACAACCGGCGCGCGTCGCGTTCCTCTTCTTCCAGCAAATCGCGCTGGTTCGCCTCGGCGATCGCCTCCACCTCGGGGTAAGACACCGCGCACGCTTTGGCTTTGGCTTTCTTGTCCCGCAGATGCGAAGCGCTCGTCTTTGAAAAGTCGCGCTCTCGCGACGTCCGACGCGTCATCGCGTCGTACGCCTCCTCTCGCACCGAACGCATCGCGTCGTATGAGGGCTGCGTCCTTCTCAACACGTCGCGCGCGAAGGCTTCTGCCCGGCGCCGCGTCTCTCGCAGCGCCTCGTGGAGCGCGTCGAAGTACACCTCGCAGAAGCGCTTGAACGCGAGGTGGCTTGAACTCGCGGACCCTACTTCCACGAGAGATGTCTCGTTCGACGGCACGGCGACGAACGTCACGTGCGAAGACGGCGCGTCCTCGTCGTCGTCGTCGGGGTTTCGAACGGAGATGAATCGCGACGCGACCGAGTCGCCGAGCTCAGAGAGGTCGCCGTCGAAACGGAATCTCTCGAGCCGCGATTCGTCCGGAAGCTGGTGGCCGGGGCTCTCGTCGAACGCGCTTGACGCGAGCGCCAAAAGCGTGCCCATGAGGCACATCCCGAACCTCTCGCTTCTTTTGTCCACGAAGAAAGGGTTCGTCGACGTCGCCAGGGAGAACCGCGCCTCGGGGGCGGCCGGCGCCGCCGCGATCTTCCCGTCAGTCAACACGCGCCCCTGCCGAATGGCGCATATGCAGTTCAAGATTTCCGCCCGATCTTGCGTGAGACCGTCGGGGAGACGCACGACGCCGGAGCCGTCGCGGTCCTTCGTGTCGAGGTCGCGCGCGGTCTCGAACAAATCAACGACGAGTCTGATCCAGCTCCCTCGGTCGTCGTCGGGGGTGAGCGGCGCGGCGTTCATCTTCGCGCGAATCAACGCCTCGCGCGCCACGACAAAGTCCACGACCGTCTCGAAGTTCTTCGGCGGCGTTCGTTCGTCCGCGCCGAGCACGCACGCGATTTTCGTTGGGATTTGGCCCTCCGCGTCTCCGAAAGCGGGCGTGAGCTCGGCCCCAAAAAAGTCGTGCCAATTGTCGCAGGAGGCATACGACGTGTGGAGCTCCGTCTCAGACGACGCGGCGTCCGAGAAGTAAACGGCGTTGGTCACCGGCGCGTCGCACCCCGCCACCGGGCAAGACGGGAACTTCGTGACCCACATCGCGCACGCGCGTCGCCGAGCCAACTCAGCGGGCTCCTCCGTCGTCGCGAAGGTCAGAAAGGTGCGAGGCGCTCTCTGTCGCTCGACGAGGCCGTCCGGCGAATGCGCCTCTTCGCCGTCGCCGGTGTCCACCGTCTCCGGGTCCACGCCCTCCTCCACGGGGAGCCGAGCGAGCAGGGGCCCGTAGACGAGATCCTCGTCCTTCTCGACGCAGTTCCTGTGCCAGCAGCGCGCGTGCACGACCACGTCGGTGTGCCCCGCCGCGCAGGAAACCTCGAAGCACCGCCCGAGCGACCGCGCGCACCGCGGGCCGTTCCGCGCGCTTTTGCCGCTCACCTCGGGCGCAAACTCGTAACACCTCGAGGGAGATGGTCCGTCTTGCGTACGCGTCTCCCCGGATCCAAACGATTCGCGAAGATTTTCGTTGTGGAACTCGCACAAACGGACGGTGTTCTCGTACCGCCACGTGTGCGCGACGATATTTTCACTCATCAACCACTCGAGGAACGTCGCGTCGTCGACGCATCGACGCGCGAGCGCGTCGCAGAGCGACGCCAAGGAGGTGGAGGTGCCGACGCTCTCTTTTTCGTTTTCGTCGCCGCCGTTCGTCTCGGACCCGGATCCGGCGGAGTCTATGCCGAGCCTGCCGTTGAGCTCTTCGCGCACGCGACGCACGCGACGCAGGCGGATCCAGGGCGAGTCGTCGTCGCCGTCGTTCGCCTCGCAGCGCGCGCGGTAATACGCAAACTGCGCCTCGCGCGAAGCCGCGAGCGTATCGAGTCCGGAAACCGGGCTCCGGAAACCGCTCGTCGACGCCGCGCCGCCGTCGGCGTTTATCGATGCGTGTGTCTCGCGCGCCTTCGCCACGCTCGCGCGCGCGAGCTTGCGCGCGAGCGAAACCTCGGCGGAGAAGCGCTTGTGCTTTTCGCTCGCGTTTCGTTTCGGTTTCGTTTCGGTTTCCGGAACCGGTTTCGGAACCGAAGGCGGCGTGGGATCGTCGACGCGTTCTTTTTTGTCGTCCGTTTCGGCGCTTCTTTTCTTTTTCTTCGCCGCCTCTTTTTTCTTCGCCTCGCCCGGATCGAAAAACGCGTTGAGCGCTTCGGAGGGCGAGGCTTCGGGGTCGACGGTCTTTGTCCCGCTCCCGCTCGCGCCGGCGATGTGCGCCTCCGAGGGGACGCGAGACGCGCGCGGCGACGCCGCGGGAGACGACTCGGGAGAAGACGCCAGCGAGGGCGGCTGCGAGGAAGAGTCGGACGCCGGAGTTTTCTCGAGCGGGACTTCTCCCTTTCCCTTCTCCGGAACGTCTTCCGGAAGAAGAGGCGTTTTGTTTTTGTTTTCGTCACTCACTTTCGTTCGCGCGCGGTCGTCCTCGTCGTCGTCGGAACCGGACGAGGACGCCAACGACGGCGGCGCGGACGAGTCATTTTCATCGTCTTCTTTCCGGATCGATCTTCTTTCCGGATCGTCGTCGTCGTCGTCGGACGGCGCGAGCGACGGCGGCCCCGACGAGCCGTCGTCGTCCTCCGCGACCGCGTTTGGATTCTCGAGTACATCCATCGCGGCGGAATCGCGTTCTTGATTCTCGGCGTTCTCGATCATCGCGTCGTATTCCGCCGCGTCGATCATCGCTTGGAATTTGCGGATCGTCTCCGGCTTCGCTTTGACCTCCGCCAATACTTTGAGCATGTCCGCGCGGAGTTGTTCCGGCGTTTGACTCCCGGGGGGGACATTCTCCATTGTTTTTTGCATGTGTTCCACCACCGCGTTCCTCACCGCGGGCGTCTCGAACTTGAGGCATTCTGACGCGTCAGCCGGACTGTTCCTATGGACCGATCTTCGAGGATCGTCGTCGTCGTCGTCGGACGGCGCGAGCGACGGAGGCCCCGACGAGTCGTCGTCGTCCTCCGCGACCGCGTTTGGATTCTCGAGTACATCCATCGCGGCGGAATCGCGTTCTTGATTCTCGGGTGCATTCATCGCGGCGACCAACACTTCGAAGGTGCGGACCGTCTCCGGCTTAGCTTTGACCTCCGCCAATAGTTTGAACAACGCCGCGCGGCGTTGTTCCGGCATTTGATTCCCCGGGTTGACGTTTTTTTGCATGTGTTCCTGCACCGCGCTCCTCACCGCGGGCGTCTCCAACTCGAGGCATCGAAACGCGGCATCCAGGAGGAACATCTCCCGCCCGTTAAGCCCGTTACCCGTAGCATTCATTTGCATTTCCGTAAGCATGTTTTGCATCTCCGGCGGGAGGGATCTGAACATGTCGTGAAGCTCCCCCTCGAGGCCCTCGATGTCATCGGGAACGTCGCCGCTCAGGAACCTCGAGACTCCCGGCAGAGATCTGAGACGGTCCAGGACCGAACCTCTATCGATAACCGTCGCACGATCCGACGCGTCAGCGAGCGTAACGCCATTCCCCGTACCAGTGGGAGCCATCATCAAATCGCGCATCATGGTCTCAACGCTCGCGCCCGTTGAAGCAAAGCCGCCCAAGAACTCCTCCACGGCAGCAGATCTGGCCGCATCCGACGAACCGACGCCTTCCGGAGGCGAGGGATCTGAGCCGTTCCCCGCGCGCGACCGGTTCTTCGCCCGCTCGGACTTCAGCTTCGCCCTGGCCTTCTTGCCGCCCGCCATCGCGACGCCCCAGGACGCGTCCCCGCTCCCGGTCGACGCGCGCAGGCCTCTCGTGCGGGCCGCACTGACGAGCGCACCCATCGACACTTCCCAGAAGAGGAAAAACGAACGAGGGTGCTGACTCGGTCCGAGCTCGGGAGAAAAATCGATGTTTCTTCCGATGCGACAGGAGAGATCAGTCGTGACTGTGAAGGTTGTGAGTCACTACTGAGAAACGAAACGCTCATCCACACAAACGTCGCGAAGGCGTAGAAGGGCGCCGCCGTACGAGACGAGCTCGACGCGGGTAGTACACACACGCGGGTAGTAGACTACACACACGCGCGCGCGTGTACCTCACACGATGATGCGCTCGTCTCGCGAAACGGACCACCTCAAATAACGAGACTGGCTATCGATAAAAAGTCACTACTGGGACGACTCCGAAACGTCTCCGCTTTTCGTCTCGGCGTACTTGGACCAGTCGGCGTCCTCTTTGTCGTCGGCGGCGAGATCGCCGGCGCCATCCTCTCCCGTCTCCGAAGGCGTGAAGAAGCCACCGTCACCGAACGCGTCGTCCAGGAGAGCATCCGAGGATGCCTCCATCTCGGCGGTCTCCATGTTGAACGCGCGGCGGCTCTGCCGCCGGTTACTCTTCGTCTCCAGCTTGGGCTCCATGCGTCGATTCGCGCGGTCGGTTTTTTTTTTGGTCGCCACGCCGTCGGCTCCGGGGGTTTGTTTCCCCCGTCGCGGCGAGCCTCGGCGTTCAGAAGAAGTCCTCTCGCCTTTAACGCGGGTGGTAGTAGCCCCGTCCTTGTACCGCACGCGCGTCTCGCGTTTGTACCCCGCGGCGCGCTCTTTTTTCTCCGCGCTCTCCACCTCGTCCAACACGTCGCAGTACATGTCGTATCGGTCCTCTTCCCACGGCATCACGAAATCAACCACGCACCCGGGCTCGTCCCTGTGCGTGCAGTCGGAGAATTTGCACGCAGAGCCGGTGGTTGTCTTCGCGTACGCAATCTCGGGGAACAGCTTCCCGCTAACAACCTCTTCCGTCGTGACGCCTTCCAAAGAAGGGTACCCGAACCCGGGGGTGTCCGCTAACAAGCCCCCGGACTTCAGCGGAAGCAACGTGACGTGCCTGGTGGTGTGTCGCCCGCGGCCCAGTTTCTTCGAGACGCTCTTCACGGACTGAAGCTCCAGTCCGTTCGCGAGTTGCAAATTCAAAGCGCCGCGAGCGCCGCCGCCGCCGCCGCTGATGTCCACGTCCGTGACGTACACGTTCTTAGACGCGCGGACCCTCGTACCGGTTGAAATCTGCGTCTCGTCGGAGGTCTCGTCGTCGTCGGAAAAGTCTCCCGACCCGGGAGACTCCGAAAAGTCGCCATCCGACGCGTCCTCCTCGGCTTCGTCGAATTCGCCAGCCTCCGCGAGCGCCTCCGCCAGCGCGCTCCCCGCGCGCAGGCGGTTGATCAGGCTGCTCTTACCCACCCCCGATGGGCCCGCGAGCACGGTCACGCGCGTGCGGTTCCGGTCCACCGCGTCGATTCCGGTCTCGTCGGCGCCTTCGAAATCGTCTTCGTCTTCGCGTCGGGTTTTTCTTCTCGCCAGATCCGCCTCGAGCTCGTCGACGCCCTCGCCCGTGGCGACGGAGACGAACCAGGGATCATACCCCCACTGCTCCAAACGCGCCGCCCAGTCTGCTCGTGTCGTTTCGCTCACCAAGTCGCACTTGTTCAGCACCAAGTCGAACGGCACTTCAGCGTGTTCCATGGAGACCAAAAACCGCGTGAGCTGTTTCGCTTCCAGCGGAGGTCGTTCCAACGCGAACACCAGTAACGCGCGGTCGACGTTGGCGATCGGTGGGTCGATCAACCTCGATCGTCGTCGTTCGACGTCGTACACGAACGCGCGATTATCGACCCAATCTATGCCGGTCAACGTCACGTCGTCCCCTACTAAAACCAAGCGTTTGATCTTTTTTAACAGAGCCCGCGCGACGCACAGAAGTTCGTACGGTCCGTTTACGTCGTCGATGAGCGCGCTTAACGCTTTCACATCCTCCGTCTTACCGGCGAGCTCGGCTCTCTTTTGCGCGTCCCGGAGCTGCGCCTCGCGGTTCGCCATCTGGGAGGGAGACATATCACGCGGGTGCACCACCACGCGCAGGAAGTTGGCCTGGCTCGTCACGACCACGCCCGAGGCGGACGCGTCGGGAGAAGACGACGACGCGGCGGATGCGTCGTCGGACGCGGCGGCGGAGCACCTGACCGCGCGATGCGGGACGCGTCGGTGCGGGACGCGCGCGGGGAGCGTCCACGCGCGCGGGCGGTCCGCGAAGCGCCCGCGCGCCGCGGCGTGCGCGCATCGCGTCGCGGAGGGACCAGCGAGCGCGTGCGCGGGCATGTCGTGCGCGGCGCTCGCCGACGGACACGCCCCGGGGGCGCTCTTCGATGCGAGGCTCGCGAGACGCCAACAGACCGGCGACGCGTTCGCGGTCGAGCTCGGCGCGCCCCGTCGGAGCGCGCGCCACAAAAGCTGCCTCGCGCTCTCTCCGCGGAGCCCCTGGCGCATGTACCGGCGACGCGGACGCCGACCGACCCGGACGCGCGTGCGCAGAAGTCAGGGGAGAGGGGCGCGGCGCGACGTGGACGCGAAGAAAAGCAGCTTTTGGGGCATTGAAATGTCGTGTCGGTGTCGGCGTCGAGCAGTCGAGCGGTCGCGAGAGAAATGAGACGCGCGTCGACGTCTGCCAACGCACTGAGCGCACACTGTGACTCTCTGAAAGAAAGAGCGTCTTCTTTTCCGTGGACAAAAAACAAAACGTCCGACCCTCTGTCATCACATGAGCCCCCCCAAGCCGGGGGGCATGCCCTTCCCCCCCATCATCTTGCCCATCATCTTCTGCATCTCGCCCATGTCCTTCCCCTCCAGCGACTTGAGCATGGACTGCAACGCGCCGACCCCGCCCATCTGCTTGAGCATCGCCGGGGGAATCGCCGACGCCATCTGGTTCAGGTTCTGGTTCAGAGCTTGCGTCTGCCCGTACCCGCCCTTTTTAGGGACCTTCAGACCCTTCATCTTGCCCATCATCTTCGCCAACCGTTTGTACTCCTCGATGAGCTCCACGACCTCGCCCGGGCCTTTCCCCGCGCCGCGCCCGATGCGCTCCATCCTTTTAGGATCTTGTAACATCTTTAAATCCGTCGTATCAAGCTCCTCATCCGTCATGCTGTCCATCAGGCACATCATCCGCTTCACCTTCGCCTGGCTCTCCTTCTCCTGGCCTTTCGGCATCACGTCGTTGCCGAACCCGGGGATCATGGACATCACGCTGGACATCGGGCCCATCTTCTGGATGTTGGCGAACTGCTCGTACAAGATGCGCATAGTGAAGTGTCCCGCGGCGAGCTTATCGAGCAGCTCGGGTTGCGAGTCGGTGGGAATCGCGTCGGCGATCTTGTCGATGAACCCGGTCCAGTCACCCAGACCTAACAATCGCGAGACGAACGGTTTCGCGTCGAACGTCTCGAACTCGTCGATGTGCTCGCCCGTGCCGATGAAGATGATGGGCGAGCGCGTCGCGGCGACGGCGGAGATGGCGCCGCCGCCCTTCGCGTGGCCGTCCAGTTTCGTGACAATCACCGAACCGACATCCACGGTGGCTTTGAACGCCCTCGCCTGGTCCTGCGCGGCTTGGCCGATGCTGCTGTCCATGACGAAGATGGTCATATCAGGCTTAACTGCCTCCGCCACCGAACGCATCTCCTCGAATAACGAGTCCTCCTGTTTGTGCCTTCCGCTCGTGTCGACGATGATCAAATCGTTCTTCTCGTCTGTAAACCGTTTAACGCCATCAAACGCGATCTTAGCGGGGTCGGTTTCGACGTACGACCCGTAGAAGGGAATGCGCGCTTTCGTGGCGTTCTGTTTGAGTTGATCAAAAGCACCCGCGCGGAACGTATCCGCGCACACCAAAGCCGGTTTGAAGCCTTTGCGTTGGTAGTGGTACGCGTACTTCGTACATGTGGTGGTCTTGCCGCTGCCTTGTAACCCGACGAACATCACGACGTTGGGCTTACCCTTGACGGGCGCGTACTTTTTCGTCTGCGTTTCTTTCAAAGCCCCGCCCTCGAGCATCGACACCAGCTCGGTGAACACCGCCTTCTCCAACAGCTTCCGCGCGTTTAACCCCGCTGCTAATTCATTTATGTTCACGGCTTTGACGATGTTCTTCTTCATCTGCACGACGTATTGCACGTTGACGTCCGCCTGCAGCAGAGCTTTCGTGACCTCCTTCAGGCACAAATCCATCACCTCCTCATCCACCACCGTGTGCTCGCCGAGCTTGCGCAGCGCGCCCGCGAGCGCGTTGCCGAGCTCGCCGAGGACCATGGTGGAGGGCGCGAGGGGCAATCAGGGGTGGCTCTCGACCGAATCTAGGGTTGCACGCGTGCGCCCCTCTTCGCGGTGGCGCGAACGACCGACAGCGCCGTGTGCTCCCGAGCGCGCGCGACGTGTGCCCGAGCGCGCGTCCGTGCCACCGGGAAAGCGCACGACCCGACTGTCCGACGCGACGCGCCTCCGAATGCGTCGCGCGCGCGTCGGCTTCGATCGTCACACGAACAGCGCGACGCGAGTGATCTTTTTCTCGCTGTGGTTTCGCGAAATCGCGCGCGTCCCGGTCTCGCGGTGTCAAGAAAAACGCGCGAGGAGGGGTTTTCGTTTTTCGATTCTCCGAGGGTTAATAACCCGTGATTCTCCTCGACTCGCCACAGACTCGCAAAAAATCCCCACGCGAAACTCGTGGCGCACAACCGAGATGGCGAAATCGCTGCGGCCGCCGGTTCGGGCGATATCTCTCTGTCGCGAACGAAAAAGCATCCGCCCCGAGATCGGCGCGCAGTACGTCTCCGCACGCACCACACGACCGCATCGTCATGTCTCTGAAAGATAACGCCACCTGGAAAGCCGTCAAGCCGTTCATGAACGGCGGCTTGTCCGGCATGGGCGCCACCTGCATCATCCAGCCCCTGGATATCGTCAAGGTGCGCGCGGTGACATCGACGCCTCCCCGGCGACGGGAAGGTCGCGCCGATTGCGCGCGACGCCGGGACGACCGGCGTCGCGCGACCCCGGCCGCGACCCCTCGCGGTGCCTTTCATTCGACGCCGGACGGCGTCGATACGAGACGCGACCGCGCCCGTTCCGAACGACGCGCGCGGAGTCCCTCCGGGGCCCCCTTAAAGCTCCGATCGCGCGCGCAACCCTCGCCCGATCGCCCCGCTCACCTTCTTCGCTCCAATTGGTTTTCCAATCTCGCCGTATACGTACGCTCCGTCGAACCCAAACACGTCGACGTTCGAACGAACCACAGGTCCGCCTTCAGCTCGGCGCCACCGGCGGCCCTGTCTCGGTCGCGACGAACATCATCAAGAACGAGGGCTTCGGCACGCTCTACACCGGCCTCTCCGCGGGTCTTCTCAGACAAGCGACGTACACCACGGCGCGTCTCGGCATTCACGCCAAGATTGTGGATTTCCTCAAGGAACAGAACAAGGGCGCGCCTCTGCCTTTGGTTCAGAAAGCCGGCGCGGGGCTCGCCGCGGGCGGTCTCGGCGCGATTTTCGGCTCACCCGCGGATCTGTCCCTGATCCGCATGCAAGCCGACGGCACGTTGCCCGCCGCCGAGCGCCGCAACTACACGGGCGTCGGGCACGCTTTGACGGACATCGTCAAAAAAGAAGGCGTCGGAGGTTTGTTCGTCGGCGCTTCCACCACGGCGGTCAGAGCGATGGCGCTCAACATGGGCATGCTCGCCTCGAACGACCAGGCGAAGGAGATGATGAAGGATAACGGCATCACGGGTTTCCCCGCCACGCTCGGCGCTTCCGCCATCGCGGGATTCTTCGCGTCGTTCTTTTCGCTCCCCTTCGACTACGTCAAGACGCAGTTACAGAAGCAGAAGCCCCTTCCCGACGGCACGCTGCCGTTCCGCGGATTCGGCGATTGCGTGGCGAAGACCATGGCGGCCGGGGGACCGCTCAAGTTCTACACCGGCTTCCCCACGTACTACGTGCGCATCGCGCCGCACGCCATGTTCACGCTCATCATCCTCGACCAGATCAACGCCACGCAGAAAGCGATGGGCGCGTAAGACAGCGCGAGGCGCGCGAGGGTGTCTTTGGGAGAATGCGACGAAAGGCACCCGAGAGGGCGGCGTCGGCGGCGGCGCCGTGATAGTACGGTACACATTTTTACGTAACAGTCTATGACATCGCCGCGTCGGGAGTACCGACGCGAACCTTCTTTTCATCGCCCCGAAACCCGAAACCGGTCCCCGCGTGAAAAAATATTTGGCTCGTTCAACGACGATGAGACTCGCCCCTCGCGCGACGGAAACGCGGAAGCACTCGGTCATGCGCGGCCGCGGCGCGTTCCTGGCGCGCCTCGCCGCGCGCCGCGGCGTCGAGGCGTGTCCCGCGGGGACGCGCGCGTCGGGCTGGGCGCGCGTTTGGACGCCGCGCGCGCGCGGGGCGACGCACCGCTCGATCTGTGATCCGACGATGTCGACGTTCACGGGACGGAGAAGCTACGACGCCGCTCCCCGCGGGTTCGCCGCTTCGCGCTCGTGGGGAGGTTGTCGCGCGTTCGCCTCGGCGGCTTCGTCGCCTCCGCCGCCGCCTGCGCCCGACGACGACGCGGGACTGCCCCCCGTCGTGGAGATCGAGGATCCGGCGCAACTGCAGGACATCGTCACGCGAGCGACGCAGGGCGACATCGGGTTGGTCTTTGACTTTTACGCCCAATGGTGCGGGCCGTGCAAGACCCTGACGCCGCTGCTGGAAGACGCGGTGATTAAGGCACCGCGAAAGTTGAACGCGGACGGAACCCACTCTCTTCCTTCCGTCGTGCTCGTCAAGATCGACGTCGACAAACACGCGGGCATCTCCGACGAGTTACGCATCACTTCGCTCCCGACCACGATGACCATGCGCGACGGGAAACTGGTCGACACCGTCGTCGGCGCCATGTCGCCGGCGGAGGCGGAGGCGCTCGTCGCGAAGGCGGCTGCGCCGTCCGACGACCAGAAAAGCTCTTCTTCCCACGAAACGAACACGAACACGAATCCGGCCGCGCCTCCCTCCCCCGCCGACCTCGTCGACCGCGCGTTCGCGCTCCTGGACGCGCCCTCGGCGTCTGAATCCGCCGCCGCCGCCGCCGCCGACTTGCTCAACGCCGCGCTCGCTTCCGAGCCGGCGCTTCCGCCGGCGGCGAAGGCGGAAGCGTACGCGGCGGCTGCGCGGTGCGCGCTGCTCGCGCGCCCGCCGGACGTGCCCGGCGCGCGCGCGATGGTGGCCTCCGCGAGGCTGGCGGTGGGAGGGAACTTCCCCGAGCCGGAGGCGATCGCGACGGCCGAGGCGCGAGCTTCGCTCACCGAGTTGGCGCTCGACGCGCGCGACGCGTTTTTCAAAGACTGGAAAGACGCGAAAAACTTCCCCGCGTCCGACGCGTTCGCCGCGCGTCTCGAGGAGATAGAGACTGAGAAGGTATCCTCCGTGGGGGACGACGACGACGACAGCCAACGACAGACAAACGTGTTAAACGTGTTGTTTCTCTCGCGGTCTCTCGCGGCTGTTTTGGCGCTGGAAGGCGACGCCGCCGGCGCCGTCGCGGCCGCGTTGGCGGCGACCAAGCGGAGTTTGCGATTCGGCGACGAACTTGACAAAAAAAAAGCGCGCGAGACGTGCGTCGCCGTCTTCGACGCGTTCGGGCAGAAACACCCCGAGTCAGTCGCGGGGAAGAGGAAACTCGCCAACGTGTGGTTCGTGTAGGAGAGATACGAGATACGAAAGTTTATTAGACTACGTAGGTAGGAGTAAACAGAGCTTAAAGGCTTTCGTTTTGACTCCCGACTACCGGGTCCTTCCTTTAGCGCGGAAACCGTCCCGCCGCCGCGGCGCACGCCGTCACCGAATAGAACTACGAAGGTAAAAACCACCTCTACTGCCCCCCCGACGAAGAAACGCTCGTCTTCTTCTTCGGGCCGCGCACCGGCCTCGCG
>ENA-OUOG01003322-OUOG01003322.1-marine-metagenome-genome-assembly--contig:-NODE-3322-length-15243-cov-5.944943_pt1 | contig 15243 bp, 10 predicted proteins | sample MGYA00248635_ERZ508505 | MGnify/ENA primary metagenome ERZ508505 (study PRJEB26176, sample SAMN06267871) | marine metagenome | isolation source: Saanich Inlet, British Columbia, Canada | place: Pacific...
ATGGCAAGCGGAAAGGCGACTGCGTGGACTGCAACCCCTGCCCGCATGGCAAGCGGAAACGCAACTGCGTGGACTGCACCGGCTGCCCGCACGGCAAGCTGAAAAGCAACTGCACGGTATGCAGTGGGTGTGAACACGGCAAGCGGAAATACAGGTGCAAGGCGTGCAAGTCGGCGCGCGCCGAGCAACCGGTTGCGCCCGAGGTCAAGCCCGACCCCGAGGTCAAGCCCGACCCCGAGATCAAGCCTGATCCCGAGGTCAAGCAGGAGCCGTTCACCATCCGCGGCTACTTCGGACTCGACAAGTAGTCGCGATACGCGAGCTCACAGCCAGTAGAAAGACTAGATAGAGATACGTACTCGTGATAGATTGACACCTCCCCGCCGCGCTCACGCCTCGTCCGTGTACACCGGCTCGCCCCACCCTCGCGGTCGTTTCTGGAGCACGGTGAACGCGTTCTGGTACCGCTTGTGCGGTTCCAGGAACGAGACGTGGTGCACCTCGTCCCTTCCGCGCGCCCCCCCAGACGAAGTGTTCGTGCTTCCTTTCGGATCCTTCCTGCGCCTCTTCGCGTCAAACGCTTCGTCTCCCTCCGTCTCGTCGAGCCACGCGAACTCGCCGCGGCGCACGCGCTCGAGCCACGCGCGCGTCGCGCGGTTGGTGACCGTGCTGTGCACGACCACGAAGCCCCCTTGTTTGACAACGGGCCAGTACAGGCGCAGGAATTTGTCCAGCCGGTCGCCCACCCCGAAGTCTACCCAGAGCATGTCCACCGGACCGCCGTCGCCGAAACGCGGAGTTTCCGCGTCGCGATCCGCGCGCGGCGGCTGGCACGCCTCCGGCGCGCCGAGCCACGCGTCCGTGTCGTGCATCAAAAGGTGTTTCTCTATGCCCAGCTTCGTGGCTGTTTTCTTGATCTCCCGCGCGGTGCAGAACGCGTGCGACAGGTCATCCACGCAGTGCAACACGGACGGCGACCGGAGCAGCCGCGTCGTCTCCGCGGCGTCGAACCACGCCGCGTCTTTCGGCATGCCCGCCATCGCCTTTTGCTCGCCAGCCTCGCGGTCGGCGCGCTTCTCGCGCCGCAGGTACGCCAGCTCCTCGTCGTTGTCGCGCAGCGCCTGCAGCAGGAACAGTGAGGTGTACCCGGCGCCGATCTCCAGCACGGTCTTGGGCTTCACGAACCGAGCCAGAGCGTACAGGGACGGGCCGAGGTTCTCCGCGCCCATGTGCGGGTCGTGCGTTTTCGCCGCCAGCTCCAGCCATCGCCGGTCGAAGATGCCTCCCCGCGCGCCGGGAGGGGGGGCGTCCAGCGCGGCGAGGGCGGCGGAGGCGGTCGCGGTCATCGGCGTGTGTCGAGCCGAGCGGGCATCACCGCGGGTCGCGGTCGCGTCGTCGTCGGAGGATGCGGCGTCGGAGGCTGATGATTCGGTGTCGGAAGCGCCCCCGTCGGAGGAAGAGCCCTCGTCCGACGCGTCCTCCTCGGACGACGTCTCCTCCGACGCGTCTCCTTCCGACGAGTGCGATTCGTCGTCGGAAGGACGACGCTTCGGTGGACGCGCGCGCATCTCGTCTCCGCGTGCGGGACGCGAACGGGCGGAATGCGTAACAACGACGGTGACTGCGCTTTTTCGTAGGGGTTTCTCTAAAGAAAAATATGGATCGCACAAATCGAACGGTTCCGCGCGTCGTCTCACTTGGGCGCGCCCAGCAGGTCCGCGCACCCGCGCGGGGACAGCATGCACCCCACGTACGTTTCCCTCTGGAACTTGACGAGCGGCCCCACCACGGGTGCCTGCTCCCAGATCTTCCCGTCCGGGAGGTAATCGCGGTGGTACCGCACCAACTCCGCGCCGGTTCCATCCCCGTCCCCGTCCCCGTCCCCGTCCCCGTCCCGGAACTTGAGCACGGATATCCCCGGCATGTCCACCAAGTTCCCCGTCCCGAGGTCCATGTCCAGCGACCACGTCGCGACGTACGTGTCCGCCACGCACGTCTCGTCCGTCACCGTCAGCCACTGGTTGGAAAACGCGAACTGGTTGCGCAGATACGTCGCCATCTCTTCCTTCCCTAGGACGTTCGTCAACCCCGGCCCGTCGACGTACCGCAGGTCGTCCGAGTAGTGCGCCAGGCAGTTGGTCTCCCAGTTATCCTGGTTGCACGTCAAGATCTCGCGCGCCACGCGCGTGCGCCGCGCGGAAAAGTCGCCGCACGTCGCGCCCGCGGGCGCGCCCGTGCTGTGCGCGGGCGACGACGGGACGATCGACCCGAAAGGCACCGCCGCGCCCAGGCACACCACCGCGCTCGCGGCGACGGAGACCGCGACCCCGCGCGCCCACGCGGGGAGCCCAGGGTTCGTGCTCGCCTCGGGGGTGGCGTCCGCGCGGGTGGAGCGGTCGTCCACCGAGCTCGAGGCCTCGAGCTCGTCCGCGGTCGACGCGCCCTCCTCCGCCACAGGCGGAGGCGGGTCCAGGACCACGGGCTCGACGCCCACGCCGCCGTCGCCGTCGAGCGCCCTCCGCCGGACCGACCGCGCGGCTCGAGCGGCTTGAGGCTTGCGCGCCGCCCGCGCGGGGGGGCGCGGTTGCGCGGTCGCCGCCCGCGACGTCACCGCGTGCGCCCGCATCCGTCTGTGGCGCCTTTCGTGATTTTCGGCACCTTCAAGTGCTTGTTGGCGGCCTCTTCGTGACAGCGCGCTGGCAGAAATCTCGCCGAAACGGGCGAACATCGAATGCGCGGTCAGTCTCCAAAAGCGGAAAATGGGTCTCGTCGCCCACGTCGACCGCGTCGACGAATCAACGCCTCGAGCTCGGCAAATCTCCGATCGAGATCTCAGTCGAAGATAGACGCGTTACCAGACCCTCGCGTTTCGGAGACGGTGCAATCGGCTATCCTTCTCGGGGCGTTCGCGTCCGGAGCGTACGAGCCGGGTCACAACTGGCAGCGCGCGCGTCGTCGCACCTCCGCCACACACACACGTAACGATGTCGGCGTTCGCTCTCGGCGCGAACGCGCTGCACGGCGCCGCCGTGGCCTTCGGCAGGTCGCACGCCAATGCGGTGAAATCGCGCGTCGTCGGCAGCTCGCACCGCGCGATCCGTCGCGTGGCGCTCTCCCCCGTGCGGTGCGCGGCGACGGAGACCGCGGAGAAGCTCGAGATCAAGGTTCCCCCCAGGGACGGGAAGGTGCGCGTGCGCTTCGCGCCCTCCCCCACCGGCAACCTGCACGTCGGCGGCGCGAGGACCGCGCTGTTCAACTGGCTGTACGCGCGAAACCTCGGCGGGACCTTCGTGCTTCGCGTCGAGGACACCGACACCGCGCGCTCGACGCGCGAGTCCGAGGACGCGATGATCCGCGACTTGAAGTGGATGGGCCTGGACTGGGACGAGGGCCCGGACTGCGGCGGGCCGTACGGCCCGTACCGCCAGTCCGAGCGCGAGGCCATCTACAAGCAGCTCGCGGACCAGCTCGTGGCGGACGGGTACGCGTACCCGTGCTTCTGCACGGACAAGGAGTTGACGATGATGAAGGAGGAGCAGGAGGCGAAGAAGCTCCCCCCCAAGTACACCGGCAAGTGGTCCACCGCTTCCAAGGAGGAAGTCGACGCCGAGCTCGCCAAGGGCACGCCGCACACGTACAGGTTCCGCGTCCCCGAGGGCGAGCGCGTGGAGATTGACGACATGATCCGCGGCAAGGTTGGCTGGGACACCGACACCCTCGGCGATTTCGTGCTCCTCCGGTCCAACGGGCTCCCCGTGTACAACTTCTGCGTCGCCGTGGACGACGCCACCATGGGCATCACGCACGTGCTTCGCGCGGAGGAGCACCTGCCCAACACCCTGCGCCAGGCGCTGGTGTACGACGCCCTCAAGTTCCCCCGCCCGCAGTTTGGGCACATGTCGCTGATCCTGGCGCCCGACCGCTCGAAGCTCTCCAAGCGCCACGGCGCCACCTCCGTGGGCCAGTTCAAGGACCAGGGCTACTTAAAGCAGACCATGATCAACTACCTGTCGCAGCTCGGGTGGAATGACGGCACGGAGCAGGAGATCTACGAGACGGAGGAGCTCATCAAGCTGTTCAGCACCGACAGGATCAACAAGTCCCCCGCGGTGTTCGACACTGCCAAGCTCAACTGGATGAACGGACAGCACATCCGGCTGATGCCCGAGGATAAACAGGTGGAGATGATCGGCGCCGCGCTTGTGGAGAACGGGCTCGCGGAGGACGTGAACAGCGAGTTCACGAAGAAGGCTGTCGCGCTGTGCGCGAACGGCATCGAGCTCGTGCAGGACGCGACCGCGGAGGTGCGGCAGATCCTGGAGTACCCGCTCGCCGAGAACGTCGCGGACGCGAAGATGGCGAAGATCTTCGAGGATGACTTCGGCGAGATCGTCGACGCCATCGTCGCGGGGCACGAGTCCGGCGAGCTCGCGAAGGCCATCGAAGCGGGCGAGTTCAAGGCGTTCGTGAACGCCACCGGAAAGAGCCTGGAGAGGAAGGGAAAGAGGCTGTTCATGCCCTTCCGCGTCGCGCTCACGGGGCGCATGCAGGGACCGGAGGTTGGCGACGTGCTCGACCTGCTCGTCGCGCAGGGCGCGCCCGCCTCGGCGGTTTCGCTCGACGCGCGTATCGAGCAGCTCAAGGCGCAGAGCGCGGCGTGGGCCAAGTGAGTGAAAAGGACACGGAAAGAAGCGCGTCGAAGCGACGTAGTGTGTACGTCTCGGTGCGTGTTCGTTCTGTGTGGACGACGGCGACAAAAAGCGCGAAGCGAAACGCCAAAAACGTCACTCGTCGTCTTCTTACTTAAGTGTTTTGTATTAGGATCCGCCGCTCGACGCTCTCGCGACGCTCGCGTCAAAAGCGCTCCTCTCTATGTACACGGCCGCGAGGTCTCGCGGACGACCGCATCGCGCGTTATTTAAACGCGTTTCGCGGTCGTTTACTTGTCCGCGTCCTTGACAGCCTCCTTGACCGCCTCCTTGAAGGTCTTCTTGGCGTCCGACGCGGCGGCGGGCGCGGCGGCCACCTCCTTCTTCGCCTCCGCCTTGACCTCCTTCGCCTTCGCCGCCTTCGCCGCCGCGGACGCCTCGGCGGACTTCTCCGCGGACGCCGCCAGCGCCTTGGAGGCGTCGGACACGAGGTCGCCAGTCACAGACGCCACCTTCTTGAGGTTGATGCCGGTCTCGTCGTCGATCTTCGTCAGGGTTTTGTCAAACTCGCCGCGCGACTCGGGGTTCGCGACCCAGTTGTACAGGAAGTACCCCGAGTAGCCGATGCCGATAACCTCCAGCGCCGCCTCCGTCGCCGCGGGGAGCGCCGCCAGCGTCAGAAGGAACGTGCCCGCGAAGATGGACGCGACGCCCGCCGTGCCGACGGTGTCGCGGTCGTACACGGCGGGCTTGGGCGCGCGCGCGACGGGTTTGGCGCCGCCCATGGGCTTGACGCCCATGGGCTTAACCGCGGGCTTCTTCGCGCCGATGTTCACCGTCTTGAAGGTGGTGGGCTTAGCCTTCTTCACCGTGCCCGCGGTCTTGGTGATGGTGTACTTGGACTTCGAGGCGGTCGCGCTCTTGGGCGCCGCCTTCTTGGCGGTGCCGAAGGAGAACAGCGGCTTGGCCGCCGCCTTCTTCGCCACCGGCTTCTTCGCCACCGGCTTCTTCGCCACCGGCTTCTTCGCCGCGACGGGCTTCTTCGCCGCGGGCTTGGGCTTGGGCTTGCCCACCATGGGCTTGACCGCGGCCTTCTTGGGGCCGGCGGGCGCCTTCTTGCCGAAGAGCGCGACCGCAGCCTGGGGCTGCGCGTCGCGAGGCACGCGAGAGGGAGGGAGGGAGCGTCGACGGGTCAGCCGCGTCGACGTGCGAAAAAAACAAAAGCAGATTTTTCCAACTGCTTGTGTTGATATTTTTGTCCGGCGGTTCGCGACCGGAGCGGATGGTAGTTTCCCGGCGTTCGCGATCGGCGGGACGCGCCGCGGGATGTCGCGCCTCGCGCGTCGACGAGGCCACGCGGGCTCGTGCCCTACGCGTCTCGGGCGAGGCGCGATCCGCGGCGCGGCGAAAAAACAGACGCCGACGCGGGCGCCGCGGCGCGCGTCGCTCGCATTTGGCGTTCGTGCGCTAGTGATGCAAGATGGCGAGATTGCCGCGCGGGGCTGGCGCGCGATCTGCCGTCGCGCGCGCCGCGAGACGCACCTTGGCGGACGCGGAGACGGCGGTCTTCGACGCGAACATCTTGGCGGGCGCCGCCACGGCGGCGCGGAAGGTCAGGGACGCGGCCATCGTGTCTGTGTGCGCACGGACGCGACTGTGTGTCGCGCCCGTCTCCTCGCGGTGCTTTCGTCGCGCGAACGCGAGACGCACCGCTCGCCTGGCCGCGAGGCTCGAGTTTATTGGTCGACGCGATCCACCTCGGCGTTGTTGGACGAGACCGCGAAACGTTTTCGGGGTCGGGACTTTTTAAACCCCGAACGACGAGTCAGGGCGTCGAGACCGAACCGAAAAGGCGCTCCGTTTACGTCGCGCCTCGCACGCGACGATCGCTCTAAAAAAAAAGGAAATTCGGTAAATCGGGGAATTTGGTTCCCCCGAGGTATCCGTTCAGTCGCGAAACCGCGGTTCATATGGCGAACCCAGGTGAACTCTTTCGCGTCGCGTGCGAGCCCACGCCACAACACCGACGCACCGGACCACACCGGCGCACTTCTCACCATGGCGAAGAAGAACACCAAGTCCAAGGCCAAGGCCAAGGCGGCGCCGGTGCGTGCCCCGCGACGCGACGGTCCCGCGTTCGAATGCCCGTTTTAATTTTGTCACCGGCGAGCTTTTTTGATTTCTCGGCCGCGCCTCTTCGCGGAGGCGCGGGACGGCGGGTCCGGCGCGAGACGCGATCGGCGCGCGTCGCGCCGCGGGCGTCGGAACCGCGCGCCCGCGCCGCCGTCGGAGCCCCGCGCCGCGCCACCGGAAGCGCCACCGGAAGCGCGTCCGCCTCGCGTCGCTTCGCCCGACTGACGTACGTAATTCATCCCTCTCGCCGCCGCTGCGATGTTTTCCCGAAGCAGGCCAAGACGAACAACAAGAAGGCCAAGTCCGCGGCGACGCCCCGCAAGGCGTCCTCCGCGTGGACCGCCGCGGAGAACGCCGCGCTCGCCGCCGGCGTGGCCAAGCACGGTGCCGGTACGTCCCCCCCCGAGACGCGCAGCGCGACGATCGCAGAACACCCCGCGCGCTTTCCTCACGTTCGAGCCGACGCGCGCGCGCGGAAAAATCGCACCCGCGTCGTCTGACCACGAACCCCCTTTCGTTTTCGTTTTTCGTTCGCGCAGGCGCCTGGGCGAAGATCCTGGCGGACGACGCGTTCAAGGCGCAGCTGTCGAAGCGGTCGAACAAGGACTTGAGCGACAAGTTCCGCGGCTCGAACGGCGCCGCGAAGTCCCCGACGAAGCCGAAGACTCCGGCGAAGGCGAAGACTCCGGCGAAGACTCCGGCGAAGAAGGCGAAGACCCCGGCCAAGCCCGCGGCGCCGGCGCCGGCGGCGGCGCCGACGCCGACGCGCGCGTCCACGCGCTCCACGCCCGCGAAGGCGGCGCCCGCGAAGCCCAAGACGCCCGCGAAGAAGGCGACCCCCGCGAAGAAGGCGACGCCCGCGAAGAAGACGCCCGCCAAGTCCCCGAAGGCGAAGGCGGTGGCGCCCAAGGGCGGCGTCGCGAAGAAGGCGACGCCCGCCAAGGCCAAGTCGCCCGTCAAGTCCCCGGCGCCCAAGGCGAAGAAGGTGGAGGAGAAGAAGGGCGGGTGCGTGATCATGTGAGATTTCTCGCGTTTACGCTCGGAGCGAGAAATGAAACGCCGCGGAGCAGAACCGCCGCGGGAGAAGGCACTGTATAGCGACATAGAGCGACGCGTCGTCCGACGCGCGCGTCACGGTTGACGACTGTTGGATATTTATTCGCGAGCCGCGTCATCGTCGGAGCTCGTCGGCGGACCTTCGTCGACGGTCGTCTTCGACGCTCGCCTTCCTCTCCCTCCCCGCGTCTCTCGCCCTGCGCGCCTTCTGCGTCAGCGCGCGGTCCAGCGCCCAGACCGCGCCGTTTTTCACATCCGCCGCGCCGCGGAATCGCCCCTCGTCATCCGTCGCTTCGGGCGCGCGAAACGCGAGCCCTCCGTTCCAAGTCGCGTCGTACGCGTTTCGCGCCGACGCCCACGCGCGTCGCAAAAGCAAAGCGTCGGCGTCGCGCGAATGTAAAAACGCTTCTTCTTCTTCTTCCGACGAACCAGAATCGAAAAGAGACGCGTCTCTTTTAATTAAATCGTCGGTGACGAGCACGGCGTGCGCGGCGACGACGTACGCGAACGCGGGCCAACGCTCGCCGGAGTGCAGGTTCGCGTTTGAAACCGGTTCGGTTTCGGTTTCGGTTTCGGAATCCGTCTCGGAAACAAACGACGACGCTTCGGCGGCGTTCGCGGGGAACGTCGCGCCGCCGCGCGCGTTGACTCGGAGCACCGTCTCCAGCGCCGCGCGCGTGCGCTCTTTAGGGTGCGCGGGCGCGAGCCCGAGCGTCGCCAAAGCCCACTCGCCAAACACCTGCGAAACGGAGGATGCGTTCCCGAGCGCGCCGACGCTCTCGTCGTGTTTGTAGTACCCTCGCGTTTTTTTCGGCGTACGCGGCGCGTTCGTTTCTTTCGTCGCGCGGCGAGACGAATCCGTGTTCGTGTTCGTGTTCGTGTTCGAATCCGTCGCGACGTCCACCCAGAGCGCGTCGTTGAGCGCGCGCGCCGCGCGCGCGCCGGCGGCGTCCAGGCTGACCGCCGCGTGCGTCTCGTCGAGCGACGCGGCGAGCCCCGCGCAAGCGCGCAGCGCGGCGAGCCACAGCGAGCCGCAATACGCGCTCTTGCTCCCCGCCGCCACGGCCCAGCGGTCAAACGCGTGGTCCGGTCCGTGCGTCGCCGGGTCGGCGACGTGCTCGAGCGCACCGTCGTTGTCGGGGTCGCGCGTCCGCGCGAGCGTCGAGACGCTCAAATACGCGTCTTCGAACAGAGAGCGCAAAACCGCGTTCGGTAACCCGGCGGGGACGGACCCGGTGGGCTTTTTTCTTTTTTTTTCAACCCCGCCGCGCGGAGGACGCTCGAGCGTCGGAACGTCGTAAGCTTCCTCCGAGAACAAAACGTCGTCTTCGTCTTCCTCCAGTCGTAACACGTGCGCGCGCGCCACCAGCAGCGATAGCATAGGCGCGAGATCCAGCCACGCGTTGACGTCCGAGACGTCGTGCGCGTTGACGGAGTCCCGGAGCGGCCCGCGCCCGAAAAGAGAACCGTCCCGTGTATCCCCGAGGTCGTGCGGCGCGGCGCCAAAAACTTTACGGCGTTTACGCGCGACGGAGACGCTACCGGCCGCGTTTTTTTGTGATGTCGTCGTCGTCGCGTCTTCCGGAAGATCTCCCGCCTGAGCGGCGACTCTGTCCGCCGCCCACTTTGTATCGCGCTCGGCGTCGTCCTCGAAACGCACGGCGCTCGCCAGGTCTGCGACCACGCTCAGGTCTATTCCCGGCCAGAACTTTGCGATTCCCCACGACCCGAAGAAGTACGCCGGCAATGAATTGTACACGGGCGCGTCTCGGTTTTGCGCGAAACCGAACCGTCCGAGCGATCCGCCCCAGACCCCGCCGTTCCCGGCGACGTCGAAAGCGTCGCCGCCCTCGCCGTCCTCGCCTTCGTCAAAATCGTCAAAGGCGGTCGCGGTCGCGCGAGGCGCGAAACTCGAAACATACTCCGACTCGGAAAGAGAAGGAAACTTTTTCACGAAAAACGAATCCGCGACGCCGTCGAGCCCGGCCACCCCGAGCGGCCGACCCCATACGGTCCCCGCGTCCACCAGGTGGTGCAGCTCGTTGAACAGCGCGGAGACGAACCAAGGAGGACGACGGATAAGCGTCGCGTCTGCGTCGTCGTCCGCGTTGGATTTTTTTTCGGTTCGAGGTTTCGCCGAGTCCACGTACGGCTTCTGCCACGCGCGCACGGCGTCTTCCCATTCCGACGCGCGCGCGAGCGCGAGCGCGGCGAGCGCGGGCGCGGCGGCGCCCAAAGGCACGTCATCGCCGCCGTGCGGGTGGTACCGCGCGTACCGCTTCACGAACGCCGTCGCGAACGCGTCGGCTCCGTTTTTCTCGGCGCGCGCCGCGGCGTCGTCGTCGAAGGACGCCACCGGAAAGTCCCAGGCGACGGAAAAAACAACCTCCCGCGCCGCGCCCGGCGGCAACAAAAAGGAGACGCACACCGCCGAATACGCGAGCGTGGCGTTCGACGGGACATCCACCCTGTGTTTTACGGAATCGACCCCGGTTTCGGAAACGCACTCGCCCCGTAACTCGAACGCGCGCCAGTGATTCGCCGCCGCCGCGCGCGAAAAAATCCCGGAAGTCACGGTGACGCGCGCGCCTTTCGTCTCCGCCGCCGCCACCGCCAACCCCCCGTGCCACGGTTCGGAGACGCTGTTCTTTGTTTTTGCGCCCGGAGAATGCTCGTGCAACACGCGTTTCGTGTACATGTGCGCGCCTTTATGAGGCGTTTTTGTCTCAGCGTCGGACGCGTACTCCGCGCCGCCGCCGAACGCGGCGTGCTCGCTTCCTTCGCCGGCGAGGCGCGTTTTTCCGTTCGCGTGCGGCGCCACCTCTTTTGTGCGCGTCGGGTTCTCGAACTGGAACATCAGCGCCACCTCTCGAGCGCGCGGTTTTGTCGCGTTCATTTTGTCCGCGTCGTTCGATCGCGTCGCTATCTCGGTGTTCCGCGCGGTGAAACGAAACACCGCCACCGGGAGGCTGGCTTCGCGGTACCGCCCGGGCAGGACCGGCGAGAACTGCGTTTGCGTCAGCGCGACGTCGCCTCGCGCCGAGATCGAACCCGGGACGTACTCGTACGAGGACCGCGGGTACAGCGCGCGGTACGTGCCCCCGGACCCGTCCGCGGGGAGGACGCGGCGTCGCGACGAGATGGTGGAGGCGCGATTCGCGCGGTTCGCGTCGGAGGTCTCGTCGACGTCGTCGTCGCCGTCGTTTTCCCATCCCCCGTGCGCCTCCAGAGAGGACAGCACCGTCGCGAGGCCGTCCACGCGGACGGCCGCGAACGTGTGCGCCGCGGGCGCGTGCGTGTGCGTGCCCGGCCGGAGGTGCCACTGCGCGAAGTCCCCCCGGTACGTGCGCCCCAGCGTGCCCGCGCCCATGCCCCCAAGCGGCGCGCCCGCCGCTTCGCCGTCGTCCACGCACCGGCCTCGGCATCGAGGCGGGCCCCGCGAAACCGGGGGGTCGCCGATGGGATGGCTCCACGCCACAGCCTCCGGGACGCCGGAGTCGTCCTCGGGCGAGGGGGGCGGGGCCACCGCCACGCCCACCCGCAGCGCGAGCGCGAGCGCCAGGAGCGCCGCGCGCCGCGCCATCGCGGCCGCGCCCGGGAGGAGTGATGAAGGCTCCCTCTGATGCTCCGATGCGCTTTCATCAATTCTTCGCACGTGCTCGCTCGTCCGAAAAGAAAAGTGCCCCCGGAAAAAAAACGCTCGGACCTTCCGAGGATCTCGAAGAGAGACGACCCCGAGCGCGTCGCGCGCACAGACACGCGCGCACGACGCATGATACCGACATCACACGCACTTCCCCGTCTACGACATGACCTCGGGCACGTCGACCTCCGGCCGTTTTTTCGCGAATTCGCAGACTGAACGCCATACGAAATAGGCTCATCACTTCGAGTTACGTATTTTTTTAGTCAACGCAAACACTCCACGATCGGCCGGTCCGTCGGATCCCGTGGGCTCGTCACTCTCCGCGACGCGCGGCGGAGAGAGGCTCGCGAGTCGCCCCCCCGCGCGCGCGCGCGGTCCGACTCGCGCTATGGTCACGCCCACGAAGAGCAAGTCGTCGTGCGTCAACCAGGTGCGCCTCACCTCGTTCACGTGCCGCGGAGTTTCAAATCCCGAGAAACGAACGAAACTCCGGGCCTTCGTCGCTCTCTTCCGCGCGCGCGCCTCTCGACCGCACCCTCTGACCTTCCGCGGACGTGTCGTTCGTTTCCGCAGGTGGAGCTCATCGCGCAGCGCAGGGAGGCTCGGCGCACGAAGATGCTTCAGGAGAAGGCGGCGTTGCACGCCGAGCGCAAGACGCACGGTGTCGATCTCGATGGCGTGCGTTTTCAGCGCATGGTGGACGCCGAACGCGCCGAGGTGACGCGTTTGGCGCGCGAACGCCGCGACCCGGGAAAGAAAAGAAAGGACGCGCGTCTCGACGAGCCGCCCGTGTCGTCCGAAGAGAGGGTTTCGTCGTCGGACGCGAAGCGCGTCGCGGTGCACGTGCGCGTGCGCCCGCTCTCGTCGGCGGAGCGTTTGACGCGCGCCGTGGACGTGGTGACGTGCGTCGCGGACGGCGCCGGCGCCTCCTCCGCGCTGGTGGCGGTCCACGAGCCGCGCACCAAGGTGGACTGCACCAGGCACGTCGAGTCCTCGCTGTTCGAGTTCGACGGCGCGTTCGACGAAAACGCCTCCAACGCCGACGTCTACCAAGTCGCGATCGAGCCCCTCGTGCGGCTCTGCGTCGAGGGAGCGCGGGGTAAGCGCGCTCCCTCGAACGCGGAGCGCGGCGGAGACGACGGGCGGTTTAGCGCGAACGCGACCGTCTTCGCGTACGGGCAGACGGGCAGCGGGAAGACGCACACGATGACATCGTGCTACGAGGACGTCGCGCGCGACGTGTGCCTCGGCGCGCGTGAAAGGAACCTGCAAATCGAGGTTTCCTTCTACGAGGTGTACGCCGGGAAGTGTTTCGACCTGCTGTCTCAGCGCAAACGCGTCAAAGCGCTGGAGGACGCGCGCGGGCGCGTGCGCGTGGTCGGGCTCACCGAGCGTGTCGTCCGCGAGCCGCACGAGGTGCTCGCGCTCGCGGAGGAGGGCGCGGCGTGTCGCAAGACGTCGCGCACGGACGCGAACGCGTCTTCGTCGAGATCGCACTCCGTGTTTCAGATCGCGTTGAAACCAGACTCTCGCGCTTCCGAGACGGCTTCCGAGAGTCGGGAGGACGAGAGTCTCGGCGCGCGGCTCTCGCTGGTGGACCTCGCTGGATCCGAGCGCGGCGCGGACCGGGGCAAGGCGGTCTCCGAGAGCGTCCGGAGGGAGGGCGCGGAGATCAACACGTCGTTGCTCGCGCTGAAGGAGTGCATACGCGCGCTGAGCGGAGGCTCGAAAATCGCGCCATCCGCCGAGCCCTTTGGTTGTAGCCCCGAAGAGAGCTCCGCCGAAAAAGCGCGGGTGCCCTTCCGCGGCTCCAAGCTCACCACCGTGCTTCGCGACGCGTTCGTGGGGAAGAAATCGCGCACGGTGCTTCTCGCGCACATCTCGCCTGGACACGACGCCGCGGAGCACACCGTGAACACGCTGCGGTACGCGACGCGGCTCAAGGAGATGGGGGGCGCGGATGTGCCGCGAGAGAAGGGCGAGAGAAGGGCGTTTCCCGAAAAGATACCGCCGTTGCGCGAACGCGACGCGAACGCGACTGAAAAGTCGGAGTTCGCGTTTTCCCTTCGCCCGACGCGCGCCGCGCTCGCGGAGAAGCGCCGCGTCGCGTTCGAGAGCGGCAGGACGCTCCTGGACGCGCACAGGATGCTCGCGCGCGCGTCCGAGGCGGAGGCGGAGGCTCTGGAGTCCGCGGAACGCGCGCTCGCCGCGGTCGAGCGCGACGCCGCGGGGGGGGGAGACGACGAGGACGAGAGCGCGCCGCGCCGCGCCGCGCGCGACGAATTCCACGCCGCGTGCGACGCGCTCGCGGCGACGCTCGAGCGGCGCGCGGCGCTCGAGCAGAGCGCGCGACGAGCGGCAGCGAACGCGCGCGCGGCACGCGCGGAGGAGCAGGCGGCGGTGGATGCTGCTGATGTACGATGATGAGAGTCTCTTCGTCGCGAGAGTCTCTTCGATCGTTTTTACCTACACTAGCTAGAGCTACGTATCGAAACATTCAGTCCTTCTCGGCGGCGCGCGTGAGGAAATCCGGGTCTCTTCTGAACTTGTCCTGGAACTTGGTGAACCACCTGTCCAGCACGTTCATGGGCACGACCATGTGGTCCGCCGACACCGCCGTCGCCGCCTGGAAGCTCTCCATGTACCGAAACAGGTCCATCGCGACGCGTCGCGCGAACGTCTCCTTGCTCCCCAACTTGGCGCTCTCCTTGGCGGCGAGTTCCGCGACGGGCTCGACCCCGACGCCGATCGCGGCGTTTGTAGGGATCGTCCCGTCATTCGCCGTCGGCCACTGCAGCGGGAACACTTCGCTGGGCGCGCCGTTGCTCACGCACCCGCGATACTCCCACGCCGAGTTTCCCGCCTGCACGTACAGCGCCAGCGCCTGCGACGCGTCCAGCAGAGACCCGTCGGGGATGAAGAGGCACACGTCGCGGACGTCCGCGACCGAGCCCCCCTCGCCCACGCACTGCCTCATGTCCAGGGTCCAGTGCGTCGCGTCCGTCCTCACGAACGCGGTGGACGGGATCACGAAGCTCTTGCGCACGAACACCGCGCCGAACACCATCGGGTCGGGCGGCGCGCCGTGATGCACGAGCGCCATCGAGTGTTTCGCGTCCGCGCGCGAGCGCCGACGACACGTGTCGTAATCGCGAGCGCGCGCGACAAGACAGGCCACGGTACCTCGTGATGGAGGGGGGGCGCCTGAAGGAGGACCGTGCGCGATCGAGCCTGTCGTGCGCGGGACTGACCGACGTCCGCGCGACTTAACGCGCGGCGGGGAGTGGGTTGGGGGGCGACGTAAAGTAATTACGCACGCACTTTTTCGCAAGCCTTCCTTTTCGACAGATGCATGCATCTCGAGCAAAATGAGCGAAACGCTCGATTTGACCCGCGCCTTCCTTGGAACCGGCCCGCCGCTCGTGAACCCTAACCCTAGCCCTTTCGGCAAAAAGAAGGAAGTCTCGTCTCGTCGACGCGCCTTAGACCGCCTCTGGCCACGAGCAGACACGACCAGACCCGCGCGAAGGTACCCGCGATGGACAAAAAAAAGGGCGAGAGACCCAGTAATAAGCTTGGCAAAAAAAAATAAAGCATCTACTGGGCAGTTAGTCAGAAGATTGCGTCTGCAAAAAAGTGTGTATGCGTATTTAGTGTTGCAAAAATTGCGTGACACCGGCAGAAATAACGTATGGGGCCCACCCTGGACGCCGACGCGCATATCTTCCAGGCCGCTTCGAGTTTTTGGACGCAGAAGGG
>ENA-OUOG01003323-OUOG01003323.1-marine-metagenome-genome-assembly--contig:-NODE-3323-length-15240-cov-3.615248_pt1 | contig 15240 bp, 13 predicted proteins | sample MGYA00248635_ERZ508505 | MGnify/ENA primary metagenome ERZ508505 (study PRJEB26176, sample SAMN06267871) | marine metagenome | isolation source: Saanich Inlet, British Columbia, Canada | place: Pacific...
GCTTTCCCGATGTTCACAGGTTCGCTTGACGCCATGTTGTTGGCGGGCGCGGTTTCTGGCTTCTTCCTATTCGCGGTAATTGGCGGGTCAGTAGGGCTATTTGCCGAGAGCTTCCCGGCTGCAGTGCTTGGTTCGGGTGTTGGCGTGGTGCTGGGCACCGGACGTGGCGGCGCGGTTATCGGCCCATGGGTCGGCGGTTTGTTATTTGCTGCGGGCATGGGGCTGTCATCGGTCTCCATCATTATGGCGGCTGGGTCATTGCTCGCTGGCGTCTCGCTGTTATTCCTGCCACGCGACTAGGGCCTGCCGCTGTTTGACTATCTATGACAATAGCGGCCCCTGCGGTCGGTGATATCACCGCGAAACCTCGACGTCAGTGAGGTGGGATAAATACTGTTTGTTGATAGGCGGATAATTTACTCGGCGATTACCGAATTGATTTCATTTTGGGCTCGGCTATGTGCGATGACGAAGATAACGTAGCTAGCAAAATACAACACATAGGCCAGCAAGCTTGCCGCTTCGCCAAACTGACGGGTGATTGCCGCCCCGGCCCAAAATATAATGGTGCTGGCGCCCAAGATTGTCAGCAGCACATACCATTTCGACAGACCCAGGTCTGTAAGCCTGTGGTGAAGATGGGTGCGGTCTGGGGCAAACGGTGATTTGCCCTTCAAAACGCGCCCCATAGAGGTCACAAGCATGTCTGTCACGGGCACGGCGGTCAGCCATAGGCAAAGGGTTGCTGGAATTGTCACTCCCGAATTAGAAGCCGGTGCTTGACTGATTTCGATCAACATATTGGTGATGTAAAGACCGACCAGCATTGAGCCACTATCGCCGAGAAATATTTTTTTACCGCTAATCAGGCCGAGGTTAAAAACCAAAAAGGAGCAAAGCACGCCGGCCAATAAAACCGATTGAATAAGAATATCACTGGGTAAAGGCAATCCAGAGAAAATGAATGCCAGATTGGCGTTCAATAAAATGACCAGAACAATCGACGCCGCCAGACCGTCAATACCATCTATCAGATTAAGTGCGTTGACGCCGACCACGATAGCTAAAACAGCTAATCCAAAATGTACCGGCTGAAGTGACGGATTGGCGAAGTCGTTTTGTAAAATGCCGATATCGACAATTAATTCTTTGTCGAGAAAAATCACCAGGCAGGCGATGGCGACTTGCATAGCCAGTTTCAGTTTCGCTGAAATATCGTATTTGTCGTCCATCACGCCCAGCATAACAATCAGCCCGCCGGCAATGAAGGCACCCTCTGGAAAGTCAACCGATATAAGTGAAGCACCAATCAGCGTCACCAGTAAAATCAATGGTCCGCCAATCAGAGGAATTTCTCCAACATGCAACTTGCGTTCACCGGGTTTATCAACAATCCCTAAATCAATAGCGATTGGCCGCAGAAAAAAAGCGACCAGCATGCCGGCACCCAGCGAACTCACAGCAACTAAAAAAGCAACAAACATATGAGTTTAGTATCCGGTTAGATCACCAAAATAAACCATCAAATTCTGACTTGTCAATTTTTCACTATTTTTATGAGGCGGCTATGGCTTAAGTTTTTACAACGTTTGATTGACTTTTATTAACAGGAATTTTGGTTGGATACGGAACTAAATGTTTTGATGAGGCTGCGGGGTCGCCATTTTCCAATCGACGGAACTGCTCGTGGTGAATTCCTCATTGGCAGCTTTTCGCCAGTCGTCACCAATTGGATTGCCTTCAACCGCGGCAAAAAAGATTTGATAACGATGATGTTTATCGCGCTTTTGCGTGGCGAATGTTATGATATTGCATCGCTCACGCAAAAAACTGCATCAAGCCGCAATACGGTGGCAAAATATCTGAAAGATGGTGTATCGCTCGGAATTTTTGACACCTTTCGCGAGGGAAATACCACTTATTTCTGCGGCTCACAGATTGTTTGGGATGCGCTCCTATTGTCGGCAGAAAAAGAACGCTCCGTAATGAGCCTCGGCGACAGAAAATCAATGGCGAAAACTTTTCGCGATTTGGCGGTTCAGTCTGTCGAACGAAAAGACTTAGATTTTAAAAATGTTCTAGAGGTAATGCTGCATTTGCGCTTCGAGCTTCTAGAGCAAGCATCGAAAGTACGTTTGGGCGAACAGGCGCCGCAAGATATACCGTTTCTGACCTACTATCCGAGAGATTGGGTTATCTTTGTTTATTCCATGTCCATAGCGACCGATGTGATTTTGATCGCCTTAACCGCAAAGTCGCATGGCAAAACGATAAATTTATCGCAAATCAAGAAAACCTTAAAAACCTCAACCAATACGCTGAGAAATTGCGTCAAAACAGGCGTTGAACTCGGCATTTTGGAAACAGAGCTTCGAGGGCGAGAAATTCTCGTGCGCGCCAGCGATCTTGCTTTAGAGGCATTTTTGAGCAATTACCGCGCAGGCTTTTTGACCCTCGGGCCTCAAAATTTACACATGCTGGCTGACTTTTTTGACGTTTAGGTTCACGCCATGCACCGCTGGAATATTGCCACCCATTGCACCGGCGGGTTTTCTGTTTTAAGCCTTATCAAGTACGACAATAAGCGCGGCAAAACACAGGAGAGCGGCCATGGCTTTGACAGTTTATCTTTCCGGCGAAATTCATACAGATTGGCGCCAGCAGATCGAACAGGGCAGCGCCAGCCATAATCTGGAGGTTACCTTCACCGCCCCGGTAACCGACCATCCAGCCAGTGATGCGGCCGGAGATATGTTGGGCACTGAGGATAATAATTTTTGGCGCGATCACAAATCCGCCAAGGTCAATGCCATTCGCACCAAAACCCTGATTGAACAATGCGACCTCGCTGTCGTTCGGTTTGGTGACAAATATAAGCAATGGAACGCCGCTTTTGACGCTGGTTTTTGCGCCGCGCTTGGCACCCCCTATATCACCTTGCATGACGCAGATATTATTCACCCGCTGAAAGAAGTCGACGCGGCAGCCATGGCATGGGCGCGCACGCCCGAGCAAGTGGTTGAGATTCTCAACTATGTTATCGGCCAAAGCTAAAATTTGCGCTGCGCCGCATCATAATTGCGGCCAGCGCCAAATAATAGTAACTTAAGAAATCGTGGCTCGTAGGCGCGTGTCAACTTGGCAAAAATAACACCACGCAAAGTGGGAGGGCACATGCTTATTTTATACATTCACATTTTTGCCGCTACTGTGGCGATATTTTTAACCGCCATACCGCTGGCCATCGCCAATAACAATCTATTTCTATTTTTAATCGCAATTTTTTCGTTTTATTTGGCTTTTGCCGGTTGGCGGTTCGCACGCAATGTGTCAGGGCGGCCAGCGGCAATTGATTTACTGGCGGTATTATTGATGCTGTCCAGCGGCCTTGGCATGTGGGCGCTGGCGTTGATTTTTTATCACACTGGTGACATGCAATATGTGGTTTTGCTGCTCTTTGGCTTTATTGCGCTGGCGCTGGGCATAACCGATCTATTAAGCTTCCAGTCAGGCACGGTCGTTGGCAGCAAGCGTTTGACGCGCCATTTGACCAATATGTTGGGGGCGACGATTGCGGTCATTACGGCTTTTCTCGTCGTCAATGTCGATCTCGGGCCGAGCGTGCCGGCTTGGCTGATATGGGTGCTGCCAACTGCTGTCATCACGCCGTATATTGTGTGGTGGAATATACGGCTCAGGTGAAACGACTTGTCGGGGTGGCGTTTAATGGTGAGGCAGGTTAATCTTGCGAAATAGTGTGGTGTTGGAGATCGTTATCGTGAACAAGTTTTCTTTTAATCGTTGGTATCTTGCTCAATTGAAACCGAATGGTTTTCAAAAAGCCGTCGCCAATTTAGCGCGACAAAATTTTACGACATTTATGCCGATGCAGATAAAGACGGTGCGGCATGCGCGAAAATTATCCAGTGTCCAACGGCCCGTTTTTCCCGGCTATATTTTTATCCATTTGGGCGAAGAACAAGGCGATTGGCGCAAAATTAATTCAACCCTCGGCGTCGCACGACTGGTTTGTTTCCATGCCAATCAGCCAGCTCCCGTGCCAGATGCACTCATGGATGCCTTGCAACAGCGCTGTGATGTGGATGGCATATTGTTACCGCCAAATGATCTGCAAGAAGGGGAGAGCATCGTCATCAGAGATGGCGCTTTTGCTGATTTTACTGGCACTATTGAAAAGATCTTAAGCAGCGAGCGTATTCGCATCTTATTTGACTTTATGGGACAAGAAACCCGTGTCGACGTTGCAACCGGACACGTTGAACGAAGTGCTGAGATAAGGGGGGCTATATAATGATGCGTGCCAGTATTATTGCGCTCATCATTTTCGGTATGCTGTGGCTACCCAATGGAAAATCCAGCGCCTCAAGTCTGACCAGAGATAGCTCAGCCATGTTGCGTGTCGATGTCGATTTACTGGCCCGCCATGGTATTATCAAAACCCCGGTCACCTCTTGGCCTCTGTATTGGCCAGCGCTTATGCAAGATCTGCGAGCCGTTAAGCCAAGCCAGCTGGATGCTCTTGTGCAGAGCAGCTATGACCGTGTTTTTCAAAGAGGAAAGCAGGCTTTAAATGGAAACTCGCGCAATCTATTTACCATCACAACTTCATCAGGGGATACGCGCCGATCTCAATTTGGTCGCCTAAATGCACATTCTGTGCGGTCGTCGGCTACCCATGAGGGCTATTCTTCAGGGATAGACTATCGGGTTCGTCTGTCGGGCCAATCAGATGATGCCAATGCAGCTTTGCGAGGTAGCTATATTGGCTTGAGGATGGAAAACAGTATTCTGGGCTTCGGCCGCATTGATCACTGGTGGGGCCCGAGCTATGCCGCTTCGCTTATTTTGGGCAATAATGCGCCAGCCCGTCCGGGTTTTTTCTTCAAGACTGCGCGTGCTGAGCCGATCGATTTGCCAGTTGTGAAATGGTTGGGTGCTTGGAGTTTCAATGGTTTTGCCGAAATTTTAGATGATGAGCGGCATGTTGATAAAGCCAAATTGATCGGCCTATCAGCCAGTTTCCGTCCAGCCCCGACATGGGAAATCAGCTTTCGGCGCACTGCCCAATGGGGCGGTGAAGGTCGGCCAGAAAATTTATCAAATTTTATAGATCTGATTTCTGGTGCCAAGGATAATTGTGGTGAAATTAGTTGCAAAGCGGACGAACCGGGCAATCAACTTGCCGCCATCGACGTTGAATGGCACCTTCCGGAGCGCTGGGGATCATATTATTTACAATATATCGGCGAGGATGAGGCTGGTTTATTTCCGTCGCGCGGGAGTTACCAGATTGGCGTAAAGGGTGAGCTGGATTTGGCCGATCAACCATGGCAAATGTTTGTCGAATTGGCCGATACCGCAAGCTCGAAAAGTAATTTCAAGGAGCGACGCTACAACACGCTTTATAACCATGGTATCTATAAGACTGGCTATCGCTACCATCAGGCGTCTCTGGGGGCACCATGGGACAATGACGCGCAGGTTTTGAGTGTTGGTCTGCAAGCCAACATTAATTCGACCGAGCATGTCGATATTCGGATGAGTGGCGGCAAGATCAATAGAGATAGTATTGATGCCGCCGCGACCAAACATAGTTTAACCGAGACGGGGGCTGAGTTCGTCGAATTTGAGGCGCGCCGCACATGGCAGATGAATTTTGGCGCCATTGAAACGGGAATTGCTTATTTGAACTATGATGACGGGCAAGTTTCAGGCGAAGATGAGGGCGTGCGGCTAACATTGGGCTTTGCAAAAGATTTTTAGAGGTCTGTTTCGGTTTCACGCCTTTCAGAAATTGGTGAAGAGTTTTAAGATGGTGTCAAAAATTGAGCTTTTTATGTTTTTCAGCCCTGTCTAATGTCGTGAAGAATTTTAACCACCTTCATGAAATGTGGGTTACAGATAACAGACGAAGATATTCTTAGCTCTGAGAGTAAAGTTTGCGTGATTTTTCATGCATTTTGGGTTTTTATTGGCTAGGTTAAAATGAGTTGTGTTAAGGGAGTTTTGTTATGCGTTCTTCGCTTTATGCCATAATCATATCTATGGTCATGAGTGCCTCGGCACTAGCGCAGGGTCTGCCGTCAGGCATTTCACCATCCATGATTGAGACCCTTAAGCGCATGCCAGCCGCGCAACAAAAAGCTTTGGCAGAACAATATGGCATTGATTTGCCGCAGTCTGCAGCTCCTTCTATTGCGCCCGAGGCAGTGACGCCAATGACCAATGTTGGGCAAGTGACGGCGCCCGAGCAACAAGTCGTCAGCGCGCCTAGAGTGCAAAAAACCTCTCGAGTATATGGCGCCAATATTTTTAATCGCAATGTCAGCACTTTTGCACCAACCGATAATGCGCCAGTGCCGGATGATTATCGCATTGGCCCTGGCGACCAGCTTGTTGTCCAACTATTTGGTGGCGACAACAACACGCTTTATCTCGATGTTTCCAGAAATGGGGTGATTAATTTCCCAGATTTGGGGCCAATTACGCTTACCGGATTGAGCTTCAGCGAAACGCGCGAACTTTTGCAGCAAAGAATTAACCAAGAGTTCGTTGGCGTCAGCAGCGTGATAACTTTGGGTAATATGCGCGCAATTAATGTGTTTATGGCCGGTGAAGTTGCAGTGCCAGGCGCATATTCGATTTCTGCGCTGTCGACCATTACTCAAGCGCTTTTTGTGGCCGGTGGGCCTAATGATTTGGGTAGTTTAAGACGCATTGAGTTGAAGAGAAATAATAAGACCATTGCCGAATTTGACCTTTACGACCTTTTGATGCGAGGCGATGCGAGCAAAGATATCCGTCTGAACTCAGGGGATATTCTGTTCATCCCCCCTCATGGCGGATTGATTGAAGTAACTGGCGCTGTCAAACGGCCATTTATTTTCGAGATGAAAAAGGGCGAGACACTCGGTGATTTAATTAATTTTGCCGGTGGTTTCTCAGAAACAGCTTTCCAGTCAAGTTTGCAGTTAGAGCGCGTTGGGCAAGAAGGCCTTTTAGCGCAAGTTTTGACGCTTGACTTTAACGCTGCCGATGACACCGCCATGATGGCTGGCGACCACATTGTTGTGCCAGAGAGCTCTGATTATCTTGAGAACGCAATTGTGTTGAAGGGGGCGGTTGTTCGTCCGGGCAATTATCAATGGCGTCCAGGGCTGCGCGTCTCCGACCTTCTTGGTGATGCGCGCTCAATGCTGAACATAACAGCCGACACAAATTATGCCCTTATCGTGCGGACGATTAATAAAGAATTAGACATTGATATCTTGCAATTTGATTTAGCCGCGGCTTTGGACGATGCAGACAGTATCCACAATTTGCCGCTACAAGCTCGAGACGAGGTTTTAATTTTCAACCAAGTTGATCTGCGGCAGAGCGATGATCGACAAGTTGAGGGGGTTCTTGAAAGCGCTGACACGGCAGAAAATCAAGCGAGTCGCAGAATTTTATTAGCGCCTGTGATTGAAAAGCTTCAGCGCCAAGCCCGCTCTCAAGAGAATGTTAAACTTGTTTCAATCGGTGGCGCTGTTAAAAGCCCGGGCATATATCCGTTGACGCTAAATCTGGATACAAAAGGTTTGGTGATGGCAGCCGGTGGGTTTCAAGATCTCGCTTATCGTCAATCAGGCGAATATCGCGAATTATTTGAAGTTAACGGTGAAATTAAAGTCACAGTTAGAGACATAGACCTTGGACCTGACGGCGAGAATTTACCTCTCAAAAGCCGAGATTTTCTATTTGTTCGAGCGGTTGCCAAATGGAACCAAGAGGCAATGGTGACCGTTGCCGGCGAAGTTAAGTTCCCAGGAAAATATCGAATTGAGGATGGCGAGAAATTGTCTAGCGTCTTGAGAAGGGCCGGTGGTTTGACATCATTGGGCTTTGCTGAGGGCGCCGTTTTGACACGTAGAAGCCTGCGAGAAGCGGAGCAAGAACGTGGTCGCGAGCTATTGCGACAGATCCAAAAATCTTACGCAACGTCGCTTTTAACGCAGGAAGAAAATAAGGTCGTTGACTTAGCCTTAATCGACAAATTGGAAGAAACAATTGGTCAAAATGAGGGGTTAGGGCGGCTTGTGATTGATTTGCCTGCCATTATGGACGGCGACAGTGAACAAGATATTGAAGTGCGAGACGGCGATCAAATCTCTGTCCCAATTGCCAGTAATAGCGTAACGATCGTTGGTGAAGTCGCGCGGGCGGGCTCCTATAATTACCAACGCAAATTTGGTGTAGACACTTATTTAGACATGGCCGCGGGGGTGACGCCGCGGGCCAATCTCGACGGGGTATATGTAGTCAAGCCAAATGGCCGCGTGGCAACCAAAAAGAGAAATATCTTTGGCGTAATGCGTCAGCCCAAATTAATGGCCGGAGATACAATTGTTGTGCCGTTGAACACGAAGTACCGCGACAGCTTGCCTCTATGGCGCGATGTGACAGCCATTATTTACCAAACTGTCGTCTCTTTGGCGGCGCTGGCAGCCATTTAAAGGATCTATTGGATGAGCGAACCACAGATTTATGATGATGAAATTGACTTAAAAGAGCTGTTTTTAACGCTCTGGGAGGGTCGCCAAACGATCGTAAAAGTCACCGGTCTAGCGGCAATTGTGTCGGTCGTCATTGCCCTCATGCTGCCAAATATTTACCATTCGACCGCAACTTTAGCGCCGGCCTCATCGGGCGGGCAAGGGGGATTGGCCTCTCTCGCTTCCCAATATGGCGGTCTTGCAAGCATGGCTGGCATCGATTTGCCAGAAGGTGAATTGTCGAAAAAAGACTTGGCGCTTGAGGTTGTTCAATCGCGCAAATTCGCGCGCGATTTTTTGAAGAAACATGATTTAAAGCCCAAGCTTATGGCGGTCGACTATTGGGATTCTGACACCAAGACTTTGGTGCTGGACGATGACCTTTATGACGTCAAAGCTAAAAAATGGCTGGAAGACGAAGAGCCGCTAGATGTCGATGTTTATGAGGCTTTCAAGGCAGCGCTGATTTTGAGCAATGATAAAGCGTCAGGTATTGTTGAGCTGGGGTTTAAGCACAAAAGCCCAGCCGAGGCGCAGCAGTGGACGAATTGGGCGATTGAAGATCTGAATAATGCCATTCGTGCCAAAGATATTGCTGAGGCTGAGAGTTCGATTGCCTTTTTGCGCGAACAAGTTAAATCCACGCCCTTAGCAGAATTGCGGAAAGTTTTTTATGATCTTATTCAGGCGCAAACTGAGACGATTATGTTGGCGCAAGTACGCGAAGAATATGTTTTTGCGACGGTCGATCCGGCTGTCGTTCCCGATAAAAAGGCAGAGCCAAGCCGAGCGTTGATTTGCATTCTGATCACCATGCTTGGCGGTATGATATCTGTCATTTTCGTGCTCTTGCGACACTATATGCGCTCAGAGCCTAACTAATTTTTGTAAACAGCGAGTAAATATCTTTTGTGTCACGGTCGTCCAAGTTGAGTTAATCGGTGTCTAAGAGATGTTGCTTGACATAGGTGAGCGGCCAAGATGAGAATTGTTCATATTATCTTTACAGATAACTTTGCTGGCTCGGAGCGCCATTGCGCTGATTTGGCCAATGCACAAGACCAAAATGGCGACGATGTTTACCTCGTTTTGATGCGCCAAACAAAGAAAACCAGTATCACCGAGCATCTTCGTTCCGGCATATCCGTCGTGCAATTGAACACGCTGCAGCGCCAGTTTTCTCTGCATCGTATTTTATCGCGTATCGCGCCAGACATTGTTCACGCTCATTTAGGGCGTGCCGCGCGGGCGCTACGAAATTGTCGCTATCCTAGTGTTGGTACCCTGCATGTAAAATATAAGCCGAAAGACCATGATCACTTGGATGGCATTATTTGCCTAAACGAAATGCAAAAATCACGCGTTGCTCATTTGCCAAGCGAAAATGTTGTTATCGGTAATTGGGTGACACCTTTCGACGGGCCAGATCCAGCATTTGTTGCGGCAGAACGAGCGCGTCTAAACATCAGCCACGACGCGTTCACTTTTGGCTATATGGGACGATTGGATGTGGCCAAGAATGTTAGCCTATTGATTTCAGCTTTTCAGCAAATGCCTCAAGACGTTCGGCTGATTATTGTCGGTCACGGCGACGAACGTTGCGCGCTTGAAGCCCAAGCCGCAGGTGACGAGCGCATCAGGTTCTTGGGGAGCCGCTCAGATGTTGGTAATTGTTATGGGATGATGGATTGTTTGGTTTTGCCATCGCGAAATGAAGGTTTTCCTTTGGTGTTAGGCGAGGCGATGACATTGGGGTGCCCAATTATTTCTTCTGAAACCGAGGGCGCGCTTAGTTGCCTGCCCCGAAACGCGCCGTTTTTCAAAATTGATGATTTGGATGGTCTAGTGAAATGCATGCGCGATGAACTAAAAAAGGGGCGGCGCACAGAAAAATATGACACACGGCATTTGCAGCGCGACGTTCAAGTTGAGAAAATAACATCATTCTATCAGATTGTCCTTGCTCGCTCCCGCGGCGCGCTACAAGGTTCGCTTGTTTAGCGCTTGTCGACATAGGAATGATCGAACACCGTGTAATCACCATTATAGTGATAGTGATGCGTGCGCTTCATGCCATTTTGAGTTTGTGGTTCGACGCGTTTTACGCAAGTCTCACTATAGCTGTCTGGCGATATGTCAGTTATTTCATTAATCTCAAAAGCATATCCATATTGCGCCCGCGCCTGCACCTGATTGACCCTAAAAAACTTGTCTCCACGTTTGAAAAATCCAGCATTTCTGGCCTTTTTACTGTCAAACATGATGGGGTTGTTATTGGCGGGCACCCAAGTATCGGTCACTAAATCAGTGGCTGAAAATAAATGCAATTCGCTTTGATGGTCGGCCCGACTGGCGGAACAAATATTGGTCAGCAAATACCAGCGACCATTTTTTTCGAAAACCACCGTATCGGCCGCATCGACGTGATCTATTATGACTTTATGCAGACGCCAATCATGGGGAAAATTATGCGCCTTATAAAGTCTGATTTGTTTGGCGCCAGAGGTTTCGGGTATCATGAATACATCGTCACCATGGTTGAAGACAAATGGAAAAGACAAATGAACGTCTTCGTCGAGCACGACCTCTGGCTCACTGACGCCCGATTCAGATAGATGAAGAACGGAGATTTTCCCCTTTTTTTCGTCGGCAAAAAAATCTTCAGCAAAGCAGTAATGTTGGCCTTGAACCTGAATGACGAAAGGATCTGCCAGAAAACGCCGCTGAGGATTGGTCACTCGCTCAGCTTTGCTCATGTCACTTGCCAGGCCATCGCCTTTCATCACCGAGATAGACCAAATCGGTGCCCGCCGACGAACCGATTTTTCCCAGAACTTACGAAGGGGATGGGCAAATAGGGTTTGTAGGGCGTAATTGCCGACATCGCGCAGTCGCGGGACATAAGCGTATTCGGGTGTGTCTGCGTGTCCCGATGGCGGCTGTCTTTGAGCCCATGCGCCATTTTTTGAACGCTCGCAGATGAGCTTAATCAGAAAGGCGTGGGCTTTCAGCGTCAGATTTGCATGCGTCAAAAGCCAGCGATTGGCGCTCATGATTGATCCAGAAATTACTTTACGAGAGTGCCTATTGTCTTGCGAGGTCAGACTGATAGAGAAATCAACACTGTCTTGACGTTTGTGGGATGGCGCGAATAACTCAGGCGAGGGACCAAAAGACAGCTGCAGACGATCGCCATTCACTTGTGGCGCCGCCATATGGGGGTCACATCGGCTTAGCCAAATGACCGCGTCAAACACCTCACCTGGATTGAAGGCCGTCGTTAAATTGAGGTTATCATCGTTAGTAAGCCATTTATATTGGCGTCGCTTGGCGACTATTGAGAGCTCGAATGAGAACATAAGTCGAAGGGCGAGAAGGTTGATACGCTGTTTGACACTGGTGATCGTTGGCAGCGTTTTGAAAATGGCGCGCGGTAGAAGGGCGCCAGGGTTTTTTGGCTGCTGGTCTGGGTGCACGGCCACCACTGAGATGTCGAATTGTTGGGGGCAGGCACGAAGGCTTTTCAAGAGCTGATTAATCGGGCCACGTGAGGCACTCTTATCAACAACAACAGCTATTTTGAAGCAATCGGCAGTCATTAGTTCTTAATGCTGTAGACATTGTCTTCAATATAGACAAAATCCCGGTCATATTCGGAAACTGCTCTCAAGAAATTGCGCGACTTGCCTTCATTTGGCAGCATCCAGTCGTGCAATTCAATGGAAAGAAGGGGTAGGTCGGCAATCCAGCCAAGATTGCTTGAGAACAAATCATCCTCAAACCCCTCAATGTCAACTTTGACCATAAATAAAACGTGGGTGTTTTCGCTATCATCAATCGCTAGCTGCCTAATGATGTCGTCAATGGTTGTAATCGCAATGCCAGTAGGTTGGTCAGATAGTTCAACGCGAATGGCGTTGGCGCTGGCAGCTTGATTTTGGATGTTGGCAAAGCCCGCTTTGGCACCAATGGCGGCTTGCTTAATGGCTACATTTTCAAATTGTTTGCAATTTTCACGCGCAATATCGACATTGCCTTGGTCGGGCTCAATGCCAATAATCTTGGCGTTAGGAAACTCCTTAGCAAAATAGCGGCTGGCGAGGCCTGAATTAGCACCACAATCAATAATAAGCGGCACCTTTCCAGCAGCAATTATCTCCTGATATGTTGCGCAAATGCTGTCATATCTGCTCAACCGCGCCAAATTATAATTATGTTTGGTGTAAATCTCATCAGCCGTCAGCGAATCGACATAGTGGCGCGAAGCGACTGAAAAAACCGACTTGTCAGCCTTATCAAAAAACCAAATGGATGGGGATTGCCACCAAGTTAGGCGCACGAAACGACGCTTTTTATTTAGAGCGTTCGCCGGCAGGGCTTTTATGAACTTTCTAAAATTTCGAATAGCTAAGCGGATATTCACGACCAGAGACTTTCATTACAATTTACCAACACACATGACTGTTATCATTAATTTTGCTCAGTAACATTAATTTTGTTTGTAAAATGTGGGGTCGTTGGACCCATTTTAGGAGAGCCATTGTTTCGTGGCTTCTCGCGTCGAATCCGATGGCGTCAATTAAAGCCGTAAGACAACAAGATTTTTACAAATTTGGGGTCAGCAAAAAATGAATGCAAATAAAAAAATTTGATGTAGGCTGTAGGTTGTATACAGAGGTTTGTTATGAAGTTCTTTATAGTTTTGATTGTGTCATTATTTGTATCGCCTGCTCTCGCTGGAATGGTTTTATATCCATCTCCGGATAGAGAAGAGACCGGCTATGTCGGTCTGGTTTGGACGTTAAGCGGTGGTTTAAATCAGACGCCCGAAGTTAATGTCGGGTTTCAATCGGCTGATGTCGCGTTCAATGGTGACATTGATGAGGGCTATGATATCAGTCTGCGCTTCGCGTGGAACGCCATGCGCTTACCGACAAATTATTCGCTGCGCGCTTCAAGCTTATTTGGTGATAATGATACAATAACCAATGTAGGTCTCGGTCTTAACCATAACGGTAAGCTGCTCTTAACGGCCGGCGTGCAAGTGGATTATTTGCGTGTCGGTTTGGATCTGAGCGCAAATGGGCTCAAGACCACAGGTGAAATTCTGTCCTTAGAATTACCTGATGCGCCGCAAGCAGTTATTCCTTTTTAGGCAACAGCTGGTTTTTAAACGAGGAAGGCTGGCCCAAAAAACAATGAAGAAGCGGCAGCAAAGCGGACACGCGATGAGAATTTTTTACGTGTTCTGCGGCTAAAATTTGTCAAAAATTCACCATTTTCTATCGTTAATAATGTGCTAAGTTTTTGATGTTCACGCATTGAACACTCGAAACTTCTGCTTCACCCAGGAGTGCGGTAGCGTGGAAAAATAAAGTCAAAAAATGAAAAACAAAGAAAAACCCGAACAATCCGAAATGGCGCTGCAGCTTTTGCGTTTGCTTGAGACACAACCGTCTCTCAGTCAACGCAAGCTGGCGGAAAAGCTAGATGTGAGCTTGGGCAAGTTGAATTATTGCCTTAAGGCTTTGATCGACGTTGGCCTTTTGAAAATTGAGAATTTTAGCCGCAATCCCTCGAAACAAGGCTATCTTTACCTTTTAACTCCCAGGGGTTTTCGGCAAAAATCTGCCCTGACCCTGCAATTTCTCGAGCGCAAACAGCGCGAATATGAAGCGCTTCAAAAAGAAATTGATCAGCTTAAGCAAAAGTTGGCCAACTCATCTGGGACCGACATTATGTCATCCGCACAACAGATCAAAGGCGTAACAGTCCTTTCGACAATAGTAGATGGTGCTGATGCCAAAAGCCTAAAATCAGTGGCAGACCAAGTGCGCTCAAAAATTGAAAAAGGCGTATTTTTCTTGGTTGCCAAAGAGGGCGATAAGGCATCGCTGGTTGCTGGTGTGACTAAAAATCTTACCTCAGAAATCAAGGCGGGTGATTTGATGAAGCATGTTTCATCACAGCTTGACGGCAAAGGCGGTGGTAGACCCGATATGGCAATGGGGGCGGCTTCAGAGCTGGAAAATCTTCCTCAGGCACTTGAATCTGTAGCAGGCTGGGTTGAAGACAACCTCACAGAAAACTAAAAATTCCTTAACATTACTGGCAAATTACTGTTTAATTTGCGCCCTTCAAAGGTAGCGCGACACTATGAGTTTAATTGTTCACAAATATGGCGGCACATCAGTGGGTACGATAGAACGTATCCAAGCGGTCGCTGCTCGGGTAGCGGAATCTCACAAAGCAGGCGATCAGATAGTTGTAGCTGTTTCTGCAATGAGCGGAGAAACCAATCGTCTGATTGGCCTCGCCAAAGAAATTGATGATCAGCCCCCAGCTAGAGAAATGGATGTATTGGTTAGTACTGGCGAACAGGTAACCATTGCACTGCTCTGTATGGCACTGAATAAAATAGGTATTGCCGCTAAATCCTATACCGGTGGTCAGGTCAGAATTATGACTGATAGCGCCCATGGTAAAGCCAGAATTAAGGAAATTGATAGCCATAAGATGCATGCCGACCTAGATGCGGGTTCGGTTGTGGTGGTTGCCGGTTTTCAGGGTACTGATGAGCACGGAAATATCACCACGTTAGGTCGCGGCGGTTCCGATACCACAGCAGTAGCCTTGGCCGCAGCGCTTAAAGCAGACGAATGTCAGATATACACCGATGTAGATG
>ENA-OUOG01003324-OUOG01003324.1-marine-metagenome-genome-assembly--contig:-NODE-3324-length-15237-cov-5.429749_pt1 | contig 15237 bp, 8 predicted proteins | sample MGYA00248635_ERZ508505 | MGnify/ENA primary metagenome ERZ508505 (study PRJEB26176, sample SAMN06267871) | marine metagenome | isolation source: Saanich Inlet, British Columbia, Canada | place: Pacific...
CTGGTGCCGCCGTTTCCGCAAACCGCGGCGCGCGAAAAGCGACTCGCGTGGCGCGCGCTTCTGGCGGCGCGCCGGCGACTGGTTAACCGCGTGGGCGACCGCGAGCACTCGTTGTCGGACGCGAACTTACAGCAGATGCCCGACTTCGAGGCGCGCGTGTCTGTTCTGCAACAAATGGGGTATTTGGACGCCGACCGCACGGTCACGCTGAAGGGTAGAGTGGCGTGCGAGATCGCAACCGGCGACGAGCTCGTCGGCGCGGAAATGATCTTCGCCGGGGTGTTGACGGACGTTTCGCCCGCGGCGGCGGCGGCGGTGCTCTCCGCGCTCGTGTTTCAGGAGAAAAACGCGAGTGCTCCCGAGTTGGAGTCCGCGCCTGATTTGCGTGACGCGTGCGCTAGAACGTTCGACCTGGCGGTTAACGCCGGTACAACGCAGAAAAGCAAAGGGTTGCCCATCGACCCGCCCGAGTACGCATCTAATGCGTTAAAGTTTGGTTTGTGCGAAGTCGTGCACGAGTGGGCCAAGGGCGCGGCGTTCGCGGACGTGTGTTCGTTAACGGACGTCCAGGAGGGCTCGATCGTGCGCACGATCACGCGCCTGGACGAGATGACTCGGGACGTGCGCAACGCCGCGCGCATCATGGGGGACTCCGCGCTGTTCGAGAAGATGGAACTCGCGAGCGCCGCCATCAAGCGAGACATTGTCTTCTCGGCCAGCCTGTACGTCGCGGGCGCGAAATGAGGACTTGACCAAAAATGCACTGTGACAAAAGTTTTAGACTAAAAAGCTATACACGTGTAGGTCAAGAAGTTTGACTCGCACTCGCTCGAACGAACTTGACCTGTCCTGTTTTCGCGCTCATCATGACTCGCGACGACGCGTCCAATCCCATTTCGCGTCGCGCCGCTCTCGTGGCGACCCACGCACCGACGCAGCGCACGCCGCGTCGACCTCTGCTTTGCAACGCATGGTGCGTCTCCACGCCGCGCCCGTCTCCGCCCGCCTCGAGCGCGCCGTCGCGACCGACACCGCCGCCGACGGAGGCCTATCCGCCGTGCCCATCTACCGTCGCGCCGGCGGCCGCCGCCGCGCGCGCGACGCGCGCGAGGCGCGGGGCGCGCGCGCGCCCACCGGGGACGCGCGCGGCCCGCGCCCGCGATGGGAACATCGCCCGTGTCCTTCACGCGGCGCGTCCGAGTCGTCGACGCGTCCCCCGGGACCGCGGTCGCCCCCCACCCGCGCGACGATTCGGCGCTCCGCGCGCCGAGGCGCGCACGGGAATTCCGGAAAGCGCCCCGGGGCGATCGGCGCTAATTCTGATCGGTCAACGACGGGTTTTCTCGCCTCGACACAAACCGCGCGGCGCGAAAAAGAGAGACGCGATCCCTCCGCCGCGAATGGAATCGTCGCTGACACCCTAATCCCCTTGAATTATTCATAATTTCGTCAGGCCAAGAAAGGCTTGCATCCCCTCCTGTATCGCATCACCGTCGTGGGCACCAAGGGCGGCACGTTCCCTCTGCTGAGCGCCGTCAAGCACAAGGGCGACTCGTACTTTCTGCAGCACGACCACGACACGCACGTCGCGTGGACGGGCAAGCACGTCGCCGCCGCCGCCACCGGACAAGTCGCCAAGTTCAAAAGAAGGTTCGACTTCCTGTCCGCCGCCAACGCCGTGATCGGCAAGAAAAAAGGCAAGTGAACAAACAGTGAAGCGTTTCGGAACGTCGGACAACAAACGATGAGCCTCGCGATCGCCCTCGCAAACGGCGTCTTTTCGGCGCGCTACGGCGGAAGAAGCGCCGCTTCCGATGGCGACTCGAAACTGAAGGGCGAAAGAAAGTCTCGGGCGATGAGCGCGAACGGGGACGAGGGCGAGTGGATGCAGCGCGCGCGCAAGCTCGCGAACCAGCGCGCGGCGCAGTTCCGCAAGGAGCGCGGGGCGCCGCCCGTGGCGCCCGCGCCGTGGCGCCGCAAGCGCAAGACGGAGAAGGGCGACGAGGCGGCGAACGCCGAGTGGCGCTCGGCGGCGCGCGCGTACGACGACTTGCCCGGTCGCCGCGTTTCGGAGGACGAGGAGGAGATGACCGCCGCCGCGGGCGACGGCCTGTGGCGCGTGGACATGGCGGGCTTATCCGAAGAGGACTGGGCCACGCAGTGGACCATGACTTTGGAGGAGTGGCGGGTCGTGAAGAAGGACGTCTCCGCAAACGCGCGTACGCCGAGCGAGGCTCTTCGCGGATTCGAAGACGCGGGCCTGCGCCGCGTTTCGCCGGACATCGCCGCGGGCATGCTCCGCGTCGTCGCGGACAAGGCTAAGTCCTCGCGCGCGGACCGCGAGGAACTCGCCGGTCTGCGACGCGACTCGCGCGTCGCGCACCTCATCGGGACGTGCGTCGCGGCGGCGCGGCGCGGATCTGAAGCGCTGGCGCCGGCGTCGGCGTCGAGCGCGGCGTGGGCGGTGGCGCTCATCGCCGGCGAGCGCGCAAACGCCGCGGAGATGGAGGTTCTCGCCGAGCGGTGCGCCGTCTTGGTGGACGCCATGACCCCCCGCCAGACCGCGGACCTGGCTTGGGCGCTCGCGTCGTGCAGGCACAGCTCGCGCGCGGTGTTCCGCGCGCTGGACGCGCGCTTCGCGTCGGACGCCGGCTTGGCCAAGTACAAGCCCTACGACGTCTCGACCCTGGCGTGGGCCTTCGCGCACCTCGGCGGCGGCGGCGCGGGGTTCGTGGACGGGCTCGACCGCTGGTTCTCCGGCGGCGTGAACGTCGAGGAAGTCGCGATGTTAGGCTCGCCGGAAGCCGACGCCGAGTTAGCCGCGACCGCGTCTAAGAACGCGCGGACGTTCACGCCGCACGCGCTGGCGGCGACGGCGTGGGGCTTGACCGTCCTGGGGGGTGACGCGACGCGCTCGTTTTCCTTCCGCGCCGTCTGGGCGGAGCTCGCGAGGCGAGGCTCGGAGATCGATTCCGACGAGAGCTCCGACGAGAGCTCCGACTCCTCCGACGGCGTCTCCGACGCGACGCGCGTGACGCACGGCCCCTGGATGGGCAAGCACCTGAACCAGATTCACCAGGCGATCGTCTCCGTCGACGCGCTTGGGGGACCGGAGGCGTCGGGTCTCGTGGCGTTGCCGGCTTCGCTCGTCGCCGCCGCCGAGGCGGCGTGGACGGCGCAGCGGCGGCCGCCGGTGACGTCGTGGTACCAGCGCGACGTGGCGTCCATCCTGAGCTACATGGGCGCGAAGCACGAGGAGGAGGCCACCTGCGCCGGGTACAGGGTGGACCTGCTGATCCCCGACGCTCGCGCGCTTCTCGGCGAGGCGCGCCCCGTGGCGGTGGAGGTTGACGGCCCGTCGCATTTCGCGCGCAACGACCCGAGCGTCGCGCTCGGGCAGACGCGCCTGAAGCACCGGCAGCTCCGCGCGCTGGGCTTCGCCGTGCTCTCCGTGCCGGTCGCGGACTGGGAGTACCTCGAGACCTCCGAGGAGAAGGTGGAGTACCTGCGCGAAGGCTTCGACGCCGCCGCCGCGAGCGAGGCGTGACGGAAGAGTTGACGTTGTAATTGAGCTGCTACGCGCGACGACACCAAATGCCCCGCGCGTACACAGCCTCGCCTTTTATTCCGCATCTGTCTGTCCGACTGTCGAACGAGCCGAGTGGCCCGTTCTCGATCGGGGCGACTGCCGCGAAGACAAGATCGCGTGCGCAGGGGGGCGCCGCGTGGAGTCGCTTCGCGCGCGTGCTCGCGCGTCCGTCGCTCGCGTCTCACCCGGCGCCCGAGCCGGCCGTCGCCCCCGCGGTGCGGCGCCGGCGCACCCGCCCGGGGCTCGAAGTCGGGCGCGGCAACGCTGGCGCCACGCCTTCTACGGCATGATTTGCTGCCTGCGCGGCGACGACGGCGTTGACGGCGAGGGCAAGGCCGGGTCACCTCGCGCGAAGGCGGGTAAGAGGTCGAAGTCCAAGGCGGACAACGCGCCCGGGGGCGCGTTCGGGAGCCCCGTGCCGATGTCTCCCACGAGCGACGACGAGGAGTTCCACGACGCGAAAGATACCCTCGACGCGATCGACCCGGGCTCGCCGAAAGGCGCGTCGCACAGACGCACCTTCTCCGCGGCGCTGCGCGACGCGAACGCGATCGCGCTGGAGGACACGGAGGCGGCAGACGAGCGCGTCGGAGACGTCTCGCGGTGCGTGATTCCGCGGCGGGACATCCCTTTCGAGGACCCGGGCTCGGGCACGGCGCTCTCCTGGAGCGCCAACCCCGAGGGCCGGGGATTTCGGCTGCGGGGGAAAAAGTACAAGAGCGACCGCAAAAAGTTCCCGAGCGCGTCGCCTCTGTTTGACGTCGTGCAGGTTTTGGCGTTGCGTAGCGACGCGCAGACGCTGGACATGGGCGACATCCTGTACGGCGGCGAGATCGGCGATTCCATCCACGGGTGCCCGACGGTGTACATCGCGAACCTGATGCTCCCGGACTACCCGCCGTACAACCCGGTGTTTGGGAAGTACGACCGCACGAAAGGCCCGGACGGGCCGGGGCAGCACATCTGCGTCGTCGCGCGCATGACGGATGCGACGCGGGAGGCGCTGATGAAGTCCGGAGGCGACCCCTTATCGATGCCCCCCGAGGTTAAACTGATGTTCAGGCACTTCAACGCTCCGGTGGACGAAAACGGGCGGGACGCGCCGCCGCATTTAGACGCGTCTAGGCACGTGACGAAGATGGTGTGCATGGTGGCGGCGGGGCAGGAGGAGCTGCCGTGGGCGGTGCGCGTCGCCATCGGGCAGGGCAACGGCAAGCCCTTCATGGTGAACAAGACGGGTTTTTTCACGAAGCGCCAAAGTGGGTCTTCGTCGTACTTCGAGATTGGCGTCAACGCGCACAACTTCGGGCCGGTGGCGACCAACGGGCTGCGCAACTGCCACGGGTACTTCTCCAAGCTCGTGTTGGACATCGGCGTGACGTTGCAGGGCGACTCCGAAGCGGAGCTGCCCGAGCGCCTGCTGTTCGCGTTCAGGGCGGTCAAGCCGGACCTCACGAAGATCACCGTGCACGTGGACGAGCTCAGAAACGTGGGGGGGGGCAGAAACGCACGGCCGTGGCTGGACTGGGACGCGGTGACGCGGTAGCTTTCGCGCGCGACGTTGGGAGCGAGTCGAACGACGATTTTTTTTTTTATCTCTTTGAGTCTTAAAAGACGTGAAAGACGTCTCGTCTCGGTTCTCTACTCGAGCCGCGCCGGATCCGTCGTCTCGCCCGGCTCCATCGCCCGGAACGCGAACCCGGGGGGCAACGCTTTGTTCGCCGTCTCCAGCCCCAAACGTGTCATCCACGTCTCCGTGCGCCGCGGCGACGGCGGCGGCGAAGGCGGCGTCTCCGCGCCCAAACCGTCGTCCAATCCAAACATCTGCATCGTCCACAGCTCCGCCTGCGCCTCCACGAGCGCCCGCTTGTTTTTCTCGACGCGCAGCGCGCGCTCGCACAGCGCGCGCAGCTTCTCCAGCCCGAAGCGCGCGCGCTTGAGCAGCTCCATCTCCGCGCGCGTCGGGATCGGGCGGCGGCGCGCGCCGCCGCGCCCACCCCGCCCCCCCCGGCCGCGCCCAGCCCCGGCGCCGCGGCCGCGGCCGCCGCCGCCGCGCGCGCCGACGGGCCCGAGCCCGTTTTCGATGCGCCGGCGCTCCGCGACGGAGTGCCGCCCGCAGAAGACGCGGCGCTCGTCCTCCTGCCTGAACACGTCCGAGAGCAGCCACCCCTGCCTGCGAGCACACAGAGGGTGCACTTGTGTCGCGCACCCCGGCCAGCCGCACGACGCCGTCACGCCTTCGCGCCGCGCGCACAGCGAGCAGACGTGCTCGAAGGCGCTCGGCGAAACGCGCTCGACGCCGCGAATCACCGCGCCCGTCCGGAAGTTGGTCGAGCCGGGCGCGGGCGCGGGCGCGAACGCCACGCCGGGGACGCACTGCGCGCACACGACGTGCGCCCAGCGCGTCGCCGAAAGGGAGGACCCCGATGGGGGTCCCACCGTGGCGGGACCGGGACCGGGATCGGGACTGGGATCCGCGCTCGTGTCCTTCGTCGGAATAAGCGCCTTCCCCGCGCTCATTCCCGCGACGTCGCCAGGCGCGCTCTTTTCAGCCAGAGGCTCCGTCACCGCCCTGAGCGCGCCGCGTCTGACCGGGCAGAGTACGCACGCGGGTCTGGGGTCGTAGAGCGCTCCGTCGCCGGCTTCTCTGAGCCATCGCGGCGGGCGCGAGGGGGGGAGACCCTGCTCGTTCTCGTTCGCCTCCGCGACGTGGCACGGCCAGCACAGCCAGTCCCCCTCCGGAACCTCCGCGACGCCGTAGCAGTCCTGGTGCACGGCGAGCTCGCAGCGCTCGCAGAAAACAATCTCGTTGGGCGCCTCGCTGTCTCCGCCCCCGCACACCGCGCACAGCGCATCCTCCATCGCGCCCGTCTCCACGAGCGGGTCCACGAGCTCGCGCGAATGATCCCCGAACGCGTCCGCGAGCGCCTCGCCGCCGTCGTCCGCGGAGGGCAAACCGCGACGCCGCAGGTACTCCTCCCGCCACCGACCGCCGCGCCAACGCTCTTCGTACCGAGACGTCTCCTCCACCCACTTCTCCTTCTCCTCGCGCGCCGCGCGCTCGGCGGCGTGGCCGGCGTCGCGCGCGCGAAGCAGCGCCTTGGCGGCGAGCGAGCGCGCGATCCACGACGCGCGAGCCAGCGCGGCGTGCGCCTGAAGAAGCTCGCCCACGATCTCGTCATCCGGCGCGAACGCCTCCCCTGATTCCGCGTCTTTGAAGAAACGCTCGAGCTTCTTCAGCTCCTCCGCCGCCGGCGCGGGGGGCGGGCCGTCCGCCGCGACGTCCCACTTCGGCGCCGCCGCGTCGAGACGCGGCAGGTCGGAAGACGAAGCCTTCTCTTTTTCGTTTTCCCGGCGGCGCGCGCACTTGAGCGGAGCGGTGGCCGTGCCGCAGACGCCCTTCTTGTGCGACGTGCACACCGCGCACTTGGGGGGCTTGACAGACGAGCTCTTCTCGCCGCCGCCGCCGCGCCGCGAGGACTCCTCCTCGGGTTTCGCCGACTCGGGCTCCGTCGGCATCGCCGGAGGGGGCGCGCGCAGCGCGCGCACGGTGTGCTCGAGGAGCGCCTCCGCGGGCTCGGCGCCGGGTGCGCCGTCCGTCCCGCTCGGTGCGGCGCCGTCGCCGACGGCGGCGGCGGATTTTCGCGGGGAGGAGACGGAGGGCTCGTTCTCCTTCCCGGCGGAGGGAGCGAGCCCCGGCGGCGCGGGCTCCCGCTCGCCGAGCGGTTCCGAGCCCCCCCGCGCCCCGCGCGCGCTCCGGCGCGAGGGCTCCGCGGCGGGCTCGGGCGTGGACGCCGCGGACGGCTTGGGGTTGCCCTTCGGCGGGCGCCCGCGCCCGCGCTTGGAGGGGGGCTCGTCGTCCTCGCTCTCGTCTTGCGAGTCGTCTTCGCTCTCCGCCGCGTCGTCGCTCTCCTCCGCCTTCGCCTCGGCGCCCGCGCCTACCTTCGGCCTCGCCAGCCTTGACTTGGAGTGCTTCAGGCAGAAGCTCTTGTACTCGCACCCGTCCTTGGTCATGTCCGAGCGGATCTCCATGCAGTGCGTCCCGCTGAGCGCCGCGCACAGCGGGTGGTACGCCGCCGAGCAGTTCCCAAAGTCGCACTGGATGCAGCTGCCCGTGCCCTTCGGCTTTAAACACACCTCGCAGCGCAGCGTCGCGCGGTCCGCGTCGATGTTCTCCGCCCCCCCCACGGGCTCCATCGTCTTCAAGTCCTTGATGAACAGCTCCGGCATCCAGTTGGAGCAGAACAGGTGGCACCACCGGTCCCGCCCGCCCGCGACGGGTTTCAGCGCGCCGCCCGCGGCGTCGCACACCAAACACGTCTTTTTCTTCTCCGCCTTCTCCGCGTTCGGTTTCCCCTTCTTCTCCAAATTCTTTCCCTTCTTACCGCCCGAAGGTTTCTCCTTCGAACTCGGCTTTCCTTTCTTCGCTCCCACCTCGCAGACGCGGCAGAACCAGTCGCCCTTGGGCACGGCCCTAACGCCGTAGCACTCCTGGTGCACGGCGACGTCGCACCCCTCGCAGTACAAAATCTGATTGTCGTCGTAGGAAACCCCGTCCCAGCACACGTGGCACTTGTCCGGCACCTCCTCCGGCTTCTGCAGCGGTGCCACCGGCTCGATCACCGTGTTCGCATCGCCGTCCCGTGGCCGCTTCTTCTTCTTGGGTTTCTTCTTCGAAACAGGGGGGGGGTTGCGCCGGCGCTCCTCCTCCTCGGCGGCGCGCCGCGCCGCCTCGGCTCGCGCGCGCGCGGCTTCCCTCGCATCCTCATCCTCCCACTCCAGGGCGTAGTACCTGCCCAGCGCGGGGACGCGGTAATCCGGGTCGTCCGCGGGCTCGGTGGGGCCGGCAGGCACTAAGTTTGCGACGTCCGCGGCGGTGATGTCCCTGAAGTACTCCTCGTTGTACGCGAGGAAAGGCGCGACGTCCGGGTCGATGAGCGACGTCCCAGGGGGCTTGGCCCACAGCTTGATGGCCTCCGCGTCGTCCCGCTCCTTCCGCTTACGCTCGGGCAGCCCGCCGTCCACCAACGCCTGCTGCGTCGCCTGCGCGTCCGCGTACGCCTGCGTCAGGGTGTCGGGGGCGTCGAAGCCCCGTATCTCCTGCCCAGACAGCTCGTTCGCGAGCTCGCTCTGCAGCTCTCTCACGGACCCCGTGACGCTCGCCAGCGCTCCGGAAAGCGTCCCATCCGTCGCCGCCTCGGCCGACACCATGGTCGCGACCGGCTCCCGGAGTCAAAAAGACCTCCCGGGTTTGGATTCGACCTTCTCGGCGCGCGCCCGACCGGCGCCGCGCGCGCTGTGCGACTCGCGCGCGCGGCACGTCGCGATCGCTTTTCGTGATCCGCGGGCAACAACACGGAAAACGTCCACTCGCGAGTGGCGTCTCAGTCTTACGAAAACGCAAATCGGAATATTCAAAAAGTGGCGTCTTTTGCGGGAAAAACCAACACTGCGTCCGATCCCTACGCGAACCTCGAGCCCCTCCGCGTTCGACACCGCATCACTTCTCGCGGCGACGCGCGTTCCGGACGCGTTCCGGACACGCCGAGTCGCGTTCGAGACGCGGCGAGGGCACGTGCTCGACTCGCGCACGCGACACGCGCGTCTCCTGCGCGCGCACCCCCTCTCGCCGTAGTCAGAGGCTGACGCGCCGGACGCGCCGATGGATCTGCTCCGGTCGGTGTTCGGTGGCAACGGCGCCGCCGAGGGCGAGGAGGGCGAGCCCGACGCGAAGCGCGTGAAACGCGAGGACGACGCCGGCAAACACGCGCGGCGCGGCGATGGCGCCGGGGGCGCGAGCACGAGCGACAAGGCTGGCGACGGCGTGGACCCGGTGGCGGATTTGGCAGATTTGGGCGGGGTGAAGCCCGAGGATCTCGGGCACTACGTGACGCGCGAGATACACCTTCGTAAGCAGGAGGACGACGGCGAGCTCGTGTATAAGGTGATCAAGAACGACGGCGAAGAGCAGAACATGATCTGGCTCATCACGTTGAAGAACATCTTCAGCAAGCAGCTTCCGAACATGCCCAAGGAGTACATCGTGCGTCTGGTGTTCAATCCGAACCACCACTCCATGCTGTGCATGAAAAACGGCCAAGTTATCGGCGGCATCACGTACCGCCCGTTTTGGCGGCAGAACATGGGCGAGATCGCGTTCTGCGCCGTCTCCGCGAACGAGCAGGTGAAAGGGTACGGCACGCGCTTGATGAACCACCTGAAGAAGTACGTGTGCGAGGAGGAGAGCATGACGCACCTCATCACGTTCGCGGATAACAACGCCGTCGGGTACTTCCAGAAGCAGGGCTTCACGAAAGACGTGATGATGGAGCGCGAGAAGTGGGTCGGGTACATCAAGGAGTACGACGGCGGGACGATCATGGAGTGCCACCTCTCCGCGCAGGTCTCGTACACGGACTTCCCGGTGATGATCCGCAAGCAAAGGCACGCGGTGGACGAGAAGGTGCGCGAGCTCTCGAGCGCGCACGTCGTGTACCCCGGATTGACGCGTTTCGCCGGCGAGGCGCACGGGCCGGGCGGAACGCACCTCGACGCCATCTCGCCCGACCAGGCGTTGACGCACGTCAAGGGCTTGCGCGAGGCGGGCTGGACGCCTCCCGGCTTGCCCAAGTACCGGCTGGTGCACCCCGGGTGCGGCGACGGCACGCCCACGACGGAGAACTTGCACCGCTTCATGCGCAGCCTGGTGCATCTCGTCGCGTCGCACCCCGACGCGTGGCCCTTCGTGGACGCCATCAACCCCGAGGAGGTGCCCGACTACTACGACGTCATCAAGGACCCGCTGTATTTGGAGCTCATCAAGGAGCGCGTGGACGGGGGGGAGTACTACGCCACGCTCGAGATGTTCGCGGCGGATTTCAGGCTGATGTTTAACAACTGCCGCCTGTACAACGCGCCGGATACGGTTTTCTTTAAGTGCGCCACGCGGCTGGAAGCGTTTTTCGAGGGGAAGGTGCAGGCGGGCATCTCGTGGAAGCTCGCGCGCGGCGAACGCGCCGACAGGGGCTGATGAAGATGTGACGTGACGTGATGTGATGTTTTAACACATATTAATACACATTTGTATCGACGCGTCCGCTATCTATTCCTCTCCTCCGCCAACGCGCGGATGGTGCGGAGAAGTTCGCCGCGGAACTCGGCGGCGGCGCTCTGCGTGACTTCGCGCGCGACGCACGCCGCGAGCCGGCTCGCGGTCGCGCCGCCCGCGCCTTCGCGCGCCACCAGTCTCCTCGCCGCGCGCGCGGTGGCCAGCGCGAAGACGCCGCAGTCGTATCCGTTGGTCTGCCGCGGCGCGCCGCTCCGCCCGGAGGCGAACGTCACCGCGGGGGATTTTTTTTTTTCATCCATCAGCGCGTCGGCGAGCGTCTTGGCCAGTCGCGCGGCGGCGGCGTCGTTGCGGCCTCCCGCGCTGTCGAAGTGCGCGAACGCGTTCTCGTCACGCAAGTACGCGAGGAGGCTCCAGTGCGATCCTCCGCCGGCGACGGAGACGTCGTCGTTGTCGTTGACCTGCGCGGAACGGAAGCGGGTCCCGGGTCCGGGGTCCCGGGTCGGTCGGAGGTCAGAGAGGTTTCGGACGTTAACGTCGAACGAGGTTGAAAAACGTTCGAACCGCGGACGCGCGCGTGTCTCACCAGGAAGAGCGCCATGTGCGCTCGGCTCACCCCGAGCGGGGCCAAGACGGCGCGCGCCTCGTCGGGGGAGACGTTCGCGACCAGGAAGCTCAGGGACGCGTCCACGAGCACGACCCGGTCGGCGTGCGGTTCGTCCGGCTGAGCGCCTTCGCTCCGCAGGTACTCGAAGAAGAATGACATCACCGCATCATTTAGCCAGTGCGGGCCGGTCAGCAGCGCGACATCACGCACGCGAAGCAGACAGTCGCCGTAACTCAGCAACTTGTCGTCCATCGCGGAGCGGCCTCGACGACGGGCGTTCCGGCGGGCCGCGGCGCCGGGCACCCCCGAGTGGCGGACGGCGCTCGACCACGAGGCGAAAACTCGTCGGCGAGTGATTTTTTCGCGTCGTCCGATGTTTCCTCGCAGGCTCATCAGAGCATCGGGCGCGATGCCCGCAGCGGGGTGGTCCGGCGCCGGCGACGCGGTGCGCGATGACCGCATTCGGTTCACCTCCCGCAAGGTTCCCGAGAACCCCTCGGTGAAGGAGCGCGCCGGCCTGCCCTTCGGCGTGCTGGTGCAACCGCACCTGCCTCGATCTCGGGACGGCACCGACGCGTCGAGCCGGGACGCGATCGAGCGCGCCGTGCCCGAGGTGGTGAGCGCCGAGGACGTCGCGCGGTGCACGGAGTGCTTCGGGTACATCAACGGGTACTGTGGGTTCGAGCGGGACGGCTGGATCTGCATCCTGTGCGGCACCTTCTCGTACTGGCCCGGGGACGGGGGCGCGTCTTCGCGCTACCGTCGGAACCCGAACCGGAGACTCCTCCCCGAGATTGCCGGCGCCGACATCGACATGGAGGTTGCCGTGGAGCACGTCGTGTTCGACCCTGACTCGCCCGTGGGCACGGCGCCGGCGTACGTCGCGCTCATCGACTTGACCGCGCCCGAGCACGCGCTGGAGTCGGTCAAATCCGCCGTGCTCGCCGCGATGGAAGCCGCCGGCGACGCCGCGCTCTTCGGCGTCGCGTGCTTCGACGAGACGATGACGGTGATCGACGCTTCGAACGAAAGCGCGACGTCCATGAAACGCGTCGCCGTCGACGAAAACGGCGCCTTGGCGCTTCCTCTGCAGGACATCATGCCCCTGGACGCGTTCCTGGTGCCCGTGCGCACGCACAAGGACCGAATCGCCGCGGCGGTGGAGGCGCTCGAGCCGACGCGGGGTCGGGACGCGCTCGGGAACGACGACGCCGCCGCCGCCGCCTCGACGCTCCTCGGCGAAGACGCGCCTTCTTCGCTGCGGCTCGGAACGCCGGGCTTACGTTCTGTACGGGACGACGACGACGAGCGATACGCGCGCGACAAGACCCCGTCGTTCCTGTCGACGCTCGCGGGATCCGCGCGCGCGTCGAAGAAGCCCCGGGGGAGGGGCGGGCTTCTGGACGCGCCGAGCGGCGCGGGCGAGAAACGCGGCGCGCTCGCGTCGCTGGTCTCGGCGCTGCGCGGCGCGAGCGTGCGCGACGGCTCGGAAGAAAACACGGACTACTTCGGGATGGAAACGAACCATCGAGAACAGGGTCGAACCGAAAAGAAAAAGCAAGAAAGGTCTGGGGGGTGGTCACGAGGCGCGCGCGCGTTCGGTCCAGCGCTGGAGGCGACGTTGACGTTTTTGGGCGCCGAGGGCGTCGACGACGCCGAGACGGCGGCGCGCGGCGGCGGGTTCCGGCTGCCCGCCGCGGAGGCGCCGCGGCACCCCACCTGTCGCGTCATGGCGTTCCTCGCCGGCGCGCCCGACCTGGGGGACGGCGCGGTCGCGGGTCTCGCGGGTCGCGAGGGTCGCGAGGGTCGCGAGGGTCGCGAGGGTCGCGGCCCCGCGGGCGCGGGAACGACGTCGGACGCGGCGGACGCGTCTCCTCGCGACGCGTACGCGTCGTCGGCGTCTGCGGCGGACGACGCGATCGAGCCCGTGACGTCCTTCTACGCGGACGCCGGCGACCGCGCCGCGCTCGCCGCCGTCGCCGTGGACGTATTTTGCGTAGATACCGACACGCGCGGCGACGCGGCGGGAACGAAGAAAACGAGCGGCTACCTCGCCTCCGTGGCCCCCCTCGCGTCGCGCTCCGGGGGCGCGCTGTTCCGCTACGGCGCCGCCGGCTGGGACGACGAGGCGTCGGCGCCGCCGGTGCCTCGCGACGCGTTCCGCGCGCTCGCGAGCGAACGGTGTGTTCGCGAGAGAGAAGTCTCGATGGACGACGCGCGCGCAGGAGAAACCTCGGGCGACGCGCTCCACTGCACGCTTCGCGTGCGCACGAGCGCGGAGTTTGTCGTGAGTGCCGCGCGTGGCGGCGGCATCGTTCCTGACGAGACGTACGAGGGTCTGTTCCACGTCCCGCGGTGCTCATCGCTCGACGGCTTCGCGTTCGACCTCGAGCACGCGCGGTCGCGCGGGTTCGGACGCGGGGGGGACTGCCCGCCCACCGCGCAGATGGCGTTCGAGTTCACGCGGATCGAGACCCTCTTCGAGAGCGATCCGGAGGAAAAAACGCGCGAGACGAACGACGGCGCGGCGGCGCGTGTCATCGGCATCACGCGGCGTCGCGTGCGTCGCGTGTGCACGCGTCAAGCCGCCGTGGCGTCCACCCCTGACGACGTCGTGATGTCCGCCGACGCCGAGGCGACGTTCGGCGTCGTGTACCGAAAGATCCTCGACGCCGCCGAGGAGGACGGCGTCGCGGAGGCGCGCGAGCTGCTCGCGGACTGGCTCGCCGCGCTGGCGGCGAAACGCGCGCGCGAGTCACGTGACTCGCGACACGTCGATATCGAAGGTCGGAACGCGTCGGAACGCGTCGACGCTTCGTTCGCGAACGCGCCCGCGCTTCGTCGGGTCGCCAAGTGGACGCACGCCGCGTTGGCGCGATCCGCCGCGCTGGCGGTTCCGGGGTTCGCGGCGTCGTGCCTCGAGAGCCACCGCGATTTCTTCTCCGCGGACGCGCGCGTCGCCGCGTTCTGGACGCACAGGAGGCTCGGGCCGAGCGCGCTCGCGCGGACGGTGTACCCCGAGATCACGGCGTGGACCGCGGACGGAGGCTCGTTGGAGACGCGATCGATCGACGCGGCGAACGCGGACGAGGACGACGCGCGGCGCGCGACGCCGACGGTCATCCCGGCGTCTCGCGAGGCGCTGATCCAATCGGGCGGTTCTTGTTCGTGGCGGACGCGCACGATACGGTCGTGGCGTTCCAGGCGCCGGCGCAACCGGGCAGTCCCGCGGCGCTCGCGGCGTTCCCGCCGCCGCGCGCGTCGCCGGCGCGCGCCTTCGTCGAAGGCGCGCGGCGTCGTCGCGCGCCGGCGCCGTCGGTTTCGTACGTGCGCGGCGGCGCAGACAGCCCTGCGCCGTTCGACCGGGTTCTGGTGGAGGAGATGGACGTCGCCCTGCTGCCGGGGGGGCAGACCATCTTCGGGGGGCTCGAGGGGTTCAGGCGCGCGACGGAGGCGCGCGCGCGCGCGATGCTCCAGGGGGAAGTGTAGCGCGCGCGCGCGCGAGGTATACGGTTCTAGTCGTTCACGTTTGTCGTCGACGGTCAACAGTCAACCTAAAAATCCAAACGCACGCGAACAGGCGAAGAAAGACGGAAGACTTGAAAAGAGCGGTTCTTCCTAGAACTGTCTCTCCGGGTTTGAAATGATTTCCTCGGACGGGGGGATGTGCGAGAGGCGCGGGGGACCGCGTGGGGATCGCGCGCGCGCGGCGAGGTAGCGACGGTGCGACGGCAGCCATGATGTTCTCTCCAGGAGTGGTGGTGATTATTTATCACCATTGGTGTGGCGTCGCGTCCCTCGAGGGGCCGCGCGCGTTTGTTTTTTTTGCGGTCACGCTTCTGCACGAGAAGAGATTTACGCGGAGGTGAACTTGGTCACGGCCTTGGTGCCCTCGGAGACGGCGTGCTTGGCGAGCTCACCGGGGAGGATGAGGCGCACGGCGGTCTGGATCTCGCGGGAGGTCACGGTGGGCTT
>ENA-OUOG01003325-OUOG01003325.1-marine-metagenome-genome-assembly--contig:-NODE-3325-length-15235-cov-3.960021_pt1 | contig 15235 bp, 14 predicted proteins | sample MGYA00248635_ERZ508505 | MGnify/ENA primary metagenome ERZ508505 (study PRJEB26176, sample SAMN06267871) | marine metagenome | isolation source: Saanich Inlet, British Columbia, Canada | place: Pacific...
TCTTCTCAGTTAAGGTCTTCTGTTACTTCTCACGCTGAAGCACTAGGATATTACCCTAGATCACAAACTGGTTCTTCTGCTAATTTAAATTTGACGATTACTACTACTAATACGACAACAACAACAATTTCAATACCAAAGTATACTACATTTAGTACAAACGTTGATAACGTATTATATTCATTTCAAACATTAGAACAATATATAGCAACTAATGATGGAACAGGCGTTTTTACATTTAGAACCGATACTGGATCTACTACTATTCCAGTTAAAGAAGGTACAGTAAAAACTAAAACTTTTATTGTCGGTGATACGTCAGATGAGAACGTGTACGTTATTCCTGATGAAAATATTGACACTTCAACTTTGGTTGTTACCGTATACGATAGCGTAACATCTGATACATTTAGTGTTTATACTAACGTAAATGATGCTGTAAGAATTAATACAGACTCTAAAATTTATATTGCGCGTGAAGCGCCAAATGGTTATTTTGAAGTATTATTCAGCGACGGTAATGTTTTAGGCCAATCACCAGTTGCAGGAAATAAAATTGTTATTCAATATTTAAATACGTCTGGTGCAGATGCAAATGGTGGAACTGTATTTACTCCAGATTCACAAATTAATATTGATGGTACAAATTATGATATTAGTGTTGTAACAGTAAATAAATCTTCTGGTGGAGCAGCAAAAGAAACAATTGCTTCTATTAAAGCAAATGCCCCGGTTGTATATGCTACGCAGCAAAGATTAATTACCGCAGAAGATTATAAAGCACTTATACAGCAAAGATATTCATCTGTTGTAAAAGATGTTACTGCATGGGGTGGAAACGATAACGTTCCTCCGGAGTATGGAAAAGTTTTCGTAAGTCTTAATTTTAAAGATGGAACTGATGCTGCAACACAGCAAATCACAAAAGATAGTATTGTAAGAGATTTGACAAAAAATTTATCTATCATGTCAATTGACACTAAATTTAGTGATCCAGTAACAACATTCCTTGAGTTTGTAGTTACATTTAATTTTGATCCAGACTTGTCAGGTAAAACAGTTCAAACTATTCAATCAGAAGTTACTGCTACTGTTAAAGGTTATGTAGAAACAAATCTTAATACTTTTGATGCAGTATTCAGAAGATCTTTAATATTAACAGAAGTAGATAATATTTCTCCAGCTATTCTTAACTCAAGAATGAATGTTAAAATGCAGAGTAGATTTATTCCTACATTAAACACACTAAAAGATTACACTCTTAATTATCCAGTTGAACTTGCATCACCGGATGACGTTAATCATAGAATTACCTCTACAAGATTTACATTCCAGAATCAGCAATGTTTTATTCAAAACCAATTAAATAGTAATAAACTACAAATTATTGGATCTGGTGGAAACGTAGTTCAAGACAATATTGGATCCTACGAAAGACTAACTGGAACAGTGAATATTAGGGGATTTAAGCCAACTGCATTTGAGGGATCGCAGATTAAGGTTTCTGCGGCTCCTGCAAATGAAAGTACAATCAGACCATTAAGAGGATATATTCTAGGAATTGATGCAGCATTGTCAGTTGCTTCTGGAATTATAGATACTCAAAACACTGCGGTTACACTTTAATGCCACATAAGATTGAAGATCTTAATAGAAGAAAATTAAATCTTCTAACATCTAAAGTTGATGAAGTTCTTCCTGAATATTATCAGGGAGATTTTCCTAACTTTATTACATTCTTAGAAAAGTACTATGAATGGTTAGATAGCGATCATTCTCAAGGATTTACTAAAGATATAAAAACTCTTATGTCTGTAAGAGATATATCTCAAACGAATGAAGAAAACCTTGATGAGCTATTAACAGAAATTGGTGATGGTCTTACTGTTGCATCTTTCTTTAAGCAACCTAGATTGATGATTAGATTGTTATCTGGATTCTATAGAGTCAAAGGAACTTTATTATCAGCTGAAGGATTTTTTAGAGGATTCTTTAATGAAGAAGTAGTTGTTGAATATCCAAAAGTTCAGATGTTTACTATTAATGATGTAGATAATAATTTCTTAGATCACAAAATTGGTTATGAATCACAAAAATTTATTCAAGACGATGGGCTTTATCAAGTATTTTCTATTCTTGTAAAAGTTGGTATTTCAACTGCAGACTATGAAGCATTATATAAAAAGTTTGTACATCCTGCAGGATGGCATTTTGCCGGTGAAGTTGCAACTGAAACAGAAGTTAATTTAGGTCTAAATGGTTTTGGTTTAAATCCATTAGAATCTGATGGTAATCCTGTACTTTCAAATACATTTGATCTTGGTATTAATGTTCCATTTACACAGTTTACTGGATTACTCGAGTCTGACGGAACGTATGTCCGCACTAATCTTGTTGAACTTGTCAGTGATTACCAAGATATTCCTGCAACTATACTTAATACTTACTACGATAATACAGCACAAATTATAACACCAAATTCATTTACGTTTGATGATAGTGCTATCGTAGGTCCAGATATGGCGTTGACTACAGAAACTATGGATAATACAATATTTACTCGCTATACTAGCGACTCAAGCATATAAATAAATTAATAAGTTTTAAAGGTGTGTGATGACTAGACAAGTAATTTCTACAGGTACAGCGGCGAATGACGGAACAGGTGATACTCTTCGTTCAGCTGGTACTAAAATAAATGATAATTTTCAAGAGATCTATCAAGCTTTTGGCGACGGTAGCAATTTGTCTTTGTCTGCATCGCTAACTACAGATAAAATCGTACTTCCTGCAAATACTATTACAGCAGATGGTGCAGCGGCATCAGGCTACACATATAATATTTGCAATAAAGCTACAGCATTAGCGGTATCATTAGCGGATGGTACGGCTGTTGGTGAAGCTAAAATTTTTACTAATAAAGGTGCTGGTACCGCAACAATTACACCAACAAATTTTGCAGGTACTGCGACAGCAATTTTAATAGAACAATATGAATCGGTAACACTTATCTGGGATGGAACTAACTGGTATATTACCGGTGGTTACGGCCAGAGTGTATCATAATAGGAAATACAAATGCCAGCAATTGTAACAGAAACTTTTCGAAAGAAACTAGCTCAGGATCTCTTAACCGAGATTAATAACGCTGCTGACTCTAACGAATATTATATCGGAATTGGTAAGTCAGATGCGTATAACGCAACTGATACCACAGTAAATCCTATTAGATGTTTTAGAGAAGAACGAGAAGCTCGTAATAATCTTCAATCAGTTAAAAAGGTTATTAATGCTTCATTTGTAATTCCAAGATACAATTGGACATCAGGTACAGTTTATACTGGATTTAATGACGCAGTTGCTGGTATTCCAACAAATACATATTATGTTTTAACTGAAGATAACCAAGTTTATATTTGCTTACAACAAAGTAAAAACGCAGCTGGTCAAGCAAACGTATCAACTGTTAAACCAGATTTTGCTGTAGCCGGTGTTGACGAAGGACAAGCCTTTATAACGGCTGATGGTTATACTTGGAAATTTTTATATTCGTTGTCAGCAACAGCAGCGGCTAACTTCTTATCTGCAGGCTATATTCCAGTAGAAAAAGTTATTTGGAACACAAGTGGAGATTCTGCAGATTTAAGCCCATTCCAACTTGAACAATTAATTGTTCAACAAGCTGCTGTTTCAGGCCAAATTTTAAGTATTACGCTAACTTCTGGAGGAAGCGGATATACTTCAGTTCCAACTGTTACAATTACTGGTAATGGAACTTCAGCAGCAGCGACAGCAACTATTTCTGGTGGATCCGTTGTTAAAATAGATATGAATAACGAATCTGCAGCACTTGGATCTGGATATGATTATGCAGATGTTGCAATTACCGGAGGCGGTGGATCTGGTGCAACTGCTCGGATTGTACTTGGACCTAAATATGGTGTAGGAGCTGATCCAAGAGAAGAATTAAAAGCTACTTCATTAATGTTCAACGTTAAACCGTCTGGTACTGAGAATGGCGATTTCATTGTTAATAACGATTTTAGGCAAATCACGGTCTTAAGAAATATTGAACAGTATAATTCAAATACTCGCTTTACTGCTTCCACTGGAAGAGCAATGAATTATATGAAAACAACTGTTCCTGCATCATCTTTTACAATTGATAAATTGCTTGTTGGTGCAACTAGCGGAGCAAAGGCATATATAGATGATATTCAGGATAGTGCTATATACTATCATCAGAATGAAAATACTGGATTTACGACTTTTGTTGACGGTGAAGCATTATCAGAAAGCGATGGATCAGGTACAGGAACTGCAGATAGCGCAAATCTTCACGGGATTGTGGATAACTTCTCTGGTGAGATGTTATATGTTGAAAATCGTGCACGAGTTATTCGAAGTACTTCACAAACAGAAGACATTAAAGTAATCATTACTGCTTAAGGTTAAATCATGGCAACAACATTAACCACTACAACTTTTGGTACAACATATAAAGATGATTTTCAAGATAGTGATCGCTATTATAAAATTCTATTCAATGCGGGTAGGGCTATTCAAGCTCGTGAACTTACCCAAATGCAAACTATTACACACGCAGAAATTGAAAGATTTGGAAGAAATCTCTTTGTAGAAGGTGCACCTATTCGAGGTGGTAATTTACATTTAGTCAGATACCATTCACTTGCACTTGATACGTCAACTTATAATTTACCAGCCAATTTAGAATGGATTGACTTGGTTGGATTAGAATTTACAGGAACATCTCCTGCAATTAAATTTAAAGTTCTTATGGCTTTTGGCCCATCACCAAGAAATGATGGTTCGGGATTATCAAATCCTCCAACTCTGTTTATAGAATATACAGATACTACATCTGGTACAGCAGGAGCTAATAGTATCAAAGTTGCGAATGGCGCAACTTTTGCAAATGCCACATTAGCTTTAACGCTTCAAGCAGCAGCGACCGATGCAACTGGTATTGGCACAAAGGCGGTAATTGCTCCTGGAGAATTTTTTGTAAAAGGCCATTTTGTTTTTGCTCAAGGGCAAACTATTATCCTTAATAAGTACAAGGGTAATTTTAATACCGAACTTGGGTTTAGATTAATAGAAGATGTTGTTACAGCACCTGATAATGATGCACTTTATGATAACCAAGGTGAAACTCCAAATGAAGCTGCTCCTGGAGCAGATCGTTATAGAATCAAATTAGATTTAGTTGATAAAAGAACAATTTCAGCTAATGATTCATTTGTTTATTTAGCTACTATTGTTAATGGAGAAATTAGTAGACAAGTAACTAAAGTAGATGGTTATAATACAATTTATGATTTAATTGCCGAAAGAACAAAAGAAGAATCAGGTAATTATACAGTTGATCCAATCATAGCTAAGTTTAATGATATTTCCGGAAATGATTCAACAATGGAACTTGAAATTAGTTCTGGTACTGCATATGTTGATGGATATAGATTAGAATTACCTAAGTGTGTTATGGAAATCCCTAAGGCACGAGATACTTTAGTACAAAATAATCAAGCAATTATTGTACAATATGGTAACTATGTTATTGGTGATAATGCAACTAATGCTGGATTACCAGACATTCATCAGTTGGCTCAGGTAAATCTTCGAAGTGCTACAGGATATGGCGGAAGCACTATCGGTACCGCAAGAGTAAGGGCGATTGAAGAAGATAATTCCGGAAATAGTAGATATTATCTCTTTGATATTCAAATGTCCGCCGGTCAAAACTTCCGAGATGCCAGAAGCTTTGGTTCAGGCGTAAGTGACTATGTTAATATTGTTTTAGAAGATGGTATTGCAGCACTTAAGTCGACTGCAAATAACTCACTATTATTTGATCTTCCAAGTAAAAGACCGACATTGACAGGTATATCTGATTTGTCAATGACAGTTCAAGTTAGATATACGTTTACAGGAACTGGAGCTACACTAACTGCTCCAGGTACAAATGATATCTTTACAAATACCGGAGATTGGATTTTATCAACTACTACAGGATCAATTGAAACTGGTGCAACTTATACATTAACTGGTGTTCCAACCGGAAACCAGGTTACCGTATCTGGTGTTCCTTCTGGTACATATGAACTTATTACATATGTTGCTCTTGACGGAGCAAATATTAACATTCGCCAAAAGACACTAGAAGCTTCACAAAATATCACAACGGCATGGCCAGGCGGAGCAATTACTGATGCAAATGGTAATCAGTATATTGATCTTGGATATGCTGATGTTTATAACGTTGAAAGAATTCGTACAGTAGATTCTGATGGCGAAGACTTAACTGAGAATTTTACATTTGACAATGGTCAACGGGATAATTTTTATGCTAAGTCTCGTTTAATTGCAAAACCAGGTGTAACAATTCCAACAGGAAATATTTACACTAAGTTTAGAAGATTCTCTCATGGTACAGGAGACTTCTTTGCAGCTAATTCATATAATGGCGCTGTTTCGTATTCAAACATTCCGAATCATACAAAATCAAATGGTCAAGTAATTAATCTTAGAGATGTTCTTGACTTTAGACCAGTTCAAGCAACTGACGGAACATATACTGGTACTGGCGGAGTAATCAATCCATTGCCACAAAATACTGATGTAATCCGTGCAGATGTTGAATACTATCTTCCACGTAAAGATAAGTTACTTGTAGCTATTGATGCAATTGATCGGTCTACTGTTAAATTTGGAGTTTACACTCACTTAGCTGGAACAAGTGCTATTAAGCCTCAGGCTCCAGCAACTCCACCAAGTACTATGGCTCTCTATGACATTACATTAAAGCCTTTCACTTTAGATAGGAATGACGTTGAGCTTGAATATATTAATAATAGAAACTACACGATGCGGGATATCGGAGAACTAGAAACTAGGATTAATGATGTTGTAGAGCTTACAACGCTTAGTCTGCTTGAAAATGAAACGGCTACTATTAATGTATTAGATTCTGCTGGAAATCCTAGAACAAAGGCAGGATTCCTTGCTGATAATTTTGCTGATTATACTTTTTCTGATACACTTAATACATCATATAGAGCATCGATTGATCAAGGACAAAAAGAGTTAACTCCAAATTTTAATGAAAAAAATGTAAGAATTGTTTATGATGCAGACAATGCAGGAAATACTGTAAATAAAGTCGGAGACTATTTAATTCTACCTTATACCGAGGAGTCATTCATCTATAATGATTTAGCAACTCGAGTTTTAAGTGTTAATCCAGCTGGATTCATTACAAATACTGGATCGATGAAATTAAGTCCTTCTTCAGATCAATGGTTTGAAACAGAATATGTTGCTGAAGTTGTAATTGATAAAGGTGATGTAACGTCTACTGATGGAAGCATTACAGTTCGTAGTAGAAATGATACACAGTACGCTTGGTACGGCACTAGCAATAAAATTATTACTAGTACTAATATTGTAAGAAAATTAGTTGACGAAAAAACTGTTGAGCAAAAATTCATACCGTATATGAGATGCATTAAAATACATTTTAAAGCGCAGGGATTAAGACCTAATACAAGGCATTTTCCGTTTTTTAATAATAAACTAGTTTCAGATTGGTGTAGATCAGAAGCATCATATACTAACTTCTCAGACACTTCAAATGATTATGGGTCATCATTAAATGCAGCATCTGGACACCCAGATGGAGCAACTACTTTAATTTCTGATGGAACCGGCACAATAAACGGTTCATTTGTTATTCCAGCTACAGACGCATTGAAGTTTAAAACTGGAGAAGTAATATTCAAATTATTAGATATTTCGGCTGACGACGACGCATCTTCTTCGTCATCTGCATTTGCATCATTTGCTTCTACTGGAATTATTAATGTTAATCAGAAAACTTTCCAAACAACAAGGCACGTAAAACTTGCGACGTCAGTAATTAAAACACCACCTGGTTATGTTTCATCTGGTGGTGGATCTGGTAGTGATGGAACTAAAGTAAAAATTTCAACTGGAAACGGCGGATATATTTACACTAGCTTAACTTTAAATAATGATAATTTCTATGATTATCCAGATGCTGATACATTTAATACTAATGTAACAGATTATGAATCAGAAGCTTATGGTGTTGGATCTGTCTCTGTTGATTACGAATATGAAGCATACCATGGCCATACTAGTCCGGCGACAGTATCAAGTACTGCAGCAAGTGAAGACGCAAATAGCGGCGGTGGCGGCGGTGGCGGCGGTGGCGGCGGTGATGCTGGAGCTGCAGGTGGCGAAAATGATAATACAAGCGGACCATTCTAATTAAAGGAAAATAGATGAAACCATTAGCACAAACTTTTACAATTGATCCTTTAAAATATTCAAAGGGAATGTTTCTCACTTCAGTTGATTTATTTTTTGCTAGAAAGCCAGTTAGCGGAAGCGAGCCGGTCTTAGTATCGTTACACGCAGTTGAGAATAGGGTACCTCAACCTATTAGTATGCCAGGAAGTGAAGTATTTTTATCACCGGATAGTTGTAATACTCCTGCTTCTGGTGACTCGGCAAATATAACAGCTATTCAAAGTACTAATACTAATTTTGCATTTGATGAGCCGATTTATTTAAGCCCAGGCAGACAATATGCTATTGTAGCATATTCAAAAAATGCTGGTTATCATTTATATGCATCAACAAATTATGCATTTGTTATTGGTACCACTGAAAAACGTGCAGTAAAAATTAATGGTTTAGATGACTTATATACAACTACAACTGGTACAATTTGGCAACCTGACGCTACAAATGATCTAATGATGAGATTAAATAAAGCAGTGTTTACTCCAAATACTACGTATACTGCTTATTTAGAGAATGCTAATTTAGGAAATAAATTATTACCTGCTAATCCTATTTTAACAGATTCAGGAAGTACTACTGTTACAGTACTAGATCGTAATCATGGATTTGGGTTCAATGATTATGTAACTATTACTGGCTTAGATTCAAGTACAACTTATAATGGGATATTAGGTTCATCTTTACTTGGTAATAGACAGATTACAGCAGTTGATCACACTGGCTATACCTTTATCGCAGATAGTGCTGCAAACTCTTCTCTTCGAACTGGAGGTTCTGGAGTTATCGTTAGCAATCAGATTATGATGGATGAATTTAGTTTAAACCTTGCTAAGCTAAGTCCAAACGATACTAGTGTGCGAACTTCAATTAAGATGACTTCTGGTGCATCATATGGTGGAAACAGAAACTTAGCAACGAATAGTTCTTATGCTACTGATGCTAATTTTAAAGTTGTTATACCAAATGAGTTTATTCAATTAGAATCACCTGAAATCATTGCTTCAAGTTTAAATGAAACTACTCATAATGCAGGAACTAAGTCAGCACAAATTAAATTAGAGATGACAACTATTGATTCAAATGTATCTCCGTTAATTGATTTACAACGAGTTAATATTTCTACAATTGAGAATATTATCGATAGACAAGATTCAGCATCTTCAGTTGGATTCAATGTTCCATTAACATTTGTTGATGAAACTGATCCACAAGATGGAACATCTGCTTCAAAACATATTACTAAACCAATTACACTTGCTGAAACTGCTGTTGGTCTTAAAGTACTTCTTGCTGCAAATAGACCTAGTACTGCAGATTTTGATGTATACTTTAGAACTTCAACCGGTGATGAAGTCATTACTGATAATCCTTGGATTGAGCTTTCAAAAGAAGTTGCAATTGCACCAGACGAAGATCCTTCAATTTTCAGGGAGTATACATATCTTGCTGGCGGAATTGGCGGAGACTTAAACCCATTCTCTGTATTCCAAATTAAAATTGTTATGACATCAACAAATAGTTCAAAAGTTCCAAGGATTAAAGATTTACGGACCATCGCTTTAGTGGTATAATATGAAAGATTATATGAAAGTAGAAGGTCATCCTAGCCTTGTTCGTGATAAAAATAGCGGTGTGGTATTGAATATAAATAATAGTGAAATAAAAGAAGCTAGAAAAAGAAAGAAAGCTTGGAAAGAACAGCAAGAAGAACTGGATTCTCTTAAATCAGAAATGAAAGAGATAAAGTTGCTTTTAAATAAAATACTAGAGGCTACAAATGGCTAAGACAGTTATCAATCTATCAGATCAAGTATCTACCTGGTTAAGTAAAACTAATACTATTTCAGATCATTTAGGAGATATTGTTACACTCACGTCTGGCGATAGTAATGTAGTAGATGCTATTAATGCTATTCTTGCAGATCCGGGAATTGATTCTGCCGGTATACGTGCACTCTTTTCTGCTACTGGTGATTTAACTTATGATTCAGCAACCGGAACATTTACGGTTAGCGGTGTTGATTCAGCACAGATTAGAGGATTATTTTCACCCGGAGACGGACTTGACTATAATTCAGCTACCGGAGTTTTTAGTGTTGGTAATGATGAAATTACAGAAGCAATGATTGCAAATGATGCTGTTAGTAGTAATGAATTAAAAAATCTTTCAACGCTGATTATTTATGATTCAGATGGTACAGCACTTAAAACACTATATGGAGCAGGTTCATAAATTATGGTTAATCCGCTAAAGTATGATTCAGGTGATTTGAGGATCATGACCGATGCTGAGCTTGGTTATGCAATCTATCAAATTCTTAATGCATTTGCTTCAACTAACTCCGGGACTGGTACTCTTAATACAAGTGGCACCGGAACATCAATTGGTTCTTTTGTTGATACAGAGAGACCAAATCCAGTTGGTACTCATCCAGTTGGAACAAGTGTTACTACAACAACTACAACATTATATCAAGATTTAACGTCTGTTTCAGAAAGTTTAACAAAACCAGTAGAATTTTCGTCTAACCATATTCGTATTCAGAACGATACGCAACTAAATGATTCATTAATTGCAGCTGCTTTAAACGAGCTTGTTGATAATGGTCTTGGTGTTTATAGATTACAACCAACATCTCCAACTCAAGCCGGGACATGGGTTCAAATTATAACCTTTACAAATACGACTCAATCTGGTGATAATGTCACATATTTGTGGAGAAGAACAGGTGCAGTTGCACCTAGCAAACTTCAACCGTTAAAATCTACGGCTATAGGCGATTTAAAGGTTATGACTGATGCAGAATTACAGTCATTAACGAATCGTCTTCGTAATAGAATTATAAGTACTGGTATCGGCCAGTATAAATTGCAATCGGCTACACCTAGCGGTGGAACTTGGGTAATGATGGGAACATCATTCTATGACACTATCCACGATATAGGACCTGTAGCATATACTGGTTTTTATGGTGGAAGCTTTACTGGAACTTATTCACGTAGTTTCACCGGTTATTATGGTAGAAGTTTTACCGGTTATTATGGTAGAAGTTTTACCGGTTATTACGGTAGAAGTTTTGCTGGTGGTTATACTCGGTATTATAGTGGAAGAAACTACGGTACTTATACTGGATATTATAGTAGAAACTTTACCGGGTATTATAGTCGTAGCTTTACAGGTTTTTACGCAAATACTTTCGCTGGTTCTTATTCTAGTAGTTATACTGGAACATATACTCGCAACTTTACTGGGTATTATACTGGCACTACAGTTTTAGCAACAACCTCTAATGTATCTGATGTAGCATTATGGATTAGGACAGCGTGATCATGAAAAGAGAAATTAAACATCCTATTTGGATGAATGAAGAAAAAACACAAGTAAAATGTATTTTCGAATATGAAGATGGTGGAACCTTCGAAGCAGTTGTATCTGATACTGCCGAAGGAAATCCAGATTGGTATGAAATTATGGAGATTTACGGTGTTGAGAAAATTGATGAGCTAACTCAACAATTAGAAGAAGATCGTAAGAAAAGACGTTTAGAAAGTGACCAACGTCATAAAGATATTCAGGAACGAGAAAAGAACGAAGCTCTTTTTGCTTGTAAACTTGAAGCATTTGAAATCCCTGAAATTAGGGAATCTAAAAACCGCGAAATCAAAGCAAAGATCCGTAAAGCCAAATCACTTGTTGAAGTACAATCGTACACTACTATTTTGTTGATGAAAGAACTTGAGAATGCCACAGCATAACGGATTTATCTACGCAGCTACAGTAAAAAAACAATTTCTTTATTCTGCACTCATGTCAGCTATGACACTAAAAGATCATTGGCCTGAAGCAAATATCACTTTGTTTACACATGAGGAATGGGTAGATTCCCAGGTTGAGGATACGTTTGATACAATAATAACAAATGACGTACCTCATCATCATAGAGCTAAATTATGGGCACTTGATAAAACACCATACGATCTTACTGTATACTTAGATGCTGATACTGAGATTTTGTCATCTGATATCTCAACTATATTTGATCAGATGACAAATGCAGATATTCTAATGACTAAGATAAGAAAATATGCAGGAGCATTTGTTGATTTCCCTGGTGGTAAACTAGTCGATCATTGCGGTATGTTTATGTATCGAAATACCCCACATGTTATGAAATTTATGTCACAATGGTGGAAGCTTTATCAAAAGCAAGTAGATGGATCATGGCAATGGGATACTAGTTTATATCCAGAAGATCTTAGACCATGGGATCAATGGGCATTTTGGTGGTTAATGAATAAAACCGACTATAAATTAAACCGTGAATATTTTAAAGATGATGCTCGATGGAATTTTGTAAATACATATCATAAAGATGAAACAGATAAAGATATTATTGTATACCATCATACGCTAGGATAAATTATGAAATTATTAACGGGTGAATTATCAAACGAAGTTCATAAAGTATTATATGAATTCTCTGATTGGTTTTTTGAGCAAGATAGATCAAAGATTTATTTACATGGTGAAGCTGATAAAAACGAATATTATACAAGCGAAGAATATTTAGACAAGATAAATGTTGATTCACACATTGGATTTCCAGAACATACTTACGGAATTGATCTTTGTGACGTATATGATGTTTCAGCTGAATTTACAGAAAAATTAAGAAATTTAGATAATGAATTAAATTCTATATTTGTTTCCAAGTTTAATGCTGTTAAAATGTATTATCCAAAAAACGGATTTATGGGATGGCATAATAATTGGAATTGCCCAGGATATAATATTTTATTATCATTCACAAAAGAAGGTAATGGATTTTTTAGGTACAAAAATCCTATCACAAAAGAAATAATTACAATGGAAGACATCCCTGGATGGTCAGTAAAAACTGGTTATTACGGAGAAAGAAGCGAACCAGATAAAATCTTTTGGCATTGTGCTCGAGCGTATGAAGAAAGATTAACTCTTGGTTATGTAATTCCAGATGAGAATATGTGGAAAATGACACTTGAAGAAATCTATGACCAATAGTGTTCAAATCCCTGGTAACTTGATTCATCTAAATGCATTCCATATCCATTAAAAATACAGATTGAAGCCTCAGGATGATAATATAAGTTTAAATCTGTTTTATCACCTTCTTTATATCCGTGTAATCTACTATAAATTAGACCACGAGGAAATGTATTTATTGGGATTTCTTCGTCATAAATCATCCAATCGATTCCACGATATTTTAACATCCAATACTCTGGATCTGATGCAAATATATCATAGAGCTCTGAGTTGTTTTCCCACAGCATAACTGAAGAATTCCACCCATAACTCCAATAACAATCAATAAGAGTTACTTTATCTGATAAATGATTTAACACTGAATCGATGTTTTTTTGAATGACAACATCTAAATCAAAATACAAGCAAGGGCCGGCAAAAAGATCTTTCTTAAATAAGTAAAGCTTATTCCACCATCTCTCATATTCTTCTTCAATAGGAATAATATTAATCCATGGAACAATGTCTGCATCGTTATCAGTATAGCAATGGAATTCAAATGGAACTGAAAGATTTTTCTCTACCATTCGATACAATCGATTGACATGAGAAGCAGAGTACTTATCTCCCCATTTAACGCAAACAACATTTATCACGTAACGCGCACACCTTTTTTAATTAAATTTTGTGTACCAGTAAAATCTGGTTTCCATTTATCTGGCGCGCTGAATCCATTTTTTGTTCTATCAGTTTTGACTAAGACTAAAGTTATTTTGTTATCCTTTGCAAATTGAATTGCATCTTCAATTTGATGTTCATTATAATCAAATACTATAAAACTCCATTCAAAAGATATATTCATTTTTTTAGCTAATAGCATTACATCAAACATTAATTTGCTATTTTGACCTTGACGATATATCATGCTAGTATCACTTAAACCATCAATACCAAATGTCCAAAGGATATTTTTATTGCATGATTTGAATATATTTTCATACCATTCTATATTAGGTCTATTTGCAGCTGTAGTAATATTTAATTTCTTTTCTGGATATTTTTTCATTAATAAAATAGCATCTTCTAAATGAGGCCACCATATTGGGTCAGAAAATTGCCCACATAATATAAGACTAGAAGAGAAATCAATTAGTTTCTTAAAATTAGATATTGATAAATCAGATCCGTTTTGAATTTGTTGTTTAATATCTTTATAACGTTTATCATCTTTATCTAAATATAAATTAGCTCGATCACATTGTGCACATTTTAAACTACATCGAGTAGATGTTTCAATATTAATACCAGATTTTTTCTGGGCTTTTAAATATTCTAATAAATCACTCATGAATAATTCCACACTTTCTTTGACACACTAATGGTGCGTTTTCAGGCTCGTGCATTAATGTATTTAAAAAGTTTATCCAACTATCAGAACAGATAATATCATCTATACTATTATTTTCTGATAGTTTTAGGTCATCATCTAAAAATCCATTTGATTTAAATTCAGGTCTAAAGGTTGGAGAATCACACCAACAACAAGGTAAAATGTGGCCTGACGATATATAAGCAATCCCTTTTACTGTATTTTCTTTTTGGTATTTTATTCCATCTTTATAATAAAACGGAATACACTTAGGTTTTATGTACTTAACCATCCAATCACCATATATCTTTCATAGCCATTAGGCATTGCTAATGTACCAGAGTAGTGTAATTTTTTAATTCCAGATTTGTCAATCAACTCATCGATCGAATTAACACAATTGATATGATCGTCTATATGAAACATATTATTACTTTGAATAGCAAATACGCAATCTTTTGGATATGATTTATTTTTAATTAATTCTTTCATATTTGGCATATGTTCTGATG
>ENA-OUOG01003326-OUOG01003326.1-marine-metagenome-genome-assembly--contig:-NODE-3326-length-15228-cov-2.747871_pt1 | contig 15228 bp, 15 predicted proteins | sample MGYA00248635_ERZ508505 | MGnify/ENA primary metagenome ERZ508505 (study PRJEB26176, sample SAMN06267871) | marine metagenome | isolation source: Saanich Inlet, British Columbia, Canada | place: Pacific...
TGTAGCGTGGATGCAACGCTTTTGAATGAACAAATGGTTTTGGATGGATGGGCTATTTCATTTGGTGATTACTCCAGACCTGAGCAGGAAGCCAAGGAAGCAAGGCGAGGGCTGTGGGCGCATGAATTTGTTTCTCCTGCCGAATGGCGCAGACAATCACAAGAAACCCATACGTCAGGGCTGTTGGATTCATTTCTGTTTTGGTAACCTTCCCGGTGTTTTGCGAGGAGATGTTTTATGAAAATCTATGATGGGGGACGGGCACCGAACCCACGGCGTGTTCAGATATTTTTGAAAGAAAAGGAATTGGAACTCCCTACCCAACAGCTGGACCTAAATGCTCTTGAACACAGATCAGAATCCATGATCGCAAAAAACCCTGCACAGACTGTTCCTTTTCTTGAGCTGGACGACGGCACAGTGATCGCGGAAACGATTGCGATTTGCCGATATTTGGAAGAATTGCACCCGGAGCCTAATTTGTTTGGGAAGACAGCGCTGGAACGAGCACAAGTTGAGATGTGGAACCGCCGTGCAGAACTTGGGTTTTTGTTCAGGGTGGCGCAGTCATTTCGCCATTTACATCCAGGTGCTGCAGTTCTGGAGGGTGAACAGGTTGCAGCTTGGGGAGAGAAAAACAAAGGTCTTGCGATTGAGTATCTTTCAATTCTGGATAATCAATTGGCAGATTGTGAGTTTCTCGCGGGTGACTTTTTCTCTGTTGCCGATATTACCTGTCTCGTGGCCGCCCAGTTCTTCAGGCCTGCGCGGATTGAAGTGCCCGAAGTGGGCTATGAGCACTTCAAGCGCTGGTTTGCCACTGTTTCTGCGCGTCCAAGCGTTCAACTGTAGGTTGATACTGCAATGGCGGATATTGCGGACCTACGGGCAAGAATTGCCAAGTGCCGAAAGTGTATTGACGCCCCGATTAGGGGGGCATTGCCGCATCAGCCACGACCCGTGGTGGTTCTTTCAGGCAGCGCAAAGGTGCGGATCATCGGTCAAGCGCCTGGCACACGGGTTCATGCGTCCGGAAAGCCGTTCACTGATCCATCAGGCGATCGATTGCGTGAGTGGATGGGGATTGATGAGGAAACCTTTTATGACCCTGACAAACTTGCCATAACGCCGATGGGTTTTTGTTTTCCGGGGCTTGATGCAAAGGGTGGAGATCTTCCGCCACGCAAAGAATGCGCTGTTTCATGGCAAGACGAGGTGACCAACACCATGCCGCAGGTCAAGCTTGTCCTGTTGATTGGGCAATATGCCCAGAAACACTATCTCGGCAAGGCTGCATCTCGAACACTTACAGAGACAGTTTCAAATTGGCAGGCTATTCTCGAAAGTTCATCTGACCCAGCCTTTTTGCCTTTGCCGCATCCCTCTTGGCGAAACAATGCCTGGATTAAGAAAAACCCCTTTTTTTCCAACGCTTTACTTCCCGAATTGAGGAGTTTGATTCAGCTTTATATGTGAGTGTTATCAGATTAGAATTTACTGCTTTCCAGGGTTGGAAAATTGTTGATTTGAAGAAATTTGTTTTATATTGTTCTAAAATATGAAATGACATTCCAATATTTTAGTGTTGAGTGAGTTTATTTATGGATAAAACTGATCGTGCAATTCTTTCCATTCTCCAGGAAGATGCGACACTGCCCGTAGCTGATATTGCTCGGAAAGTCGGACTTTCTACGACGCCTTGCTGGCGTCGAATTCAGAAATTGGAAGAAGACAAGGTGATCAAGAAGCGCATCGCCATTCTGGATCCGGTGAAAGTCAATGCGGGCGTAACTGTCTTCGTCTCTATAAAGACGGATCAGCACAACGAGGAGTGGTTAAAGCGATTTGCAGAGGTAATTGCCCAGTTTCCGGAGGTTGTCGGTTTTTATCGTATGAGTGGGGATATCGACTATCTGTTGAAAGTTGTTGTTCCTGATATTTCCTCTTATGACCTGTTTTACAAACGCCTGGTTTCCAACATTGAGATCGAGAATGTGTCCAGTGCATTTGCAATGGAGCGAATCAAGGACACGACTGAGATGCCCTTGGAGTATATGCTTTTGGAAAAGAGTTAAGTCCTGATCAAGTGCTTACTTGCTGGCGTTCTTTAAACGGGCAAGCAGACTGGATGTATCCCATCTGTTACCGCCCATGTTCTGTACTTCAGAATAGAATTGATCAACCATAGCAGTAACGGGCAGGTTCGCGTTGTTGTGTCTGGCTTCATCCAACACGATAGAGAGGTCTTTGCGCATCCAGTCGACGGCGAAGCCATGCTCGTATTCGCCTGCATCCATAGTCTCCCAACGGTTTTCCATTTGCCAGGATTGTGCGGCACCTTTTGAAATTACGCTCATAACGGCTTCGATATTTAACCCGGCATTTTGCGCAAAGTGAACACCCTCGGACAGACCTTGGACAAGACCTGCAATACATATCTGGTTCACCATCTTGGTCAATTGACCGCTGCCGACCGGGCCCATAAGGCCAGTCATGCGTGCATAGCAGTCAATTATCGGTTTTGTGCGTTCATAGACGGCTTCATCGCCACCCATCATAACGGTCAATACACCGTTTTCCGCGCCAGCTTGGCCGCCAGAAACAGGTGCGTCGAGGAAATCAAACTTGCGACGCTCAGCTTCACTGGCCAATTCACGTGCGACCGAAGCTGAGGCGGTAGTATTATCGATAAAGACTGACCCTTCGCTGATCGTTTCGAAAGCACCATTCTCACCGATCGTAACACCGCGAAGATCGTCGTCATTGCCCACACATGCAAAAACAAATTCGCAGCCTTTGGCTGCTTCTGCAGGGGTTGCTGCGGCCGTTCCGCCAAATTCTGCAACCCATTTTTCTGCTTTGGAGGCGGTTCTATTATATACAGTAACTTCGTGACCGGCCTTGGCAATATGCCCCGCCATTGGATATCCCATTACTCCCAAGCCAATGAATGCAACTTTTGTCATGCCGCTGTCCTTCCAAACCGAAATGTTGTAGCTTTCTGCTGTTCACTTAGAGGGATAAATAGAGCAATGCGCAGACTTTTAAAATGGGTTTTCTCAAGCGTCATGGCACTGGCCGCAATTGGGGTAGTCTTGATGGCGATAGGTTACGCTGTTTTGCTAAGAACGCTGCCGGATGAGAATGCCGAGATCAATCTGGCGGCGCTTGAAAATTCCGCAAATGTAACTTTTGACAAGCACGCGATTCCGCACATTGAGGCCAAAACCTACAAAGATGCCATGCGCGTTTTGGGGTATATTCACGCCCGTGATCGGCTTTGGCAAATGGAAGTCCTGCGAATGGCGGGGCAGGGCAGACTTTCAGAGATGTTTGGAGACGCAACCCTTGATACCGATCGCTTCCTTCGAACCCTTGGAATGGGCGCGGCATCAAAAGCATCATTTTCCGTGCTTAAACCGGAAACACAGGAGGCTTTGACGGCATATGCGTCCGGTGTGAATTCTTACATTGACCGACAAACACGATCATTTGAGCCGGCATTGGGTTCAGAGTTCACGATCCTTGGACACGCACCGGAGCCATGGGAAGCATGGCAATCTGTGCTGATCATCAAGGTAATGGGTCTAAATCTTGGTGCAAACATGGATAAGGAGATAAGCCGACTGGCATTGGCACTGAAAGGTTTCTCATCAAAGGAAATCGAAGAGCTGATGCCATATGGGCCGCGCGATAATCCGGAACCGCTTCCAGATTTATTGGATGTTTACGGCATTGAGGAGAAAACCGCTGTTCTGAAAGGCGATGAAGACAAGAGCTATTTGTCAGAAAAAGGCCTCGGCTATTCAGTGGGTTTTGAAACCGGACAGTCGGCTTCAAATAATTGGGTCGTTTCCGGTTCGCGCACAGATACAGGTAAACCAATCTTGGCAAATGACCCGCATTTGGGTCTTACAGCGCCGTCTACGTTTTATCTTGCACATGTGGGATGGGAAGATGATGGCGAGACACACAATGTCATTGGCGGTACCATCCCTGGAGTACCATTCGTGATTGTTGGACGAAACGATCATGTAGGCTGGGGGCTGACAACAACAAACCTGGACGCTCAGGATTTGTTTTTGGAAAAAGTTTCGGATGACCTTTCCAGCTATCTGACTGCAGAGGGCGACCTTGAGACCGAAACCGTTGAAGCGACATTGCTTTATGGTGATGATGGGCGCGAGACAATAAAAATAGTAAAAACGCGCAACGGTCCAATTTTGCCAGACACGTATCGTGGTATTGGCGAGTTTTTACCGGACGGTTATGCTTTGTCACTTGCTTGGCCGGGGCTGGCGGCAGATGACACGACACTTGATACGCTGTTTCTTAACAATAGAGCCAAGTCTGTTCAGGAGTTTGTTGTGGGCGGCGATCTTACAGTCTCACCGATGCAATCGATCGTTGTAGCGGATATCGCGGGGAATATTGGTCTGGTCGCCAAAGCGCGCTCGCCACGGCGTAAAGCAGAAAATAAGATAAACGGACGGGCACCTGTTCCCGGGTGGCTGGATCAGTATGCGTGGGACGGGTTTGTGCCGCCATGGCAACAACTTGCTATTATCAATCCTGAGAAAGCGGCGATAACCACAGCAAATGCAAATTTCCTTCCGTCAGAATTCTCTGAACACATCACATATGATTGGGCGGAGCATTTCCGACAGGAGCGGGCAGAAGGACTGGTCTTGCAACGCAGTGAAGCGCATACGGTGCAAGTTTCGAAAGACATATTGGCGGACTCCTATTCCCTTGGTCTCGTTCGCCTAAGGGATGTTGCACAGCAGATTATGCCAGAAGGCGTGGGTGTTTTGCCTGAGGTTCGTAATGCGATTGCCCAATGGGACGGGCGGATGGATATCGATAAGCCTGAACCACTCATCATGCTCGCGTGGTTTCGTCATCTTAATATAATGATGTTGAAGGATGATCTTGGAGATGATTTCAGCCGATTTGAGCGTGGAAACCTGACATCATTGCTCGCCATGTTGGAGCGATCCATAGCCCGAAACTGGTGTGATAATCGCAGAACAACGACGCCCGAAACTTGTTCGGAGGTTTTGGAGGCATCTCTTGTTGCTGCTCACGACGAACTGGTGAAGACCTTTGGTGCTGATTGGACAAGTTGGCAATATGGCGATGCTCATACCGCTTACAACGAGCATAGGCCATTTGGGCAAGTTGGAGCGCTTTCCGGCTTTTTTGACATCGAGGTTCCATCAGCAGGCGGTCCTTATACGTTGTTGCGCGGGCAACCAAAGTTTGAAAAGGAAAAACCCTATAGAAGCCGTCATGCATCAGCTTATCGGGCAGTTTATGACTTTGCCGATCTAAACAACTCCGTCTTTATTCAGTCGACTGGTCAAAGTGGCAATTTCCTTTCTAGCCATTACGACGATATGTCTGCGATATGGGCAGACCTTGAGTACATTCCCATGTCTACAGAACCAGATGACTACACACGGGAAGCAACAGGCAAATGGGTATTCAAGCCATGATCGCGCGTTTTCTGATCCTTTGTATCGCGTATTTCGGCAGTATCATCACAGTTTATGCAGATGGTATTGTGAGTGCCATTACCGCTGCTCCGATCCACGCTAACGGGATCGTGCGCGACATTCGATCCGGCTTGAACATTCACCTTCAAACAAACAGCGTTCAAGGCATGGATTTCATGGACCCTGCTGTCCCTGGATTTGGTCTGCCAGCAGGTGGTTCCTTGGAGATAGAACTTGTAGAAGGGTTTCAACGTGATCCGGCGATTGCATTGGATGATCGTTCAATATTGCTGGTAGCAGGGGCGCCTCAGCAGGGGCTCCCGGGGCGCTTGCTCGGGTTTACGGTGAGCGAGGGGAAGAACCCCAATACAATTTCTGTAAGTTCGGATAATAGTACTGGTGTTCGTGCAGAAGATTTGGTGTCACCGGCGCCGGGTGCTGCGTTTGATCCTATACGGCAACGTGGCATCAAGATTATACATATCGGGAGACACAAGGCGTTTGTGTCTCGCGGGAACAAAGGCGTAATTGACGTTCGTTTCAAGAACGCTGAAGGAGGGGTTATTGCGTCGGGCAGGGGCGAAGTGGATTTTCTTGCCGAGCCGCGACCGCAGATTTACCCTACAAACATACCGCACGATCAGCGCAACCACAATTGGCAGCGTGTTGAACCCGGCAAGGTCGTAGGTGTTGCAAAGAATACATTGCCTATTCCGTTCATCCTGTTTGCCAAAAACGAGGGTCTTGGCAACCTTGGTCTGGATGGAGTTGGCGTTTTGTCAATGCAGCAACTCGAACAACTTGGTGTCGGGTTGCCAAAATCCATTGCGCGCTACACAGGTGGTCTTATCATTCAAGACAGGGACGGGGATCGGATCCTTGATCCCGGGAAAGACCTGATACTTGGGGGTATATCGAATGCGTTTCCCGCCGGTTCAAAGGGCGGTCAGATTCTCACCCCACTGGTTCGGGAGAAGCCCTTTCTTTCTGTTCCGACTACTAAATTCAATGAACGAGCCGGGGTAAATATTGGTGGGAGTATTATGCAAGTGGTGTTTATCGCTGGTGATACGCCGGGACTTTACCGCTCAACGTTTTCTCTTCTTAGAGTTCCCGGGGACCTTAGTAGTGGCGACGGCTCATCGTTTACTCACACCACGGTTGTCGAGTAGGTGAGCGATGGAGTTTGCGTAATAGTTCAAAAGAACCTTTTCGTCTTTATTTGCGATCAGCATTCCATCTTTACTCTCAAGCACCATATGGCGCATAACAAGCATTCTTAGTCCGGTACCCATAGCATAATCGAGGTCTGAGCGTGGAATGTGAACGTGATGCCCGGAACCCTCCAGATATTCCACTAGTAACGAAACCTCTGATTTCAATTCCAGTTCGTTAAATTCTCGATCAGGGTGTTCTACAAATACGGTCGCTACCAAGGAGACCGGAAGGGCGGGGACAACATTCCCCACCCGATTGATCAATTCGTTACCAAGTGCCTCAATGGTTAAGTTGCGCTTCTTGGTATCACTTGCGTCCATCACATGGTTGTTTTCTTCCAGCCAGGATTTCAGGGAAACTGGGTTTCCAAAACTTACACAAGCATATCCCAATCGGTACAGGGTTCCCTGTAACCGTCGTTTAAGCATGGAAAAGACAAAACCAACTGAGGTTGCAATGCTGACACTGAAATCGCGACCGGTTTGTTCCGCCTCTGATTTTGACGTTAAGATACGGTCTTCCAGTGCGCGGTCATAATTTATGCCGACGGGTACAAACACAATGTCCCTGCTTTTATCCGGTTGGAAGTCACTTAACATATAACTGAGAAGACCAAGCTTAGGCGGCATGAGCTTTCCGTCACGCGTGAGCCCGCCTTCAGGAAATACGGCTTGTGTTACGCCTTCGCGTGTTGCCATGCTAACATAACGGGCAAGAACACGTCGGTAGAGTTCATTGCGGGAAGAGCGCCGTATAAAATATGCGCCCATCGCTCGGATCAGGCTTTGCACACCCCATATTCTTGCCCATTCACCGACCGCGTAAGAAAGTGTGGTGCGCGATGATGCAAGATAGGTTACCAGAATATAGTCCATGTTTGAGCGATGATTCATAACGAAAACAACTGATGCATTCGGGTCTATGAGTTTCACCTTCTCATCATCCACGAATCCAAGTCTTACACGATACATGAATTCGGACACCCATTTTGAAAACCGCGTTCCAATCCCAAAATATGCAAGTGGGGAGAAAGATGGCACAATCTCACGGGCATAGCGTTCGGCCTTTTTCATGATAACAGGAAGAGGAATGCCTTCGCGTTGTGCTTCGTCTTCGGCTGCTTCAATGACCAGGGGGTCATACATTAATTGGTCTACAAGCGTTTGTTTTCTGGTCAGCTTGAAGGGTTGAATGCGTGTGTCGAGCCTGCTGTTAAGTTCATCAATCGCTGAGTTTAAGCGTCTACGAAAGAACCACCGAACGCTTGGCGCGAAGATTCTGTCAAGAAATCCAATGACTGCAAAAAGCACCAGCAGGCAGAAAAACCAAAATGGTATGCCGACCGACTCAAACATGATCATCTCAAAAATTGCGGACGATAGCGGATTGATTGACGTTCCGTCGGTGCAATGTGCCTGTTCAGGTGTTTATTTATCACCCCAAAGATGAAGATGATTACGAGTGTGAAAAGGATGAAATAAAACGCTGTTATGGGATAAGGAATGAAGGGGTTGAACGTTTTGTCATAGAAATATTTTGCATAGTAAAGCGCATCGCCTTGTTGTCTCCATGCAGGAAAGCCGGAGAAGAATGCGAGTGCGGTCGCATGAAAAAGAAAAATGGCTTCATTGGTATAAGCAGGCCATGCAATGCGTAGCATGGTGGGCCAAATCACCCGCCAAAACCGTACCCGTCCAGTCATGCCATAGGCTTGAGCGGCCTCCACATCGCCGCGTGGTACCGCTCTGTAAGCACGATAGAAGATTTCTGCTGAGTATCCGGATGTGTTCAGGAAAAGCACGATTAAGGCCCCCAGCCAGGCCTTGGTGAGCCATCTCGTTTCGGCTGTAATAACTGCAAAGCCAAGGTTTATGTCAACGCCGAATTTTGGAAGCAGTACGAATGCCTCGTAAGCAAAAAAGAATTGAATGAACAAAGGCGATCCACGGAAGAAAAAGATGTATCCACGCGACAAGCGGTTCCACAACGGGTTTTCACTTGCTTTGCCCAGGGCAAGCAGAATTGAAAACATAAAACCAAAACTCAATGCGAGGATGGCGAAGTATATATTCCAAATCATGCCACTGCCGATAAGAACGAATTGGTCACACAAGGTGATGTCTGTTTTTGGAAGCAGCCGCTCTCCAATTCCAATAGAGCGTAAGCCATAGTCGATGATGGTTTGTACGCAACTCATGCCGCTGCTGCCCTGTCTTCATTGGCGCCAAGGGTTGCCTGGCCCTTCGAGAAGCGTCTGGAGAGACGATTGATGATCTTTTCGCTGCCGTAGGTCATAAGAACGTAAAAAACCAGCAAGGCAGAAAAATACCAGATACGCCAATCGCCATGCGGATAAGCAAAGAAACTTGTTTTTGTCTTACCCAAATACCCGGCCCAATATACGATGTCTTCGATCCCCAAAATGAAGAGAAGGGGTGTTGCTTTAATGAGTATGAGCCAAAGGTTAGACAGACCTGCGAGTGCAAAACCCCACATTTGAGGCACGTGAATGCGCCAGAATGTTTGCCGCTTTGACAAGCCATACGCAGATGCAGTTTCCAACTGGTTCTTGGGGACGGCACTCAACGCTCCGTCAATTACGTTGGATGCGAAAGCACCAAACACAATCGCAAATGCCAAGACTGCAAGAGAAAAGTTATATGTGGTGTGTACCCATGCATCTGCTGTACTCAATGGTAATTTTGCTGCAGCGCAAACCACAAAATCGTTGCCCTGATATACGGGCGCTGAACTGTCCTCACAGAGTAATTTGTAGCGGATATATTCAAAGCCCTGATCAAGCGCGATTGGCACGAACAGGAAGAAGATAAGTTCCGGAACGCCGCGAACCATGTTGGTATAAATCTTTCCGAACCAACGTAGTGGTAGAAAAGCCGACCGCTTTGCAACAGCACCGCCGAAACCAAAAAGCAAGGCAACCGGAGCCGTTATGAACACCAGCAGCAAGACCGTGACAAAACTCCAATAGAAGGAGAAATGCGTATTCGTGGTCAAATAGCACGAGAACCACGCAAAACCTTCAAGGTCAGCCGGGGTATGGCAATATGACATCATACTGCGATTTTCTCCTGTTCGGGTAGGAAACGGTCAAGATGATAGGGTTTTACTTTCTCATGTTGTCTGCCCGTCTTTATGTGTCGTGCCACGGCTTTTGCAACAAAGGGAGCAAGCGTTATACCGGAATGCATGACGGCTATATGCAGGTTTTGTTTGTTTCCCAATACATCTATCACAGGCATGCCATCTTCGGGTTCGGGTCTTGTGCCTAATGTGTGGGATGTAAACGCGATGTTCTCAAAATCAGGAACTAGTTCTTGCAGGGTATTGCTTAGTTGTTGCTGAACTTCTTCCATATCCTTCGATAGATCGCTTCCAGCTTGCGCAGTTCCTGCTATCAGTGAGCCATCGGGCAACTGCCAGCAATGAAAGTCCGGCGCACTGATCAGGTAATTTAGTCTGGTGGATTGAGGTTCTGATCTGAACAGAACACCCGTGCGATTGGTCATCGGCAAATTGTAACCAAATAGTTTCAGCCAGGCTGCGGAGCCTGTTCCTGCTGCAATAACCACATGGTCAAAGGTTTGGTTTTCTTCGCCCCATATAAGCGTGATGCCATCATCGTTGGATGAAAGCATATCTATGGTTTTATTGGGATGGAAAGTTGCACCACGTGCACTTGCCAAAGCATGAAAAAATTCGGCAATTTGTTCAGGAATAGCAACCATGTCGTTGGTGCTAACGATTGCGCACTCAGCATTCCATTGGACATCAGGAAACGCGGTTTTGAGTTCGCTGTTTTTCAGAAGTTCGGTTGCATGGTTTTGCTCTGAATAAAGCCTGTGAAGCGAAGCGATTTCGTCTTGTGGCATATCCCAGTCAATCGCTGTTATGCGTTTGATGGGTAGAGTTGGATGTATAGCTTTTAACTCCTTCCAAAGGCGCATGCTTTCCAAGCGCATTTGAAAGTGGTGAGACTTCTCTGGCGAATGGGCGTTTATCCAGCCAAATGATTTTGGGGTCGCTGTGGATGCCTTTTCACTATTTGTAAAAACATTCACGGAATAATTATCAGTGGCCAATTCTGCGGCAATCGCAGATCCGAGGATCCCGGCACCGATGATTGCGATAGAAGATTTGACCATGATTGTGCCGAAAGGAAGAGGGGCCCGAAAGAAGCTTCAGGCCCCGGTTTTCTTAGTAACGAACGTCTGGACGATCAGGGAACCACTTCGCCAGCATCTCGTTCAGAGAGCCGTCTTTTTTCATGGTTTCAATCGCAGCGTTGATTTTGCCTTTGAGTTCAGTGTCGCTTTCACGCACACCGACACCAATGCCACCACCGATGGAAACTTTCTCACCGATAAATGCCAGCTCGCCGCCGCTTTCTTTTACGAATTTTGCAAGGAATGCATCGTCGGCAAGAACCGCATCAGCTTCACCTGAACGCACTGCAGCGATTGTTTCATCTGGTGTTTTGAATTCAACAAGTGTCGCGCCTGATTCAGCAACATACGCAGCTTGAATTGTGCCGGTTTGTGCGGCCACAACACCTTTTGTCACATCAGCACTTGCACCGCTCAATGCCATGTAAGCAGATGGGTCTGGCGGGAAATATTCGTTCGAGAAGTCGATCACTTCGTCACGCTCTGCTGTTATGCTCATGCCAGCGATAATTGTGTCGTAGTTGCCTGAAACGAGATTTGGGATAATGCTGTCCCAGTCGTTTTTGACCCACTCACATTTTAGTGCTGCCAACTCACAAATTTTATCGCCAACCTGACGTTCAAAGCCGTCAATTTCGCCCGCATCATTGACAAAGTTATATGGAGGGTAGGCGCCCTCTGTGCCCATGCGTACGACGTCTGCCGCAAACGCTGTGGTCGTTGTGAACGCAGCGAAAACCGCTGCTGCAACGAATTTTTTCATGTTTCTCTCCCTTAAGTAGATCTTCAATAAAGCGCGTGGATTTTAGCTGCCAGCAATTGCGCTTAAGAATTGCTGTAGCCGTTCTGATTTTGGGTTATCAAAAACTTCTGAAGGTGCCCCTTCTTCTTCAATGACGCCCTGATGTAGAAACACTACATGGTTTGCAACGTCCCGTGCAAGTTTCATGTCATGCGTAACAATCAACATGGTTCGGCCTTCTTCAGCCAACTCCTTGATGACCTTCACAACTTCTGCCTCCAGTTCCGGATCCAATGCAGATGTTGGTTCGTCGAACAACATGGCGCGAGGTTCCATTGCCAAGGCACGCGCAATTGCTGCACGTTGTTGTTGGCCACCAGACAATTGTGACGGATAGGCATAGGCCTTGTCTGCAATTCCGACTTTGTCCAGCAGATGCCTGCCCAGAATTTCTGCCTCTTCCTTGTCTCTTTTCAACACTGAAACAGGTGCTTCTATGACGTTTTGCAGGATGGTCATATGCGACCACAAATTGAATTGTTGAAAGACCATGGACAGGTTTGTTCGAATTGTGAGGACTTGCTCCTCATCCGCGGGCACACGGGATGAACCGTGCAATTTCCACAAAACGGCTTCGTCTTCGAAAATGATGTCTCCCTGTTGAGGAAGCTCCAGAAGGTTTGCGCAACGCAGCAAGGTTGATTTGCCTGAGCCGGAAGAGCCGATCAAGGCTGTTACATCACCCCGGGAAGCCGTAAGTGATACGCCTTTCAATACCTCAAGCTGATCATAGGCCTTGTGGATGTCCCTCAGAACCAGGACTGGTCCATTTTCTATCTGGCTTTTCGTGACCATTTTACGAATGCATTCCTCATTTCGCTCTGATCAGCCCACACATAGATCAAGACACTTTTTGTTTAAGCATCAAACATTTGCAGTAGCAACGCTTGTTTTACTTACTTTCCCGTTATCTTCAAATGCGGCTTTCTTTTTTGCGGCACGTTTTACCATACCGTAAAGATCACGGGGAGCGTCAGGATCTGCCAACATGTCGAGATCCGTGTAGTGTTCGGTTTTTTGCAATTGGTCCAGAATGTATCGCAAGGCAGAGAAATCCTCGGTTGCAAAACCAACACTGTCGAACAGCGTGATCTGTTCCTTTGATACGCGGCCGGATTTTTGCCCTTTTATTACTTGCCATAACTCAGTTACGGGATGATCAGGCGCCAATTGTTGAATTTCACCCTCAATCCTTGTTTGCGGTGGGTATTCAACAAAAATATCCGAGCGCAGCAGGATGTCTCTGTGTAGTTCGGTTTTACCGGGGCAGTCTCCTCCGATCGCGTTAATGTGGATGCCTGATCCAACCATATTGTCTGTCAGAATCGTGGCGTATTGTTTGTCTGCGGTGCAGGTTGTTATGATATCAGCGCCATTGACCGCGTCTTCTGCAGTTTTGCAGGAGATGACTTTCAGTCCTGTGTTCGCAAGATTACGCGCTGCTTTTTGTGTGGCTCCAGCGTCCACGTCATATAGTTTGACCGTTTTTACCCCGACAATCTCCCGAAATGCGAGGGCTTGGAATTCGCACTGTGCCCCATTTCCAATCATCGCCATTGTGTTTGCGCTAGTGGGGGCCAGATATTTCGCAACCAGTGCAGACGTAGACGCGGTGCGAAGCGCCGTCAAAATCGTCATCTCGCTTAACAGTACCGGATACCCATTACTTACGTTTGCAAGAACACCAAACGCTGTCACGGTTTGAAAACCACGTGCCATGTTGGCTGGGTGACCATTCACATATTTGAACCCATAGGTTTCGCCGTCACTGGTAGGCATGAGTTCAATAACACCCTCCTTTGAGTGCGATGCGACCCGAGGGGTTTTGTCAAATTGATCCCAACGTTTAAAATCCTCTTCAATATATCGAGCCATTTCCCCCAATACCCGTGCGAGTCCGATTTCATTCACAATGTTCATCATGTCCTGAACACTCACAAATGGAACGAAAGCAAGCGGTGATGGCGTCAATTCATGTTGCTTCATTTCAGTAACTCCTTGTTATTTTGTCCAAAACCCGTCTCCCCATTAGACTGGCGCATAAATCAACCAGCAGGGTTGCTGTTCGTCCGCGTTCATCCAGGAATGGATTCAACTCCACCAGATCCAGTGAACTGACCAAACCGCTATCGCACAGCATTTCCATGACCAGGTGCGCTTCCCTGAAAGTTGCGCCACCCGGGACCGTTGTGCCAACGCCGGGTGCTATGCCTGGGTCAAGAAAGTCCACATCCAGACTGACGTGAAGGGTGCCTTCTGCTGCCTTGACTCGGTCCAGAAAACTTCTCAACGGTCCCGCAATTCCGTTTTGGTCTATTGAGCGCATGTCATGAACTCGCACTTTTGAGTTTGAAAGGCGCTCGCGTTCTGCAAGGTCGACCGAGCGAATGCCCATCATGCAGACGTTCCCCGGTTTCACTAGCGCTTTAGGTGGTGGGAAATACGGGGAAAATCCCTCTGCTCCAGTGAAGTATGCAACCGGGACGCCATGCAGATTGCCGCTTTCAGTGCTGTCCAAATCGTGGAAGTCGGGGTGAGCATCCAGCCATAGAACAAAAAAGGGCTGCCCCTTTTCAGCTGCTGCTTTTGCCAGGCCTGACACTGACCCCGCTGCGATGCTGTGATCGCCACCCAGGGTAATCGGAAACTGGTTTTTCTGGCGCGCCGAGTAGGTTTCGTTGGAGAGCAGATTGGTCCATTCAACCATCTCTGCGAGGTTCTTTAGCGCCTGGTTATTGTGATGAATTTTTGCCGTTTTTCCTATGCGCAAATTGCCGTCGTAACGGATTGAATGTCCCAGCGCATGCAGTGTTTCTATCAAACCCGCAGTACAAATGGCATCTGGACCCATTATACAACCAGGTTGACTGGCTCCGGTATGAACGGGAGCGCCGATTATTTGGCAGGTTTGTGGTGTCATGCTATTTCCCTTTGGAAATAATATGGCGGCTGCCTAATTGCTGAGTAACTTGAAAAATTGGTAAAAATGATTCATTTAGTTAGCAAAATGTCTAATTGAGTTATCAAAGTTATGGAACTGACCTCTTCTGACCGGCGTTTGATTTCTGCCTTGAAAAAGGACGGGCGCGCAACAATTACCGAGCTTTCCGGCATCCTGGGTATATCCCGTGCAACAGTTCAGACACGGATGGAGCGCCTTATAAGAAACGGGGTTATTCGTCGTTTTACTGTTGAAGTGGATCCAGTTGCCGATCAGGAAGTGGTGCGCGCCATTATGACAATCGAGATCCAGGGAAGTCTTTCGCGCTCAATTATCAGGAACTTAAGGCAGAAACCCGAGATTACTACCCTTCACACCACCAATGGTGCGTGGGACCTCGTCGCACATATTGAAACGGCGAGTTTGCAGGATTTTGACCGAGTTTTGCGCGAGGTCAGAGAGATAAAGGGCGTTTTGAACAGTGAAACCAGTCTATTGCTGGATATTGCCTGATTTTAGAAGAATTGAGAAAGCGGGATGAAATCTATCTGTTCCCCGATGTCGACTTTGGTCGTTTCTTCAGGG
>ENA-OUOG01003330-OUOG01003330.1-marine-metagenome-genome-assembly--contig:-NODE-3330-length-15210-cov-6.150202_pt1 | contig 15210 bp, 20 predicted proteins | sample MGYA00248635_ERZ508505 | MGnify/ENA primary metagenome ERZ508505 (study PRJEB26176, sample SAMN06267871) | marine metagenome | isolation source: Saanich Inlet, British Columbia, Canada | place: Pacific...
AAATTCTTGACTATCGTAAAAAGTGGATTGGTGAAAACCTCGATAAGGTTATGTCAGATTTTCTTGTAAAAGAGTCACAAGTGGTAAATACCTCTGATGACGATGTTACAGAAGACATTGACACTGATGAATTACAACCTATCGAGGAGTAGTATATATGGACGAAAGTCAAATTGTTGATATCTGGATGATGTTTAAAGAATATCTTGACAAAAAGCATGTTGAGATAGCTGCTGAACGTTTTATAGATTTAATGGCCGATTACGGTACAAGTGATGAAACATTTAAAGACTGTTTAGGACACGATACTGCATTAGACCATGCTATCAATTACTATTTAGACTTAGACGAAGATGATGTTCTTGATGAAGAAACAAACTGGGATTAATTAATGGGTTGGTATAGCGAAGTATCTAGAGATGTTAGTAAGATTCCTAATGCAGTAGCATTTTATGAATCAGAACTAAATGATGCTAGAACAGAATGTAAACTAGCAGGCAATGTAGAACGTGCGGCAGCAAGTATGCCGGGCATTGTTGAACATCGCTTTAACCAACTACAGGAAATTGAAGCAATCCTAAACTACTTAAACATCGAGCTACGTAGATTGCGTAGCTCGTACTTTAAGAAATATCTTGAAAACTATCAACGAGCTCTGTCAAGCCGTGACGTTGAAAAATACGTTGACGGTGAGGCAGACGTTGTTGATTATGAAAAGATTATTAATGAGTTTGCTCTTATGCGCAACAAATGGCTAGGTGTACTCAAAGCACTTGATCAAAAGCAATGGCAAATTACAAATGTAGTTAAGCTAAGAGTTGCGGGCATGGAAGATGCAACATTATGATTTAACAACTGCAAAACAAAAATCTCCAAAAGATTTTTTAGGTTTACATAGATTAGATTTAGCTTGTAAATTTTTATATATTAAAAATTTTATAGAATCTAATAATGATAATACAATACAGTTATACAAAGATCACATATACTACAGAACGGGCGGAATTGAGCCACGTGATAGATTCCTACCAGATCAAAATTTAAAAAAGTCTACAGATGATTATGTAGCTTCTTTTAATTCTTTGATAATTAACTTTAAAACATACGGTTATAACAACTCCTTTCCTATATTTTATTCAAAAAAAGGAATTATTAACGGAGCCCATCGTATTGCCTGTGCTCTCTATTTCAATACTCAAGTACCGTGTATTGAAGTAAATAAAAATGGTAAGGGTATTTGGGATAGAAAATGGTTTGAAAAATACAAGTTTCCTGAATCAAATATAATACTATTAGAAAATACCGTAAGGAAATTAATGAATGAACAATTATGATAAAATTAAAAATCTTTTAAGCTCTAAAAAATCAAGTATTAAGCAAAAAGATTATGCAGGAAAAACGTTTACAGCAGGATACCATGCTTTAACTATTGGCGGCGAAACTCTCGAAGGCCAACGTAATCCTGCAACACGTACTAATGCACTTGATATTAATTTTGATGACAAAGTAGTATTAGACATTGGGTGTAATGCCGGAGGCATACTATTCAGTATACAAGATAAAGTGCGTTATGGAATAGGAGTAGATTACGATTATAAAATTATTAATTTTGCAAATAAAGTTGTCAAAGCTGAAAAATTTAATAATTTAGATTTTTATACTGTTGATTTAGATAAAGATGATTTTGAAGTAATGAATTATTATTCTGATCAAGAAAAAAAGTATGATGTAATTTTTTTACTAGCAGTATGTATGTGGATTAAAAATTGGAAAGAATTAATACATTGGACTAGACGCAACTGTGAAGTATGTGTATTCGAAACTAATGGTAAACCCGAACAACAACAAGAGCAGTTACTAGAGCTAAAAGCAGTTTATAATAGTGTACAACTAATTTCTAACTCTGCTGATGATGGCGAATATTTAAAAAATAAAGGTAAGAAAAAACGTAAGGATCATCCATTAAGAAAAATGTATGTGTGTAAGTAATGTCAAAAAATTGGAAAAATGAATTAACATCTTTAGATGATGATATTAAAACGGTAATTGATATAGGTGTAATGGAAGGCACATTTAACCTTTACAACCGTTATCCTAATGCACAATTAGTTCTTGTAGATCCGTTAATTGAAAGTAAATCGCATGTAGATAAACTTATTAATAATCGTCCTTTTAGTTTTTATAATTGCGCAGTCGGTAATACGCAAGATAAATTTACAATAAACATTGATTCTAAAATGCGCCAGTCAAGTATATTAAAAAGAACCGATATTGTTCCTACAGAAGTTGTATCGCAACGAGAAATTGATGTAAACTTATTAGATAATATAAATTTTGATCGCACTCAGACTCCTTATATATTAAAAATCGACACCGAAGGGTTTGAAATTAATGTATTAAAAGGAGCAACAGAAACTATAAAAAATTGCAAGTATATTATTTGTGAAACTTCTGTTAAAAAACGTTTTCATGATAGTTATGAATTCGAGGATATGATCTTTTTTATGAAAGAAAACGGATTTAAACTTAGAGCAGTACTCAATGCACCAAAAGGGTTAAGATGCTTAGATTTATTATTTGAGAAAAGTATATGATTGGTGTTGCAATATCAGAGTGCAAAGGTGCTAAAGTAAAAAATTTTAGTAGATTAATACAATCTACACAAGAAGATCGTTTTCATAGAATTGATTATGAGTATATAAGATATGACAGAAACTTGCCTGATTTTTTTGTACAAAATGGTATGAAAAAACGTGAGCGCGGCGACACTAACAAATATTATGAATTTGTAGAACAAAAAAGTAAAAAATACAATATTCCAATACTAATACGAGAATTACCTGTAATTAGACAAATTTGTATTGGACAAACTGATAAACACACAATGTGGCGTGATAGATGGATAAGAACATCTTGGAATTCTTTTTATATGGACGAAGGTTTACATCCGTATGACCCAACATATGCTAGATGGGACGATATTAAAAAAGAATATAATATTATAGTAAATGAATGGCGAGAACGTGGAAGTCATATTTTATTTTGTTTACAACTAGATGGCGATAGTGCATTAAATAGAATTATATACGACGGCGGCTCCTACAAAGAATACTGCTATAATAAAATTTTAGAAATTAGAAAACATACTGATCGTCCAATCAAAATAAGAAATCATCCTTTAGATAAAGGAGTCGGAAAGTATCTTAAAAATAAATTTATTAACGACACTACTATATTATTTTCACAAGGTACTACCTTAGAAGAAGATCTTAATAATTGTTACTGTATGGTAACATATAATTCTACATCATGTGTTGAAGCAGCTATTAATGGTACATATGTTATCGTTCTAGATCCTAGTGCAGTTGCCAATCCAGTATCAAACAGAATCCGTAACATTGAATATCTTAAAGATTTTGACAGAGAAGAATGGTTTAATCGGATATCATTTATGCAATGGCAGGGCAAAGAAATGACATCTGGCTACGTTTGGGACCTCCTAAAAAAAGCAGCCAAATTCTCATAATTTCAGTTTACCTATCTATAAATATTTGCATGAATAAAGTAGTATTAGTCACAGGTGGCTTTGATCCACTGCACTCAGGACATATTGAGTATTTCAAAGAAGCAAAGAAGTTAGGCGATAAACTTATTGTTGGTGTAAACAGTGATGCTTGGCTAACTCGAAAGAAAGGCAGACCATTTATGCCTTTTGAAGAGCGTATTAAAATTATCGAAGCATTAGACGTTGTTGACCAAACAACATATGTCATGAACGATGACCGTAACGATGACGCAGGTGGAGCAATCTTCCATACACTTGCAACACATGGTAATATTGAAATTATCTTTGCAAACGGCGGAGATCGCAAAGAGGGCAACGTTCCGGAAGAAGAACAATGGGGAGAAGATCCTCGTGTAACTTTTGTATACGGAGTTGGTGGCAATAACAAAATGAATTCTAGTAGTTGGATACTTGACGAGTGGAAAACACAAAAGACAGAACGTGACTGGGGTTACTGGCGTGTGCTAGATGACAAACCGGAAAAAGGTTATAAAGTAAAAGAGCTTGTAATCTATCCTGGTAAAAGTCTAAGCGATCAAAAACATTTTAAACGTTCAGAACAATGGGCTATATTAGAAGGTAAAGTAAAAATGGACACTGAATGGAATGATGTACAAAGTTCGTTACTATTAGAACCTGAAAGTAGACCTTACAACATTGATAAAGAAGTTTGGCACAAAGCAAGTAATCCAGGAACAAAAAACGCCCATGTATTAGAAATACAACGAGGTGAAGAATGTGTGGAGGAAGACATTGAACGAAGAACTTAACAACGAGTTACCACCGTTAAAAATATATATTGGATACGATTCGAGAGAAGATATTGCATATCAGATTTGTAGGGAAAGTATTTTACAAACAGCGTCGGTGCCTGTTGAAATTATACCTTTAAAACAAAAAGAACTAAAAAAAGAAGGAATTTATAAAAGAAAAAAAGATAGATTAGGTTCTACCGAATTTACATTTACTAGATTTTTAGTTCCGTACTTAAACCAGTACAACGGATGGGCATTGTTTATCGACTGTGATTTTGTTTTTAAAGAAGATGTAAAAAACCTATTTAGTTTAGTAGACGACAGATATGCATTGATGTGTGCCCAGCACGACTATAATCCTAATAATAAAATTAAAATGGACGGAAAGCAACAGACATTATACCCAAGAAAAAATTGGTCAAGTATGATGTTGATTAATTGCGGTCACCCAAGTAATAGGAAAGTAAATCCTCAGCTTGTAAATGATCCTAGCAAGACAGGAGCATATTTTCATAGATTTTCTTGGTTAGATGATAAAGAAATTGGTAGAGTTAGTTATGAATGGAATTGGTTAGTAGGATGGTATGATGAACCTAATGACGGTAATCCTAAAGCATTACATTATACAGAAGGCGGTCCCTGGTTTGAAGAATACAAAAATTGTGATTATGCAGCAGACTGGTATCGAATTGAAAGCCAATATCTGCGTAGAATAATTAAACGTAAAGATGACAGGATTGAAAAAGAAACAGGAAAAATTAGAGGCGTAAATGATATACCTTTAAATCCTGAGAAAAAACAAATATTAGTAGACTTAATTAAATCATTTGTAGATCCAGAAGGTAAAATTTATAATGTAAACGAGGAGGCATTAATGGTTAATATAAAAGGAGTTAAAGTTCCTAAAGCAGCAGCAATTTCTAGTGAAGGCGGTATAAACTATATTGCTAAAGGAATGGCATATGATGAATACTTAGAAGCATTTATTCAAGGATGCCATGGAAGATTAAGTAATTGGGACGATGAACAAGATACTAATTTGCCATTAATTATTAGAGGTTTAGGCGGCGGCAGTCGTAAAGCAATTAAACACTGTTGGGAAACAAAGCGAGATTATTATGCTATTGACACTGGATATTTTGGAAACGGGCGTAGTAAATCTAAAGGCTGGCACCGAGTTACAAAAAATAATTTACAACAGTTAGGACCAATTAAAGAACGTGATACAGATAGACTAAAACATATTGGTTGGCAATATCAAAAGTTTACTCCTGGTAGAAAAATTTTAATTTGTCCACCTAGTGAAAAAGTAATGCTGTTATGGGGTCAACCAGATCCTGAAACATGGGTTAATAATGTAATTGCAGAATTAAAGGAACATACCGATCGTCCTATTGAAGTTAGATTAAAGCCAAATAGAACTGATCGAATAAGTACAAATACCATTGAAGAAGCATTACATGACGATGTTCATTGTTTAATAACATACAACAGTATTGCAGCAACAGAAGCATTAATGAATGGCAAACCTGCAATTGCGTTAGGACCTAACGCTGCTACAGTAATGTGTAATACTTCATTGAGTGATGTTGAAAGATTAAGGACACACGATAAAGATATGATGACAGCCTTTATGGCTCATTTAAGTTATTGTCAGTTTAATAAAAAAGAAATGATGAACGGCTATGCTTGGAACATGGTAAATGAAGGTAGTTAGTTATTATAATGTTGTTCCTGCAAAAAATAAAAGCCAAGAAAAATTTGATATACTTACTAAATTTATTCAAGGTGTAAATGCTGCTGGCGACAAAGGTATTTTATACAAAGGGAATCAATTACAATCTGCCGATGTAGGTGTCATACAAGGCTGGCAACATGCACTTGGAAAAAATGCTCCTCACTTACAATTAAGGCAAGGAGTTATTAATAGAACACATAATAAACATGTATGCACAGCAGATGCAAATTTATTTCTTTATGCTAATGCTACAAATCATCCCCATCATTATTTAAGATATAGCTTTAACGGAGTATTTCCAAATACTGGAAATTATTGTGATAAAGATCCTGATCCTAAAAGATGGGAACAAATAAGAAAAGACTTAAACATTGTATTAGGACAAGAAATTCGTCAAGGAAAGCATATATTAATTTGTGTACAACGAAATGGTGGATGGAGTATGGGCAGGACAGACTTAGAATCTTGGTGTATACATACTGTAAATGAAATTAGAAAGTATACTGACAGACCAATTGTTTTAAGACTACATCCAGGAGATAAACGACTTCAAAAACATACGCCACAAGGAATTTTAAATTTAACAAAAATTTCAGGAGTAAGTATAAGTCAGTTTGGAAGAGCTTTAGATATGGATTTAAAAAATTGTTGGGCAGTAGTAAACCATAATAGCAGTAGCATAGTAGGTCCTATTATTAAAGGATATCATGCATTTATTACTGATCCAGAAAAAAGTCAATGCAGAGAAGTTTCGCATAGCGGGTTTACCCATATAGAAAACCCAAGAGAGTTTGATCGATTAAAATGGCTACAACGAATTAGTATGTTTCATTGGAAATTTAGCGAATTAGAAGATGGAACATGTTGGAAACACATGAGACAATACACTGTATGATAAAAATTGTAGGATTCCATCTTATTAGTAAACCGTATTATGGATGGATTGAAGGTATAAAACGACACGGTGATTCATACGATCTAGTAAAGGATTTTAATCCTAATGCTACCTATAATGCCGATTGTTTCTATCAAACAAACTTATTAAAGCCTAAGTTCATGACCGGAACTAGATATATTAACCAAGGTCAAAAATATCAATATATACTCAAATCAAAAAAACCATTTTTAGTAAGTGAAAGTGAACCTTTTAGAGAATATAAAAGTTGGCTTAGATTTGGTTGGTCAGGTTATGGATGGGAAGATGCTAATTGTAATAACAATAATGTTGGACCCGAACGCTGGAATAAATTTGAATCAAAGACTGGTATAATAATTAAAGATTGGAATAGTCCAGGGGGCAACATAGTCATAATGGGACAAAAAGAAGGCGACAGTGCCCTTGTAAGATTATACGAACAAGGATATAAAAGTTTTTACGACTGGGTTGACGACATTATTTTAAAAATAAGAAAACATTCAAACAGACCAATTATTGTCCGACCTCATCCTAGAGGATCATCTAAAGGATTAAATAAATTTGTAAAAAATATTAAAAAACATATTAATGTATCAATGACTACAAATTTAACTAGAGGTGGTAACCAAGGCGGCGAAGGATTAGAAAAAGATCTAGCAGGAGCATATTGTGTAGTTACTTTTAATAGTTTAAGCGGCATAGAAGCAGTTACTAGAGGAATACCAGTATATGCACTTGATCCCGGGTCTATGGTTTGGCCAATAGCACACAAGGATTTTTCTAAAATTGAAAATTTAAATTATAATATAGATTTACAAGATTGGAAAAATAAAATCGCTTACACTTTCTGGAATAGGCACGAAGTTAAATCTGGAGAAACATGGGCGCATTTAAAAGAAGTTTATTTCAAATGAATGTATATGTAAAAAATTTTAAACGGTTTAATACATATAGCGACTTATATAATAAAGAAGCATACGAATTAGAATTAGATTGCTATTATAGATTGTCTAAGTATAAAAATTTTCCTTCGTTGATTGATTATAACTCTAAAGATTTAACAATTACATTAGAACACTGTGGAGTTACAGTTCGACATATAAAAGATAATAATGGAATAATAAATAAAAAAGCATTAACTAATATTAAGAATATTATTACAGCATTGCAAACTGAAGATATAGTTCATTTAGATTTTAAAGCAAAGAACCCAAAAAATCTTTGCTATAAAGATCCTAATATATTCTTAATAGACTTTGATGTAGCAATAATAGACAAAAATCCGTTAAATAGTAAACTTAATCATTGGTATCAGAAATGGTTAAAGCATGGTGGTTATAACCATTTTGAAAGACAACTCGAAAAATGTATTAAGGAATTTATCAAATGAATTTAGAAGAAAAAATTAAACACGAACTAGCAACAGTTAATACTATTAAACATTATAATGGTTGGGCAGATAAACGTAAAGAAGAATACGGATATCATAGTTTTACTTTTCCAGGTGTAAGTGTTAAAGGCCAGCGAGATCCTAAAGTTAGATTAAATGCCATTCAAGAAAAGTTACACTTAGAAGGAAAAGTAATTGTTGATCTAGGATGCAATACTGGCGGAATGTTATTACATTTGAACAACGTAACTGGTTATGGATTTGATATTGATAAGATTGCTATTAATGCTGCTAATAACATTTCAAAATTGCTAGGAAAAGATTCTAATTTTAAATTCTATGACTACGACTTTGATCATCAGCCTATACAAGATGTGAGCCGCTATATTGATAAAAAGCCCGATGTTGTATTTGCATTGTCGATTGGAAAATGGATTAAGAAACACAGAGAATTGTATCAACATTTTATCAACATGGGTGTTAATACATTTGTATTAGAAATTAATAACAAGCAAACAGGTAAATCGGAACTAAAGTTCTTTGACGAATTAGGCTGGACTAAAGTGACAGTTATGGAAAAATCTATAGAAGATACAACTGGAAATACTAAAAGGAAAACATTTATAATTTCGAAATCATAACTTCCAGTAATCTTCTGTTCGAGTTACCATAATATCTTTTTTTTCAGATTTGCCTTTAGTTTTTCTTCCGCCCTTCATATGATCCATATACTTACCTAGTGGTCCGTTAATAAGAGGGTGTCCTCCGCCACCTGTCTTTGCTTCTCGTAAATACATCTCGGCACTATAATCTAATACACTACCTGTACCTTTCATATTATTTAAAATGTGGCCAAATACAAAACTATCGTGCCATTCGATTAATGTAAAAATGCCTTGTTCAGCGTTTTCATAATATAATTCAAATTCGTTGATAAATGCTTTGCAAATATTATTATTAAGATTCATACCATAGAATCCACACTCTGGCCAAGTCTGTGATCCTTTGCCTCTGCCTACATATGTAATCCATTTATCGTCTGGTAATAATTCTTTAAAGTTATCGTAACTCCAGTCACTGTGGATATAACTATCAGCGTCCATCCATACACACCAATCTTTACTACGCTCGCAAGCATCAAACACAGCATAAGTTTTATTAGCAAATCTAATAGCGTCCCATTTAAATGCTTTATTCCAGTCACGTGGTCTACGTGCTTTAATAGCATCTGGCGGAATACCGTTTGCTTTAGGATCGTCCTTCCATCGCTCTTTAAAAGCATTTAACTTAGGTAATGCTTCTACTGCATCAAATATTGTTATTTGATTAGGGTCTGGATTAATTGGAGAGCAGTTCTCTGCGTATACAAGCAATTTAATGCGTTTATCCACCCTTTGTGCAAACGAATCTAAAAAGCGTTGGCCGTATTGATCTAATCCAGGCTTATGAAATGTTGTAACCACAGTTATGCTTGACATGTGTTTCCTCGTGTAAATATACTTATATGAAAGTATTTACATATGAAGTTTAGTTTATGGAGAAAATATGGCGCCCTTAACAGTGGACCAGTTTTTGATGCTTTTGCTACTGGTGCCCGTGACCTTGGTTGGCATTGCGTTGACAATGACGATACTGCTGATGTGGATGTCATTTGGAGTGTTCTGTGGAATGGTCGAATGTCTCAGAACAAGGCTATATGGGATCGGGCACATTCGAAATCCAAACCGGTGGTGGTCTTAGAAGTAGGCGGAATCAAAAGAGGTACAACGTGGAAGGTAGGATTAAATGGGATTAATAGAGATGCTTTTTTCGGTGATGCTGGGAACGATAGTAGGCGTAGCGATCTACTTAATCTTAGATTAAAGCCTTGGCGCACTGACGGCAAGTATATATTAATAGCAGGTCAACACGAAAAGAGTGAACAGTGGCGTAACCAACCTCGCATGAGCCAGTGGGTAATGGATACTATTGAGAACATACAAGCACACACAGATCGTCCTATCATATTCCGGCCGCATCCCCGTTGTCCCTTGCCTGACATAGAGAAAGAATATCGTAACGTTAAAAGACAGGATCCTAGAAAGATAGATGGAACATATGATGATTTTGATATGCAGTTTAATAATATATACTGCACTGTAAGTTGGACTAGTAATCCAGGTATACACTCAGTAATAGAAGGTATTCCAGCATATACAAGTTCAAGTAGTCTTGCTTGGGACGTTAGTATTAAAAGCCTTACTAACATAGACAATCCTCCCTTGCACGATAGACAACAATGGCTAAACGACTACGCATATACTGAATGGACAGTTGAAGAAATATCTCAAGGATTACCATTAAAACGCTTGACTTCTAAATTATTCTAAGTTATAATGTATACATGATTAAAAATGTAGAAGACTGTATAGAATATCTCGCCAGCTTTAGAAATGTAGAATTTAACTTAGATCGTTCAGATTATAGTTTAATTCATAGTCTTGCTAGACAAGTTTCTAAAAATACTGCTCTAACAGATAGACAATATGAGTTAGCAAAAAGAAAAGTTATCACATATAAAGATCAATTCGAAAAAAATAATCTTTTAGATATAGAGATTGTTATTGAAAATCTTCGACTGCCATTGCGTCAAATTGATAGAAGCAAGTATATTAAAATTGTAAACATATCTGATGTATATGACAATAACAATGTTTATGAATCATATCAATCAGATTGGAAATGGATTAAAGTTCGATTTCCTTTTAGCAAAAAATTAATCATTGCACTTGAAAATTGTAAGCCACGCGATTTATCAACCTACTATCATAAATCAGGAACACATACACATTTTTTTAAATTTAATGAGAAAAATGTTTTTAATATTGTTAAAATTTTTGGTGATAAAAGTTTTGATATTGATAGTGAAATATTAACCTATTATGAAATGCTATTAGAAATGAATAATAATAAAGACAAATATATACCTGGTGTGTATAATTTAAAATTAAAAAACTTACATCAGAAAGCAATAGATTTTATGATTTCGTCTATTGGTCTTCCTAATATTAACAACTTAGCTCTGTATAAAGAACGTAGTGAAAAACTAGGATTAAGATATTTTGACCAAGACGATTTAGACAGTAGTGTAGAAAATTTTACACTACTAAGTAAAAAATTTATAAATCGAAAAAAAGATCAAGTTTTTGTTGATTCAAAAAAATACACATTTAATCAATTAACTGAAACTATTTTAGAACTATACAGACTTCCGTTATTGGTAGTGTTACCTAGTCAAAACGAATTAGAATGTCTCCATCTTGTACATCAAGCATTTGCTAATATTATACACCAAGATTCTAGTTCTGTAACCTTTAGATTAGATAATACGCCCGAAGGCAAAGAGTTTAATCAATATATTAAAGACAAAAATATTAATTGCACGGTTGACAACAGCACTAAGATAGTGTATACTGATACTTATAAAATAACAAAACCATTACTAAAATCTAGCTGGAGACCTTCTGCTGTATTATTGCTTTCAAGCGAAAAAGTACATAACAGAATATCTGGTTACATAGATAATGTAGATTTAATCATACATTACGATAGCGAACCGAGTAGATGGTATAGTAGGAATATAGAAGAACTTTAATGGCATCATGTAAATTAATAATTGAAGATGAAGTAAACATTAAGCTAGAAGGACTAGAGGTTGACGTACGAAGAAAAGTTGCCAATGCACTAAAGTTTGAAGTGCCATATGCAAAGTATATGCCGCAGTACAAACTAGGACGTTGGGACGGCAAGGTTGCTTTCTTTGGCATCGGCGGCACAGGCTACGTTAATCACCTTGATACTATTGTTGAAGTTCTTACAAAACAAAATGTCCAAATAGTAGACATTGAAGACAATAGACATCCTGTACAATTTAACTTTACACCAGTAACAGAAAACTACTGGAAGGACCAAGGTGTTGTGTGGCCCAAGGGTCATCCAGCAGAAGGCGAAGACATTATTCTACGTGACTATCAAGTAGAATCAATTAATAATTTTTTACAACATCCTCAGAGCTTGCAACAGATTGCAACTGGTGCAGGCAAGACAATTACCACAGCGACTCTTAGTCACATAACTGAACCTTACGGGCGTAGCCTTGTTATTGTGCCTAATAAGAGTCTAGTTACTCAAACAGAAGAAGACTATATCAACTGTGGTTTGGATGTAGGGGTGTACTTCGGCGACAGAAAAGAGTTAGGTAAGACTCACACTATCTGTACATGGCAAAGTCTAAACATCTTAGATAAGAAGTTTAAAGACGGCAGTGCCGTACTAAGTCTCGCAGAGTTCTTAGACGGTGTAAGCACTATTATTGTTGACGAAGTACACCAAGCCAAAGCAGAAGTTCTTAAGAACTTGCTTACACGCAACCTACGTAACGCTCCAATACGTTGGGGACTAACTGGTACAGTACCTAAAGAAAAGTTTGAGTTTGAAAGTATTCATGCTTCACTAGGCCCGGTTATAGGACAAATTAGTGCAAAGGAACTACAAGACAAAGGTGTACTATCTTCGTGCCATGTTAACGTTTGTCAATTAATTGACACTGTTGCACATAGAGATTACCAATCAGAATTAAAGTACTTAACAACAGATACAGCACGTTTAGAGTACGTAGGCAAATTATTAAACACAGTAAAAGATTCAGGCAACACACTTATATTAGTAGATAGAATTAGTGCAGGTGAAGCACTAACAGAATTGATCCCAGGATCAGTTTTTGTGAAAGGCGATGTTAAATTAAAAGATCGCAAGGAGGCATACGATGAAATCAATGAAGGAACTAACCATGTGGTTATCGCAACATACGGAGTCGCGGCTGTTGGTATTAATATACCGCGTATTTTTAATCTTGTTCTCATTGAGCCTGGCAAAAGTTTTGTCAGGGTAATACAAAGTATAGGCAGAGGCGTAAGAAAGGCAAAGGACAAGGACTTCGTACAGATATGGGACATTACATCAACATGTAAATTTGCGAAGAGACATTTAACACAACGAAAAAAATTCTATAAGGAAGCCCAATATCCTTTCACAATAGAAAAAATTGACTGGAACTAACATATGAGAATACTAACACTTGAAGACAAAACATTTCATCTAGATAAACTACCAGATGAAATTGACGAAGATATACGCTTTAGTGTGCTCGACAATTCAGATCCAAAGGAACCAGATTTCTTTTTTATTCCTTTGATATTTTTAGAGTCGTTTAGCGCACCTGCAATGGTCCTTAATATAAACGGACACGAAATTACATTACCAGTTGATTGGCACATTGCTGTCGGCGATTCAGAAGCTGGTATGGACTTAGAAGTACTACCGCTAACAAGTTTAAATGACAGAGGCTTTGAAGCTTGGCTGTTTAATCCATTGTCAGGATTTAAATCAGACTACGGTAAAATAGAAATAGTAAATTTTTACAATGATGTAAAATGGTATTTCCCTAAAATGAAAAACGGACAACTACTAAGTATGCCACTTACTAATGATGATCGTTCACAGTGCATATTTGTTGCTAAAGATATTACACGTCAAAGCGAAGTAATAGAATACGCTTCGTTAATATAAAGGAGAATAACTATGGGAATAAAAGCAGGTAAAGTATGGGGATCAACAGAGCTTATACATGCCAATGGTGTGTTAGAGTTTCACCGTATAGAATATAAAGCAGGCTATAAATGTTCAGAGCATGAACACCAGTTTAAATGGAATGGCTTCTTTGTAGAATCAGGCAAGATGATTGTACGTGTTTGGCAAGAAGATCAAGGACTGTTGGATGAAACAATTCTTGAAGCAGGAGACTTTACACAAGTTAAGCCAGGCAAGATACATCAGTTTGAAGGCTTAGAAGATGGTGTAGCATTTGAGCTATACTGGGCAGAATTCAATCACGATGATATCGTAAGGCGTACAGCAGGCTCCGAAGTATAGAATGTATTCACAGAAGTATATCGAAGAGCTTCGTGTAGTACATGCTGACAAAAGTCGAATAAAAGGCTTTGGCGGAAAAACTAAGAACCTTGGTAAGTTCCATAAGTATGTCGAACAATGGCAACCTTTAACGCTATTGGATTACGGTTGCGGCAAGGGCGGCATACTGTCTGACTTACAATCTAGATATAGACATATACGCTGTACAGGGTACGATCCTGCTGTAGCAATGTTTAACAATGAACCTCAGCAAGTTGAATGTGTTTTTAGTAATGATGTGCTAGAACATATTGAACCTGAATATCTAAATCAAGTTCTTGTTCATATAAATCAATTAAGTACAAAGTATGTATGGTTACGTATTGATACAGTGCCAGCACGTAAAAGATTAAGTGATGGCAGAAATGCACATTTAATATTAGAAAATCAAACGTGGTGGACAGAACAAATTAATCGTTATATAGATGGTACTATAGTTTATAATAATTTAAATAATAAAGGAAAACTAGATGTCGCAATCGAGAAATAAAATGATTCCTGGAGAGGCATTAATATACGAAAGAGCAGACGGGGTTGTATATGCAAGGTATAGAGATGCTCCACATAATAAAATGCCTCGTTGGATTATAGGTGGAGATCCTGCAGGTGTTGCTAGGGCACAGGGCGATTTACTAAGTTACGCTGAATGGCAAGAACTGTGTGAGCTGTCGTTGAACTATCCAACTTTAAAGAAGTTATTGGACCAAGTAGTAACAACATACTATACTGTTAAGGATGCACAATGATATATCACGAAGCATGTGTAAGTAAGATGACACTGATACAATTAGAACGTAGTAGTAAACTGTTATCAGACTTAGTATCAGATAGATTTGA
>ENA-OUOG01003331-OUOG01003331.1-marine-metagenome-genome-assembly--contig:-NODE-3331-length-15208-cov-5.961999_pt1 | contig 15208 bp, 8 predicted proteins | sample MGYA00248635_ERZ508505 | MGnify/ENA primary metagenome ERZ508505 (study PRJEB26176, sample SAMN06267871) | marine metagenome | isolation source: Saanich Inlet, British Columbia, Canada | place: Pacific...
CGCGGCCTTCTTCTCCGCGGCCGCCTTCGCCGCGGCAGCAGCCTTCTCCTCCGCGGCCTTCTTCTCCGCGGCCGCCTCCGCCTTCTTGTCGGCGTCCTCCCCGGCGGCCGGCGCCGGGGCCTTCGGCTGTTGCTTCTCCTCGGGAGCGGCGGCGGCGGCGTCCTTGACGAGCGCCTTCATCTTGTTCTGCGCCTGCACGGCGGCGCCGGCGAACTTGAACCCGCTCCCCTTTTCGCGAACCTTGCCGGCGCCTTCCTTCTCGCCGTGCGCCTTCTTGGGCTGGTGGTGCTCTTCACGCTTCGCGCGCGCCACGCGCTGCTTGCACAGGCGGATCTTCTGCTCGAGCATCGCGGTCTGGTCCTCCGTCGCGACGCGCAAAGCCTCCTGTTTTTCGATCGTCGTTTTTGACGGAGTTCGTTCGGTCGTGCCGTTCGCGACGAGCGGCGCGGTCAGCGGAAAAAACGAAGGACGCGAAAGGAAAAGCGACGCGATCGGGGCGCCTCCGCTGCTCCGGGGGCTCGAAAAAAGGCTGTCGTACCTCGAACTGCACCAGCGCCGCGTCGTCGTCGTTCTGCGCCTCCAGCGCCGTCGCCTTCCTGAAGTACGCCTTGTCCCAGTCCGGCCTGAGCTCGATGCACCGCTCGGCGTCGGAGAGAGCCTGGCTGACCTTTGAGAGCCTCAGGAACGAAGCGCTCCGGTTGCTGTAGATGGGCGCGAGGTCGCGCCTGCGTGATGGGGTGGTCGGAAAGAAAGCGACGATCGGAGCGATCGGTCAGGTGGAGAGCAACGGTTTTTCTTCGCGTCTCTCGAGACGAGACGCGCGGGGGACACGCGGAGAGGCGAACGCGTCTGCGCACGCGAGAAGACTCGATCGCGTGATGACTCGTGGTGACGCTTCGCGGCGACGCACTGTTCCGATCCGTCCCGCTCCGCCTGCTTCAGAGCCTTGGTGTACGACGCGGCAGCCTTGAGGTACTCCGCGACTCGGAAGTTTTTGTTGCCCTCATCCTTCAAGGCTTGGACTTCCGGGGACAAACCGCTCATGTCGTGTCGGGTGCGCGCGCGTTCGCGGCGGCGCTGCGTGTACGTGCGACGGAGGTCGACTGCGGATCGAGCCGGGGTCGCGTCGACGCGGAGTGCTGTGCCGTCAAGGACGAACCAGCGCGACTGGGCACACCGAGCGGAAAACCTTTTCGCACGTCGCACCCAGAAGTCGCCAGATCTAACCTGGCTCCTGGCCCATGAACGCACGATCGGGTCCTGAGACGCGAACGAACAACGAAACTGCCATTGCATTCTCTCTCGCGCCTCGGGGTGGGCCTCGGCGTGGGGGGCGGTCGGCGGGCGGGCGTGGGTCGTGCCCCCGATGGACTTCCGGGATGGCGATTTCGCGGCGGAGGCGCGCAGCACGTCGGTGCCGCGCGAGGTGGCGCGCGCCCACCCCCTGGATGCGCCGCGCGTCGCGGAGGGCGCGGAGGCGATCGTCGCCGAGAAGGCGTTCGTGGACCCGCTCGGCGCGCTGTTGTCGCAGGCGCGCGACAGCGACGACGAGGACCGCGACGGCGAGGCGACCACCGCGACGAGCTCCTCGGACGACGACGAGGCGACCGACGCGACGACTTCGAGCCGGGACGACGACGAGGACCGCGAGGCGTGCGCGGAATGGGAGGCGAAGAAACGACACTTCGTGGCGCGCGCCGCGCGCGCCGCCGACTCCGGCGCCGATTCCCGCCGCCGATTCGTCGCCGCGGGCACGGTCCGCGCTCGCCTGGAGGCCCTGGGGGATCCAAGCGCGTTGGCCCTCGCCAACGCCAGCCGACTGGAACGACAGGACGTGGTGGAGACGGTGGCGGCGCTGCGCGCGGAGATCAAAACCGCGTGGCGCGAAAAAAACAGACTGGACGCGCTTCTTTTGACCATCCGCGTCGCGAGCCTTCTGGACGTGGAGTACCCCGCGTCCGCGGCCGCGGCCGCGGACAAGTGCGCCTTCTACCCCGCGCTCTTCGGCCTCGTGTGCGATGTCCTGGACGACGCGGGCGTGGCGATTTACGACCGGATCAAAAACAAGAGCGAATTCGACGACGAAACCGGTAAACGCGTCGCGACGCTTCCGCGACGCTTCGATTTCCGCGACGTCCGGGAGGACGCCAAGGAGACGTGTCTGAACTGGTTCAAGAAGATCGAGCGCATTGAAGACGCCGTGCCGCGTGTGTATTTACAAATCGCCACGCTGCGGTGCTCGCGGTTCGTGGAGGACCGCGAGGCGCTCGCGGCGCGCTTCGCGACGATCGTAAACGTCGAGCTCGTGAAAATAGAGGACCCGCTGGTGGGCGCGTTTGCGCGCGCGTACGCCGCCAAGGCGGGCGCGACGCTGACGCGTCTGCGCGTCGGTGAAGACAAAAAAGAAAAAAAAAGTTTCTTGGTGGAGACGTTACGAAGCGCCTTGACGGACTTCGCGGACGTCATCGATCTGTTCGATTTCCCGACGTACGCCGCCTGGAAGCGGCGGGACCGCGCGGCGCGCGAAGCGCAGCGTGCGCGCGAAAACGAGGACCTCATCGACGCCATCGAGAACTTCTTCGTGGACGCGTTCGACGACGAGTGGTACGCGTTCGAGGACGACGACGCGAACGCGACGGTCGCCCACGAAGGCGGTGCTTCCAGGTCCGGGGGCGCGGGGGAGGGCGCGGAGGCGGCGGACCCCGCCTTCGGCGCGCTCGCCGCGGCGAGAGACGGCGTACGAAGAGAGAGCGTCGCGGAGGCGATGGCGTGGTCGGCGCGGTGCTTCGCGAGACGCGCCCCGAAATCGGCGCTCGTCGAGTCCGCCGCAGATTTCCTCGCAACCGCGTCGGTGAGCTCGGCATGTACCCCTGAAACGCGCCCGATGAGACGCGCGCTGAACGTCGCGTTCGCGCGCGCGTGCCTCGAGGCGATGTCCGCGGAAGACGCCGCGGCGGCGGCGGGGGCGTTCGTGAGCCTGCTGAACGCGGCGAGTCCTCTGTCAACAAAAAACGCCGACGAAAAGGGTACACTCGACGACGACACCGGAGGCGTCGACCCAAATGTTTTGGAGTGCGCGCGCCTTGTCGGCGCGCGCGTCTCCGAGACGCCCCCCCCCGACGTGGAGACGCGCATCGCTGTGATCACCGAGGCGTGGTCCATTGTCACACGCGCCTCCGGTACGAACAAATCCGCGCTCAAATCGTTCCTGTGGTGCGCGGAGACGTGGACGGACTTCGCCATGACGCACGTGCGCGACGAGGACGTCGTTAAGAACGTCGGGGAAAGATTTTTTGGCGGTACCTCGGAAAGATGTCGCGTGACGACGCCGTTGCTTCGCGACATCGCCGCGAAGGTCACTTCGTTTCTGCGACAACCGCGGATCTCCACCTCCGCCGCGCCGCCGACGCTCGACGACGACGACCAGGCTGTGATCGAGCGCGTGCTGACTCGCGCGTTGCGACGAGAGCGAGACCGCGGAGACTTTTCGGCTCTTTTCGAGTCGGAGCCGTTCGAAGCGCTCGTCTCTATCCTACGCGGCGACGCGCGCGCGTCGTTCTTCCGGAACGCGCTTCGAACGCTCCTGTACGACGGTTCGTGCACGTTCCGATCAAAGTCGAACGACGTCGGAAAGATGTTCCCGCAAAGCGCGTTTCTGGAAGACGAATCCGCGCGCGTCTTCGCGCAAAGAGCGGCGGCGGCGGCGCACGAGTCGCTCTCGGCCGCGCGGAACGCGGAAAACGCGGAATACGCGGAAAACGCGGAATACGCTCAAAAAACGCTTTTGCCGCCGAACGAGACGGATCGGCTTTTAGTACGGTACGTCGACACGAACGTCTGCTTTCTGAAAAGTCGTTCGGCGTTTCACGAGGCGTTCCGTTTCTTAACCGACGCGCGCGTCGCGTACGCCGACTCGGACGCCGCTCAAAGAGCGGTGGCGCTGAGCGCCGCGTGGCTGGCTCCGCGCGCGTCGACGCCGGGTGTTTCGGAATCGCGATTCGCCGCGGAGACGGCGGCTTTTTGTCGGGTCACCGCGATGGGCGTTAAGGACGACGAGGCACGCGTGCGTCTGTACCTCAGCGCCGCGTGCGCCGCTTCGCTGCGCGGCGACGAGGCGGCGACGGCGCGCGCGTCCCGGCTGGTCCGCGACGCCGTCGAACACTTGGCGAACGGAAACCGTTTTCGCGCCACCGGCGCCGCCGGCGACGCCTCCGCCGCCGAGACCGCCGCGCTGTGCGCGGCGGCGCTCGCGACGCTCGACAAGGACTCTTCTTCCGAAACAGTTTCGTCTTGTTCCGAGTCGGAAAGTGGAAGAGTCGGAAACAAGAAGTCGTCTCGGCGCACGCTCGGGGTTCTTAAACGGTTCGTGAACGAGCGGCGATGGAAAGACGGATCGGCGCATCGCGTCGCCGCCAACCTCGCCGTCGCGCGCGCCGCCGCCGCGCTCGGAAGACGCGAAAAAGTCGCAGAGACGCCGTCTACATTCACGCGCCGGCGTTGTTTTTTGCTCGAGACCGCGCATGCGTGTTTGCAGACGGCGGTGGACGCGTGCGAGATGGTCGACGTTTTGTTCATAGAGTCGGACGCGCGCGCGGCGGCGACGATGGACGTCGCCGAGGTAGTGGTGTCGAGTTTTTTGCCAACCGCCGCGATGCGCGACTTGGCGTTTAGTCTGGTTTCGCGCGCGCGGGAAGACGCGTCTTCCGTTTCCGGCGCGCGAAACGGACGCCTGGCGGCGGTCGAGAAGGCGGTTAAGAGGTTTCGCGATGCCGAGGCGGATGCCGGTGATACTTTGAGCGGGTAATATTCATAGACTACCTACGTAGGCGAACGAGTTTGTACCGTCGCGATAAGCTTATAACGCGAGACGCGACGACGTACATAAAACGAATCGTCTCCGCGACGCTCACGCTTCCTTCTCCTTCCTGTCCGTGACGAGGATGAGGTGCCACCCGAACTGGGTCTTCACCGGCCCCTGGATCGTGCCCACGGGGCCCTGGAACACCGCGTCGTTGAACTCCTTGACCATCTGGCCGGGCTTGAACGTCCCAAGAGACCCGCCCTTGGACTTGGAAGGGCACTCGCTGTACTTGCCAGCCTCGCGCGCGAAGCGATCCTCGAGGTTGTCCTGGGGGCCGTCCTGCAGGCGCTCCAGCAGGGACTGCGCCAGCGTGGGGTCCTTGACGAGGATGTGCGACGCGGTGGCCTCTTCGCCGCCGAGAAGCGCGGCGAAGCCCTTCAGGGAGCCCGCGCTGGCATACAGGATGGCACCCACGGACAGCGCGACCGCCACCTGGGGGATGACATCCTCCAAAGAATCCGCGATCTGCGCCACCTCGCCGGCGCCGAGCGCGCGAACCGGCGCGACGCGGCGTCCGATGGCGCGGGAGGCGCGCGCGGAGACGCGCCTGGAGACGAGGGCCCCGGTCTGGGGGGCGATGCAAGCCATGGAGGCGACGGCGGCCATGTCGTTGTGACTGCACTATCCAATCCAACTGGCAGAGAAGTCGTACATAACAATCCGATTCGAGATTCGCGCGGGGAGTCTCGAGTCGCCCCAAAAGTTAGCAGCGCCGACCGCGCAATCATACCGCGTGGGGCGGCTGCGCGACGGCTGCGCGCGCATCGGGAGACCTCGGGGTTTTCTTTCGGGAGGCACGTCGCGTCATGGGCCGCACCGGGCAGGCGAGCATCCACGCCGCGCTCGATGACTTCACCACGAAGCTCAGGCGCCGGCAGTTCCCCGATTCGTCGGTGGCGCTCGCCAGGCACACCACGGAGACGCTGATCCACGCGGTGGCCGCGCAGCAGTCGCCCACGGTGGAGGGCATCATCGAGGGCGTGCGCGCGGTGTCGCAGAAACTCGTCGACGCCAGACCGCTCGGTGCGCGCTCCCGTCTCCCCTCGACCGTCTCTCGCCTCCTTCTCTCGCGCCCTCCGGCGCGCCCGTCGCGCTCCCTCGCTCACGCCTCCGTCCAAACCCCAACGACCCGACCGCGACAGAGCTGGTGGTGGGCAACATGTGCCGCCGCGTGCTGCACATCATCCGCGAGGAGGCGGAGCACAGCGCATCCGCGACGCACGACGACGAGGGTTCTGGCCCGGGTGGCGATTTAGACGACCCTATGCACCGCATGAAGCGTTTCAAGTCCGAGGTGATCGAGAGCGTGGGCGAGCTCATCGACGAGCTCGAGGGCGTGCAAAGTCACGTCAACGCGCAAGCTTTAGAGCACGTCTCGCCCGGTTCCGTGGTGCTCGTCGCGGGCGGCGGGTCACGCGCGGAAATTTCCGTTCTCGAGGCGTTTTTGCGTGAAGCCAACCGCAAACGCGCGTTCCAGGTGGTCGTCGCGGATTCAAACGTCAGCGGACCGGGGCATTTACTGGCGAAGACCTTAGCGGACAAAGGGTGCGAGACGACTGTGGTCGCCGACGCCGCGACGTTCGCGGTGATGCCGCGTACGAATCTCGTGGTTTTATCGGCGCGGGGCGTTTTCGCGGACGGCGCGGCGTTGTGCAGCCCGGGAAATCGCGCCGTGGCGGTCGCGGCGAAAACGCACAGGGTTCCCGTGATCGTGCTCGCGGGAACGCACCAGCTGTCGCCCCTCGGTCCGAACGACCCGGAGTACGATTTCGACGACCTCGCGTCGCCGGCGGGGGTGTTCGATTATACGCGGATGGAACCGTCGAACGGCGAGCGCGGAGATTTCGTGATCGCCAACCCTTCGCACGACCGCGTGGCGCCGGAGCTCATCACGCTGTTCGTGACGGACGCGGGGGGGCAAGTCCCGGGGTTCATCGCGTCGCTGATGGGGGAGTTCTACTCGCCGGAAGACAGGAGGTTCGAGGAGTAAATAGTCTACGTAAGAGGAGTACGACACGGCGTTTCAGATTTCACAACCGCGACTCGCATTTCGCGTCCCAACGCTCCTCGCTCGTCTGGTGTGAAGCGGCCTGCTGCACTCCTCCGCCGGTCCGCAAAATATCGCTCTCTGTTTCGTGAACCAATTCCGGCGAGGCTCGCGGGTGGCGCCACACCGCGGAGCGCGTCGCGGCGGTGCGACATACTGTCCGCCGCAGCGCGATGGTGGGTCTGGGACTGAACCTCAGCGGCGTGACGCGCGGGGACGGCCCCGACGCGCCGTTGACCTCCCGCGGCGACGCGGACGGGAATGTCAACGTCCACGAGAAAACGGTGGATCCCGAGGAGACGCGCCGCGGTGAGGCGTCCTCCTCGTCGGGATCGGACGACGACTCGGACGACGACGCGCCGCTGGCGGAGAGGCCCGCGCCCACGACGCGACCCGCGGGCCTGCCCTCGCTCGGGCTCGGGCTCGGCGCGCGCGGCGCCGCCGCGGCCGGCGGGTCGACGGTTTCGTCCCCCACCTCGCCACCCTCCGGGACGTCCCTGTCTGCGCGCAAGCCCCCCGGCTTGGGCCTGCGCATCGGCGGCGACGGCGGCGCGGGCGACGGCGGCGCGGGCGACGGGCGCCCTTCCGCCATCGATCTGGAGTCCCTGCGCTCTTCCGGCGAGACGCAAGCCTCGGAGCTCACGATTCGGCGCGAGAAGTTTGCGCATTTCGAGAAGCACTGCACGCGCGTCGCGCCGAGCGTCTTTGTCGCCGGCGAGGCGGTGGCGCGGAACCTGCAGACTCTTAAGACGCACAAAATCACGCACGTCATCAACTGCAACGCGTTCGTCATTCCCAACTTGTTCGAGCCGCATTTCACGTACAAATCGTTGTGGTTACAGGACTCGCCATCCGAAGACGTCACGCGCGTGTTGTACGACTGCTTCGATTTCATACGAAACGCGCGGCGCGCCGGCGGGAACGTGCTGGTGCACTGCTCGCAGGGCGTCTCGCGAAGCGTCTCCGTGGTGATTTCGTTTTTAATGTGGGAGAGCGGTGCGTCGTACGAGGAGGTGTTTAAACGCGTCAAGGCGCAGCGAGGGATCGCCAACCCGAACATGGGGTTCACGTGTCAGATGCTGCAGTGGCGCAAACGCGTCGCGAGCGAGATTGCGAGTCGCGAAGGAGGAGAAGGCGAAGCGACAAACGTCGCCGCCGAAACCGAGTCGGACCCCGAGTCGGACCCGACGCGCACGCGCGTGTACCGCCTGGCGCCGCACTCCGAGCACGACCCGCGGTACCTCGTGGCGAAGCAGGTGGAGATCGGTGACGAGGAGAGCATCGGCGACGCGTCAGTACGCGCGAACGAGGATGACGATCAAAAGAGAACCGCTTTGAAGATGGAAAAACCGAAGAAAAGTCTGTGGACGACGCTGGACGCGCGCGGCGCGTTCGTCGTCGCCGACGCGAAAAAACAAAAAGCGTTTGTTTGGGTCGGGCCGGCGTGCGTGGACGAGCGTTCGTTCACGGAGCGCGCGCGCGCTTTCGCGAGGCAGCTCTTTCAGTACGACGGGCTCGGAGACGCGTGGGGAACGAACGCGGAGGAAAAGGAAAACAGCCAAACAGACGTCGAGGGCTCCGTCGTCGTCGCGCGCGGCGGTTTCGAACCACCGGAGTTGGCCGCTTTGCTCGGGTTCGACGCCGACGTCTCTACGTCGGGCGCGTGGGCGGGCGCGGCGTCCGCGCGCGTCGCGGCGTACGATGCGGACTTCGAGACGTACGTCGCGGGCGCGAAGAGCCTTTCCCGCGAAGAGAGCCTCTTAAGGGACGGCGGGAAAGGCTCCGCCTCGTTTTTTTCTCCGCCTCTTTGTGAGACGGTCGCGTCTCCCTCCGGCGCGTTTGTTCCGCGCCCCAAACTCGTCACCTACCCCGGGTTCGACCCGGTGACGATGTACGACGAGGACGACCTCGATTCCGCGTGCGTCTTCGTGCTTCTCGCGTTGAAACATAAAGCGCAATCTTCGATGGATCCGCCTCGCGGCGTCGAAAAAGAGAAGTTCGTCTCGTTTGTCTGGATCGGGCGCGGCGTGGACGACGGCGGCCACGCCGACGTCTTCGGCGCGCGCGTCGCCGAGGAGTGCGCGGCGCGCATCGCCGAGACGTTCGGGGAGACGCACTCAGTGCGCGTCGAGCGCGAGGGGAACGAGTCCGAGGCGTTCTGGGAACACTTCGAGGCGGGACAGGAGTGACGAGAGAGGTAGCACATCTCTCATGCTGATACTGATACCTCAGGGTACCGATACCGGAGGACGACAAATAGACGCGTGTCGAAACCGAGAACAAAAAGCCTCTTCTTTTTACAAGCCCCGCCGGCCGCGCCAGCGTTCGATGGCCGCTATCCGCCTTTTCGGTGTGTCACGCACGCGCAGAGACGTGCCTTCGCCCCCGCGAAAGGACGTCTCCCGACGCGCGATTTCGCGCGTCGTTCGTGTCGCGCGCGCGCGACAATCGCGCGCTCGCGTCGACGCACCTCGCGCTCGACGCGCGCGCCCCGACCGCGCGATCTCCCCTTCCCGTTTTCTCAGTCACAGAAGGCGCTCTTTTGTTTAGACTGTTTACCCATACCCGCTAAGCACCGCCGAGCGGCTCACGCCAAGAAACCGAGGCGACCGCCGTTGTTCTTCGCCGTGCGGATCAGGTTCTGGCGAACCTTGCCGTCCGCGCCGATCTCCTTGCAGAAGTCGGAGATGACCTGTCGTGCGCGTCGCGTGACGTGGGAACGGAGGAGAGGGAACGCGGGGGTCAGACGCGGTCGTGGACGCGCGCGAGGCGCTCGCGATCGAAACCAGAACAGGGTCTCTATCCAAACTAGACGTTTACGATGACGGTTCCGGACCGAATGGGTCTTCGCGCGCGTCGTGGTTGAGCGGCGCTCGCGCGTTCCCGGACGCACCTGCGAGTGCAACGCGATGGCCTTGCCGCGGATCTGGTTGAAGCGCTTCACGCCGATGATGTTGCGCGCCACCACGACGATGGGCGCGAACAGGCCGCCCTCGTTGGTGTTGCCGGCGACAACCTTCAGGGCGCCTCTGCCGGACTTGGAGGGACGCGCGGGCGCGACCGCGGCGACGCGGGAGCCCATGGGCGCGGAGGTCTTGAACCCGAGGCCGCGCGCCGAGGCGGGGGCGCCGAGAGACACGGAACCGGCGATGGCGGACATATTGACGTGAACGTGCGACGTGCGTGCGTGAGTGATGGGCGCGTTGCGGCGTGCGTCTTCGTCCCCCGTTTTCGGAGCGCGGGGATCATTTCCAGCCACCCACGTCACGCTGGCATTTGCGACAACTGTTGAGTTTCTCGTCTCGCTTTTTTTCATGACTCGAGAATAGACCGTAGAGCGAATAGAGCTTTTTTTTGCAAAAACCGGGATCGAACCGGCGACCTCGCTCGCGGCGTCGCGGGTTTTGTTGTTTCGCGCGCTGCGTCATTCCCGCCACGGCTCGTCCTCGGCGCCATCGCTTTTTCGTCGGCTCCACTGCTCGCCGCGCACCTCCGTTCGTCGCGCGGGGGTGCGCGCGATGTGGTCTCCGTCCGGCGTCGACCCCGGCGCCGCGGCGGACACGCTCGCGCGCGTGGCGGCGGTCCTGCTGGTCGCGTCGCTCGCGGGCCGCGCGTTCCAGCGCCTGCGCCTGCCGCGCATCAGCGGGTACCTGCTGACGGGCGCGGTGCTCGGCCCGAGGGCGCTCGCGGTGCTGCGGGAGACGCACGCCGCGCGCCTCGCGGCGACGGACACGATGTGCCTCGCGGTGATCGGCATCGCCGCCGGTGCGGAGCTGCAGATGGCGGACTTAAGGCGCCACCCGAGGCCCACGCTGGTGATGACCGCGTGCGTCTCGCTCTTCAGCTTCGCGTTCGTGTTCCTGGCGTTCCTCGTCGTCGGGCCGCGCGTCGCGTTTCTCGCGCCGCTCGAATCGAAACACGTCGCGCTGGTGGGGTCTCTGCTGGGCACGCTCGCGATCGCGCGCTCGCCCGCGAGCGCCATCGCCGTGCTCCGCGAGATGGACGCCAAAGGCCCGTTCTGCCAGCACGTCATCAGCGTCACCGTCGCCAAAGACTTCCTCGTCGTCGCGCTCTTCGCGCTCAACGTCGAGTTCGCCGCGCTCGCCAACCTCGACTTTTCGACGTCTTCGTTTCCTGGATCAGAAGACCCGGAAACACGCGTAATAACGCAAACGCGCGACGATCAGGGCGATACTCTGAACGCGTTGTTCGCGCCGGTGCTCTCCGTCGCGGCGGCGGTGCTGTTCGGCGTCGCGCTCGGCGCCGCGCTCGGCCGTTTTACGAAGCCGCGGTTTCTCTTCTTCGCCGTCGAAGACTTCGACTTTGACGAAAAAATTTTGACGAAAAAAAAACATACCATCCTTAAGCGGTCGCTTCGCGCGGCGACGGTGGCGCTCGCGTCCGGCGGCGCGTTCGCGCTCGCGTCGAAAACCAACGTCGAGCCCCTTCTGCTGTGCGTGGTGGCGGGCGCGACGTGCGCCAACAGGCGACACGCCGGCGGCGCGGGCGAACGCGAGACTCTCTTCGCGGCGACGAGCGCGCTGATGCCCGTCGTGAACTTGGTCTTCTTCACCGCGGCGGGGAGCTCGGTGCGGTTCGACCGCGTGTTCGCGGACACCAACACGGTCGTCGCCGCGATCGCGCTTTTCCTCGCGAGGCTGTTCGCGCTGTTCCACGCCACGGCGTTCGCGCGAGACGCGCTCGTGAAGCGCGACGACGAAACGCAAAACCAAAATCGTCTCGCGTCGACCGTTTCGAAGGCGTCGTCCGCGCCTTTGTTTTTCAACCAACCCGCGACGCGCGACGTCGTTTGGATGGCGATGATCACGCAGGCGGGCGTGGCGATGGGGCTGGTGAAGAGCTGCGAGCGTCGGTTCGCGAGCTCGTGGGGAGGCGATTTCGCCGCGCTCGCGGCGGCGACGATAGTGCTCAACCTGCTGGCGGGACCGCCGGCGTTCAGGCACGCCATCGTCGCCGCCGGCGAGAGCGGCGCGCAGAGAAACGCGAGCGGCGCGACGACGGGTGAGATGGTTCGGACCGTCGACGACGAGACGTCTTCGCCCGCCGTACCTTCACCTTAAAAGAAAAGGGGGAGGCTCTAATGGGTTTGGAAGACACGGTAGCTTTACGAGTGTGATGCGATACGGAAGCGCGGATGTGGGATCCCACACATCTTGTCGTTTCGTTTCGCGAGAGGCGATGTAATTTAAGGTGAAAAAGTAGCTCGCGAAAACCGTCGTCGGGTTCGTTTACAAAAGGCGCGGCGCTCGGCGCTCGGCGCCGGAGGCGGATGGACGGTTCCCGCTTCGCGACACGACCGTCTCCTCACTCCTCGGGCTCGGGGATGGTCATGTCCTTGAACAGCTTCCCCTTGTTGCGCGACTCCCACATGGCGTCGAAACCGTTGTTCACGACCTGCGTTTCGGGAGGAGCGGGGTGAGCGAAACGGAAAGCGCTTTCGCGGCGTCGCGGGACTCGTCGCGTGGATCGCTCTCGCCAGGCTGTCCCGCGGGAGACGACCGCGGCGCGTCCACAGGGGGAAGGTCCGATCGGAGAGCGGGGGGGTGGGCGTACCTTTTCACCGACGAGCGCGCCGGCGATGACGACGGCGACGTACACGCTCGAGCGCTGCGCGGAGGAGTGGAGGCGAGGGACGGGGCGGTCGCGGTCAGACTCGATCGAGGGCGTGCGGGTGTATTTTGTCGTTGGAGCCGCGCGCGGTCCGTCGAGGCGCGGCTTCGGATCCCGGCGGTCGCGAAGCGGCACGCACCGACATCGCGGTCTTGTAGAACGCTTCGAACATGGTGTCCGAGGTTATGTCTCCGAGGAAGCCTTCGCGCGCTCCGGACTCTGCCCGCACGCGGGCGAGGGGGGGCGACGCAAACCTGATCGATACCTGTCTATTTTCGCAGGGCGCCCTCCTTCCAGCGTTCCAGGTCTCCAGCCGTGGAGAAAAAATCTCGGCTTGATTTTGCCTTCGCGTGGTGCTCTCGTGTATGAGCATTTAGTCACATGTTGAACATGTTCAGATTTGGCTCAGTCGGAACACACTTTTTCGATTCGCGGGCGACGGTCGTTCCGCTCAGAGCTCGGCGCGCGCTCCCCGGAGAGGGAAGGCGCTCACGTCCCGTTGCGCACGGCGCGGACGACCGCCAACATGGCCTCGAAGATATCCAAGCTGATGGACCGGACCGGGAAGACCTCGATCTTCGACCACGGCAAGGTGCGCCTCGCGAAGCGGCGGAAATGCGTGACAAGCAATGGCACACGCCCTCGCTTGACCCACTTCGCGCGACCGGCGCCCGCGCGGAGACGCGCGCGCCGCGCGGTTCGCCGCGTGGCTCTCCTCGCGCACGTGGACTAACCTTCCGCACCTCCGATCTCCCGTCGCAGGCGTACTACGTCGCGCAGACCGCGCCCGCCGAGTTCAAGGTGCGACGCGACCCTGACAAGACGCGACGTGCAGGAGAGCGGGAACCGTCGGGGCGCTTTCCTGGGTCACGACCCAACAGAGTTTCCTTTCCGGTGGTGGCTCCTCTCGTCGTGCATTTTCTACATCTTCCTCGCGCGACCCCGCCGAGCGGGCTTCAGCCCAGGCTTAGGCGGCCCACCGCGCTCGAACCCGAACGCGACTGACGACGACCCGCGCGTTCTTCTCCCACCACGCACCTCTCGTGACCCTCGCAGCACATCTGCGTGGCGGTTGAGAAAGCCACGAACAACGACGTGTGCGGTCCGAAGGAGAAACACGTCCAGACGCTCCTCGAGACGGTGAAGCCCGGCGCGTCCATCGCCGACGTCACGTTTCTGGTGAAGTACCTGAACCGCCAGATCGTGGACGCGACGCGGTGGACGACGATGCTCAAGACGCACATCCTGCTGCACAGGCTTCTGCACAACTCCGGAGACGAGTTCAAGGATCAGCTGCGGCGCATGCAGAAGTGGGTCGAGGAGGATCGCGCGACGGATTCGCGCATCAAGTGCATGTTCTCCGTGCGCAACTGGCGCGACGACTCGAGCGTCGACGCGAACGAGCTGTCTCAGTGGACGCGTTCGTACGCCGCGTACCTCGAGGAGGTGGTGATCAACCTGGACAAGATTCCGCGGCTGGACAGACTGGCGGCGGGGTCAAACTCGGCGGAGGCGACGGAGATGCGCACGTGCACCGAGTCGGAGCTCATGGAGAAGCTGCCGCGCATCCAGAACGCGATGCGCCGGCTGCTCGACTGCGAGGCGGTCAACTCCAACCTCACCACCAACGACGCGGTCATCGCGGGGGTGTCTCTGTTGCTCAAGGACTCGTTCAAGCTGTACCGCCTGGTGAACGACGGGATCATCCGGCTCATCGACGTCTTCTTCAACATGCGCAAGCTCAACGCGCTCAAGGCGCTCGACGCGTACAAACGCGCGACGCAGCAAGGGGACGACCTCGAGCGTTTGTTCCGCTCGTGCAACTCGTGGCCGTCGTTCCGGGATACCAAGTTCCCGCATATCGAGAACCCGCCCGCGAGCTTCATGCAGACCATGGAGGAGTACGCGCGCGCCGCGCCTTCCGAGACGCCGGAGGAGACGCATCCGCCGCAGCAGAGACTTCACGCCGCCGCCGTAGCCTCCGCCGCCCAACAGCAGCACGCCGCGCCCGCGCCCGTGGCGGTGCCCGCGCAGACCACACCGATGGAAGACCTCATGGGCGGCTTCGCCGCGCCGGCACCCGCGCAGACGTCCCCGCCCGCGCCCGCGCCGGCGGTGAACTACTTCGCCGCCGCGCCGGCGACGGCGACGGCGACGTCGCTCGTGGACGCCTTCGCGGCGCCTGCGCAGACATCGCCGCCCGCGGCGAATGCGCCGGCGGTGTCGCCGCCGGCGCAGATGGGCGGCGGCGGTGACCTCCTGGGAGGTCTGGGAGCCCCCGCGCCGGCGCCGGCGCCGGCGCCCGCGCCCGCGCAGGGCGGCGGCGACCTGTTCGGCGTGGAGAAGCCCGAGATGGACCTGAACGCGCTTTACGACGCGCCGCAGCAGCGGGGCGCCAACCCGTTCGGCGCGGGCATGCCCATGGGGGGCGGGTACGGGCAGGGGATGATGCAGCAGCCGCACGGCGGGATGGGGATGGGGATGGGGATGCAGCAGGGGACGGGCATCGGGAGCTTCCGGGCTGCGCCCGGGCAGGTGCCGCCGCACATGATGCAGCATCCGAACGCGATGGGCGGCGGCGTGGGCCAGCCGGGGATGCCGCAGATGGGTGGGATGCCGCAGATGGGTGGGATGCCGCAGATGGGTGGGATGCCGCAGATGGGTGGGAT
>ENA-OUOG01003333-OUOG01003333.1-marine-metagenome-genome-assembly--contig:-NODE-3333-length-15205-cov-4.980698_pt1 | contig 15205 bp, 11 predicted proteins | sample MGYA00248635_ERZ508505 | MGnify/ENA primary metagenome ERZ508505 (study PRJEB26176, sample SAMN06267871) | marine metagenome | isolation source: Saanich Inlet, British Columbia, Canada | place: Pacific...
TAAATGTAGGCGATGAAAAAATTGCATTTTTAGATACACCAGGTCACGAAGCCTTTACAGCAATGCGTGCCCGTGGTGCTCAAGTAACAGATTTAGTAATTATTGTTGCAGCTGCAGATGATGATGTAATGCCACAAACAAAAGAGGCAATTTCACATGCACAAGCAGCTGGTGTGCCAATTGTATTTGCAATAAATAAAATAGATAAACCAGATGCAAATCCCGAAAAAGTAAAAGAAGGCTTGGCACAAATGAATTTATTAGTAGAGGATTGGGGTGGAAAAATTCAATCTCACGATATCTCTGCTAAATTTGGTACAGGGGTAAAAGAATTATTGGAAAAAGTATTGCTCGAAGCCGAGTTATTAGAGCTAAAAGCCAACCCAAATAAAGCAGCAAGCGGAACTGTTGTTGAAGCGTTCTTAGATAAAGGGCGAGGCTATGTATCAACAATTCTTGTACAAGCGGGGACATTAAGAGTTGGAGATTATGTCTTGGCAGGAAAGAATTCTGGTAAAGTTAAAGCGATGCAAGACGAACGTGGAAACGATGTTACAGAAGCAGGTCCATCAACTCCAGTATCTATCTTAGGATTAGATGGTGCACCACAAGCGGGGGATAAATTCAATGTATTTGAAGATGAAAGAGAAGCGAAGCAAATTGCAACAAAACGTACGCAGTTGCAACGTGAGCAATCCGTTAGAACACAACGCCATATTACACTTGATGAAATTGGTAGACGAATTGCTCTTGGTGATTTCCAAGAATTGAATATTATTCTTAAAGGTGATGTAGATGGTTCTGTGGAAGCCTTAACAGATTCGTTCCAGAAATTATCTACTGAAGAAATTCAGGTAAATATTATACATAAAGGCGTTGGTGCTATTACAGAAAGTGATGTGTTGTTAGCAACGGCTTCAGATGCTATTATTGTAGGATTTAATGTAAGACCAGTAGGTAATGCAAGAATGATTGCAGATAAGGAAGAAATAGATATCCGTACGTATTCAATTATATACGCAGCTATAAATGACCTTAAAGACGCCATGGAAGGTATGTTATCTCCAGAAGTTAAGGAAGAGGTTGTTGGAACAGCTGAAATTAGAGAAATATTTAAAGTATCTAAGATTGGAAATATTGCAGGTTGTATGGTAATGAATGGTAAAATCTTTAGAAATTCTGGTATTAGAATAATTAGAGATGGTGTTGTTATTCATACAGGAACATTAGAAGCTTTAAGACGCTTCAAAGATGATGTTAAAGAAGTGGCTAAAGGTTACGATTGTGGTATGCAAATTAAAGGCTATAATGATATTGCCATCGGCGATGTCATAGAAGCATTCCAAGAAGTTGAGGTAAAAAAGAAGCTGAAATAATAATTGTACAAACAAATAAAAGCCGAAATCTAATGATAGATTTCGGCTTTTTTATTACTCTAATATAAATAGCTAATCTTTTTTGGGTTGAAAAATAAAAGCATTCATGTAATTCTTTTTTACTCTTAATAATGCGCGATCTGCCTCTAAACGATCTCTAAAATTCCCAACCCAGATTTTATAATTCGGCGTCTGAAAAACCATTTCAGTTGGCCATTCGCTATAAGTTTGTTTGAATTCTGATTTAATTTTTTCGGCAACAAATGAGCTGTTGCCGCTGTATATCTGAATTTTAAAAGTATCAACTGTTTTAATATCTTTTTTAAACTCCAAAAGGGTATTTATAGCATCTGGCTGATTAACAGTAACCTTAGCTTCTTGAGCTAAGATTATCGATGAAAAAGCTGTAAGTATAAAAAAAAGAGTTGTTTTTTTATTCAATATATTCATAGTCAAATGTATTATGTTACAAAGTTATATTTTCTTAACGTATTCAGGGGTTTATTCTTATTTAGAATGTTTATAAATTATATATTATGACTTCTGTATGATTTCTAAAATCGACTTTATACCTTATTTTTGCCAGAGTTTTTATAAACATGATTTTTGTCATAATTACTGAAAAAATCATACCAAATTTTAGAAGATAATTCAATTATACATATGAAACACGTTATCTACCGTAATTTAACCTCAAATATTCTTCGTTTAGGTTTTATATTATTACTTACGTTTTCAACTACCGTTTTGGCCCAAGAGGGTGATCCAGCTAAAGGAAAATCTTTATTTAATTCTCAGTGTGCTGCTTGTCATAAGCTAGATAAAAAAATGACTGGTCCAGCATTACGTAATGTTGAAGCAAGACTAGCTGAAGAAGAAGGTCTAGACAGAACTTGGTTAAATAGCTGGATAAGAAACAGTGCGGGACTCATTAAATCTGGAGATGCTTATGCCAATAAGATTTGGAACGAGTACAACCAAACAGCGATGAACGCTTTTCCAACGTTGAGCGACCAAGATATTTCGGATATTTTAGCATACACCGCTCAGCCAAAGCCAGAGCCTGTTGTTGCTGAGGTTACAAATGTAGGTGGTACTGGTGGTGATGCAGATTCAACATCAAACTCAATCATACTTGGAGCCTTAGCCTTATTGTTTGGCTTATTAGCCTTGGCTTTAGTTCTAGTAAATCGCACATTAAAGCGTTTTGCGGATGCAAAAGGTGTCGAGATTCCTGTAGAAGAAAAACGCACACCAATTTGGAAAGCTTTTGTGCAAAACCAATTCTTAGTCTTGGTGACCTCTATTGTGTTGCTATTAGCTAGTGGATACTTTATTTACGGCTATTTAATGCAAGTCGGTATAGACCAAGGATACGAGCCTGTGCAACCCATACATTATTCGCATAGAATTCACGCAGGTGATAATAAGATAGATTGTAAGTATTGTCACTCTTCTGCTAGAGTGAGTAAGCATTCAGGTATTCCTTCACTTAATGTGTGTATGAACTGTCATAAAAACATTGCAGAAGTTGCACCAGAGACATATGCCGAAGGACAAGAATATGGTGTAGATTATAATGCTGAAATTCAAAAATTATACAAAGCTGTAGGTTGGGACGAAACAGCTCAAGCTTACACAGGCGAAACGAGTCCTGTAAAATGGATACGTATACACAACTTACCAGATTTTGCATACTTCAATCACTCACAACACGTTTCTGTTGCAGGATTAGAATGTCAAACCTGTCATGGTCCAGTTGAAGAAATGGAAATTATGTACCAACACTCACCATTAACCATGGGTTGGTGTATCAATTGTCATAGAGAAACAAACGTAAAAGTTAAAGACAACGCATACTACACAAAAATTCATGAGGAATTATCCAAGAAATATGGTGTGGAGCAGTTAACTGCGGCGCAGATGGGTGGATTAGAATGTGGTAAATGTCATTATTAATAAAAGAAGTAACTCACAATTATATGTCAACTAACAAAAAATACTGGAAAAGTGTTGAAGAGCTAAACGAAAACAGCTCTATTGTTGAGACGCTACAGCAAAATGAATTTGTGGAAGCCATTCCAACAGATGAGTTTTTAGGAGATAAAGAGACGTTAGAATCTTCATCTACAACGCGTCGTGATTTCTTAAAATATGTTGGTTTTAGTACAGCAGCAGCGTCTTTAGCTGCCTGTGAAGGACCAGTTGTAAAATCTATACCTTATGTTGTGCAACCAAAGGAGATTATTCCGGGTGTTGCTAATTATTATGCAACTACAGTTGCAGATGGGTATGATTTTGCTAGTGTTTTAGTGAAAACAAGAGAAGGACGTCCAATTAAGATTGAAAATAACGATTTAGCAAAAACCAACGGTCATGCTAATGCAAGAGTTAATGCGTCAATTTTAGGCTTGTATGATAGTCTTCGTGTTAAGGGTCCAATGAAAGGCGATACTGCCATTTCTTGGGATACATTTATGTCGGACACTAAAAACATTTTAACTAATGTCAGTGACAAAGAGATTGTGTTTTTAACACAGACGTTTGCAAGTCCTTCGACATCTAAATTAGTTGCTGAGTTTACAGAGAAATATGGCAATGTACGTCATGTATCTTATGATGCAGTTTCAGAATCTGCAGCGCTTGATGCGTTTCAAGCCAAATATGGAAAGCGTGCTTTAGCGAATTACGATTTTTCTAAAGCCATGACCATTGTTTCTATAGGTGCAGATTTCTTAGGCGATTGGCAAGGTGGTGGATTTGATGGTGCTTATGCAAAAATGCGTATTCCGGAAAACGGAAAAATGTCGCGTCATATTCAGTTTGAATCTAACATGTCATTAACTGGTGCAAATGCCGATATGCGTGTACCGATGAAACCAAGCGAACAGCGTTTAGCATTAGCTAAATTATACAGTTATGTGACTGGCAATTCAGTTAGTGGCAACCTTCCTAACAGATTAGATAACGCTGTAAGAAATGCTGCATCTGAGTTGAAGAAAGCTGGTAGCAACGGCGTTGTAGTTTCAGGGATTCAAGACGTTAATGCGCAAACGGTTGTTTTAGAACTTAACGAAGCATTATCTAGTAAAGCCTTTGATACAAAGACGACAATACACACAAAACAAGGTAACGATAAAGCAGTCATGCAATTGGTTGCCGATATGAAAGTAGGTAAAGTAGGTGCTTTAGTCATGGTTGGCGTCAATCCAATGTATACATTACCAAACGCAAGTGATTTTGCTGAAGGTTTAAAGAAAACGACATCCATTGCGTTTTCAATGAAACAAGACGAAACCTCTACAAATTGCGATTACATTGCAGCAGCGCCTCACTATTTAGAATCATGGGGTGATGTTGAAATTAAGACTGGACACTATGCATTAATGCAACCAACGATTCGTCCTTTATTTGATACAAAACAATTTCAAGACGTCCTTTTAGCATGGACAGATAATACAACAGCTTATAACGATTACGTTAAAGCAACTTGGAAAGAAAGCATTTTAAACGGTGCCTCTTTCAACCAAGCGTTACACGATGGTACATTTGTTTCAAGTGTCGAGTTAGAAGAAACGGTTTCTGAAACAGAAGCTATTGATACGCCAAGCGGAAACGCTGCAAGAGCTTTGGCGTCTTCAGCGAAGCCTAGTGCAATGGAATTATCACTATATACCAAAACAGGTTTGGGTGATGGCCAACAAGCCAATAACCCTTGGTTACAAGAATTTCCTGATCCAATAACAAGAACATCTTGGGACAACTATTTAACAGTTTCAAAAGTTGATGCAGATGCATTAGGTTTAATGAACGAAAATGTAGCTAATGGTGGTCTAAACGGAAGTAAAGTAGATGTTACTGTAAATGGTGTCACTGTAAAGGATATTCCTGTACTTATCCAACCAGGACAAGCCAAAGGTTCTGTAGGATTGTCATTTGGTTATGGTAGAACAGCAGGCCTCAAAGCAGAAATGCAAACAGGAGTTAACGCTTACCCTTTATACCAAAACTTTAATACTGTTCAAGAGGTTTCTATATCTAAAACAGCAGGAACACATGAGTTTGCTTGTGTGCAATTACACAATACCTTAATGGGTCGTGGCGATATCATTAAAGAAACCACGTTAGAGGTATTTAATACAAAAGATAAAAAATACTGGAATTCAATTCCTGAAGTATCCTTAAATCATATTGAAACACCTGTAACGTCTCCTGATGTAGATTTATGGGATGAGTTTGATCGCTCTATCGGGCATCACTTCAACTTATCAATAGATTTAAATGCTTGTACAGGTTGTGGTGCATGTGTTATAGCATGTCACGCAGAAAACAATGTTCCTGTAGTTGGTAAGTCTGAAATGCGTCGTAGTCGCGATATGCACTGGTTACGTATTGATAGATATTACTCTTCAGAAGATACATTTACAGAAGATTTAGAAAAGAAAGAAAACATATCTGGTTTAGGAAGCTCATTAAGTGAGTTTGGAGAAATGGAAAATCCAAACGACAATCCACAAGTGGTATTCCAACCAGTAATGTGTCAGCATTGTAATCATGCACCTTGTGAGACAGTTTGCCCTGTTGCTGCAACAGCTCACGGTCGTCAAGGTCAAAACCATATGGCGTATAACCGTTGTGTAGGTACACGTTACTGTGCTAACAACTGTCCTTATAAAGTACGTCGTTTCAACTGGTTCTTATACAACCAAAATGATGAGTTCGATTACTTTATGAATGACGATTTAGGCCGTATGGTCTTAAACCCAGATGTGACCGTTCGTTCTCGTGGTGTTATGGAGAAATGTTCATTCTGTATCCAAAAGACACAGAAAACAATTCTTGATGCTAAGCGTGATGGACGCGAAGTTAAAGATGGTGAGTTCCAAACGGCGTGTTCTGCAGCTTGTGGAAATGGAGCTATGAAATTTGGAGATGTTAATGATAAAGAGAGCGAGATTGCCAAATTAAAAGAAGATGACCGTATGTATCATTTACTTGAGTACGTTGGTACAAAACCAAATGTGTTCTATCATACGAAAGTTAGAAATACGAAAGAAGCTTAAATTAATAAAGAAATCAATATATAATTATGGCGTCTCATTACGAAGCACCTATTAGAAGACCTTTAGTAACAGGAGAAAAATCCTATCACGACGTAACTGTCGAGGTTGCTAGACCTGTCGAAGGTAAAGCCAATAAATCTTGGTGGATTGTTTTTTCAATTGCCTTGGTCGCTTTCCTTTGGGGAATAGGTTGTATTATTTATACCATATCAACAGGTATCGGTGTCTGGGGTCTTAACAAGACTGTAAACTGGGCTTGGGATATTACAAACTTTGTTTGGTGGGTAGGTATTGGTCACGCAGGAACACTAATTTCTGCGGTACTATTATTGTTCCGTCAAAAATGGCGTATGGCAATTAACCGTTCTGCGGAAGCCATGACCATTTTCTCTGTTGTACAAGCAGGTTTATTCCCGATCATTCACATGGGTCGTCCATGGTTAGCGTATTGGGTATTACCTATACCAAACCAATTTGGTTCCCTATGGGTAAACTTTAATTCACCACTACTTTGGGATGTATTTGCAATTTCTACTTATTTATCTGTGTCATTGGTATTTTGGTGGACAGGTTTATTACCAGATTTCGCAATGATTAGAGATCGCGCTGTGAGGCCTTTCCAAAAGAAGATTTATTCACTATTAAGTTTCGGTTGGTCTGGACGTGCTAAAGATTGGCAACGATTTGAAGAAGTATCTTTAGTGCTTGCTGGTTTAGCAACGCCATTAGTACTTTCTGTACATACTATTGTATCTTTTGATTTCGCAACCTCTGTAATTCCGGGTTGGCATACCACGATTTTTCCACCATACTTTGTTGCAGGTGCGATTTTCTCTGGGTTTGCTATGGTAAATACATTGCTTATCATCATGCGTAAAGTGTGTAGTCTCGAAGATTACATTACAGTTCAACATATCGAATTAATGAACATCGTCATAATGCTTACGGGTTCTATCGTTGGGGTCGCTTATATTACCGAGCTATTTATAGCATGGTATTCTGGTGTAGAATACGAACAATATGCTTTCTTAAACAGAGCAACTGGTCCTTACTGGTGGGCATATTGGGCAATGATGTCTTGTAATGTTTTCTCTCCACAATTTATGTGGTTTAAAAAATTACGTACAAGTATTATGTTCTCTTTTGCAATTTCAATTGTAGTAAACATAGGCATGTGGTTTGAACGTTTTGTAATTATTGTAACATCACTACATAGAGATTACTTACCATCATCATGGTCTATGTTCTCTCCAACGTTTGTAGATATCGGTATTTTTATTGGAACCATTGGATTCTTCTTTGTATTATTCCTATTGTACTCTCGTACATTCCCAGTAATAGCGCAAGCAGAAGTCAAAACCATATTAAAGTCATCAGGTGAGCGTTACAAAAAAATTAGAGAGCGAGGCGATAGCTTAGTGGGTACAGGTGCAGATGATAGAACATCTAGTGTTGCTCAATTAACAGCATCAACCGAAGCACCATTACCAAATACTGATGATGGAAAAGTCAATGACCTTTTACAAAGCATTGGAACGTTTGATGCGGCTACAGGTGCTGCAGATGACTTAAAGAAAATCAGTGGAGTTGGTCCAAAGATGGAAGATGTCCTAAACTCTATAGGTATTTATACATACTTACAAGTTAGTAAGATGACTAAAAAAGAATACGACTTGTTAGATTCAATCACAGGTTCTTTCCCAGGACGGGCCGAACGTGATGATTGGGCAGGACAAGCTAAAAACTTATTAAACTAATAATAGATATGGAAGCAGCTTCAAAAGTAATTCACGCTATTTATAACGATGATGATATCTTAATGTCAGCCGTAAAAAAGGTTAAGGCAGCAAAGCATCATATCGAAGAAATATACACGCCTTTTCCTGTCCATGAACTAGACAAGGCCATGGGCCTAGCACCAACTCGTATTGCTATCACAGCATTTATGTACGGTTGTGTTGGTCTAATAGTAGCCGTAGTCATGATGAATTTCATTATGATAGAAGACTGGCCTCAGGATATTGGAGGTAAACCAAGTTTTAGCTATTTAGAAAACATGCCGGCATTTGTGCCTATTATGTTTGAGCTGACTGTGTTTTTTGCAGCGCATTTAATGGTGATTACGTTTTATTTGCGTAGTAGAATGTGGCCCTTTAAAAAAGCTGAAAATCCAGATCCAAGAACAACAGATGATCATTTCCTAATGGAAATTGCAATCCATGATAATGAAGCAGACTTAACAAGTTTGTTGAAAGAAACAGGTGCTGTTGAGATTAATATTATTGACAAAGACGAAGAAGCACATTAATATGAAGACGACTTTAAAAATAACAGTAGTATTAGTAATGCTATTTACAATAATGTCTTGTAGCAAAAAAACAAGACGTAACTATCAGTATATGCCAAACATGTATGAGTCTGTAGGATACGAAGCTTACCAAGAATCGGATGCCTTTGCAAATGGTGTAGAAGCCCAATTACCTGTAGAAGGGACTATCCCAAGAGGGTATTCTTTGTACGAGATTGAAGATACAAACGACGGCTATGAGTATGCAAAAGCTAACTTAGAGAGTCCTTTAGATTCAACAGCTGTAGATTATGCTAGAGGAAAAGAGCTTTATGATATCTACTGTGGAATTTGTCACGGCACCAAAGGTGCTGGTCAAGGGACTTTGGTTAAGCGCGAAAAGATATTAGGTGTACCTAGTTACGCAGATGCAGGAAGAGCAATAACAACAGGGAGTATTTATCACGTAATATATTACGGAAAAAATTCAATGGGTTCTTACGCTAATTTTATGAGCGAAGAAGAGCGTTGGCAAGTTGTGGCTTATGTTGAAAAACTGAAAGCAGAATTAGAAAAATAAGATTTAGATAAAGATTATATAGATGGAATATAAAATTTCAAATCGATTAAAAATAACGTCAATCATATTAGTGGTTTTAGGCGGACTGCTTTGGGGTTATGGCTACATGAGTTCTCATGAGGTTACTGAAGACAACATATCTGAATATTTAGCCAATGAACATGGCGATGGTCACGGTGATGCTCATGCAGAAGAAGGTCATGGAGATACTCATGATGAAGCTGCTGCACATGCAGACGCGTCAAAGGCCGATGACCATGCTGAGGAAGGTCATGAAATGACTCATGAAGAGCATGTGTTGCATCAAATACATAACAGACCATATGCCGCGCTTTATGTAGCTGCATTCTTTTTCTTTATGATAGCTCTTGGTGTCTTAGCATTTTATGCGATACAATACGCAGCTCAAGCAGGTTGGTCTCCTGTGCTCTTTAGAGTTATGGAAGGTATTACAGCTTATGTTTTACCTGGAGGTCTTTTAGTCCTAGCAGTAGCTGCTTTTGGAGGTTCTCACTTATTTATTTGGATGGATGAAAGTGTTGTTGCTCATGACGAGATTATACAAGCGAAACAAGGTTGGCTAAATACACCTTGGTTTTTTATTAGAGGTTTTATCTTCTTAGCAGGATGGTCTGCTTATCGCTATTTTTCTAGAAAATTCTCAATTGCTCAAGATAACGTAGAAGGTAACAGCAACTTTAAAAAGAATTTTAGAATTTCGGCTGCCTTCTTAGTATTTTATATCTACACAGAATCAATGATGTCTTGGGATTGGATTATGAGTGTTGACCCTCACTGGTTCTCAACCTTATTTGGATGGTATGTATTTGCAAGTATGTTTGTAAGTGGTATTACTGTAATAGCATTAATTACAATCTATTTAAAGTCTAAAGGCTTATTAGAATTTGTAAACGATAGTCATTTGCATGATTTAGCCAAGTTTATGTTTGGGATTAGTATTTTCTGGACTTATTTATGGTTCTCACAATTCATGTTAATTTGGTATTCTAATATACCTGAAGAGGTCGTTTATTTCGTGGCAAGAATAGAAGATTACAAATTACCATTCTTTGGTATGGTGGCTATGAATTTTGTATTCCCATTGTTATTGTTAATGAATAGTGATTACAAACGTATTCCTTGGTTTGTGGTAATGGCAGGTATTGTTATTCTCTGCGGTCACTATTTAGATATATTCAATATGATTATGCCAGCTACAGTAAGCGATAGATGGTTTATTGGAGCACCGGAAATAGGAGCAATATGTTTCTTTGCAGGTTTATTCTTGTTTATAGTATTTACCGCATTAAGCAAAGCGCCATTATTGGCTAAAGGAAATCCTTTCCTCAAGGAGAGTGAAAACTTTCATTATTAATTAAAAATTAAGAACTGATAAGATAATGACAACTTTGTTAATATTTATAATAGTACTATTTGTAGCCGTTGCCATGTGGCAAATGGTTAAGATATTTGATCTAGCACAAGTAGGTGCCACTAACTCACAAGTAGCCACAGATAAGGATAATCGTTTTAACGGATATATGATGATTGCTTTTCTAATTTTCATATATGCTATTACTATTGCTAGTTTTGTTTATTTAGGTGATTTACCATTAACATCAAACTCTGCCTCAGAACATGGTCCTGGATTAGATAATTTAATGATAATCTCAATGGTTGTGATTTTTATTGTGCAGACCATAACACAATTCTTATTACACTATTTTGCTTACAAATACAAAGGTGAAAAAGGCCGTAAAGCATTATTTTATGCAGATAATAATACACTAGAAGCCATTTGGACAGTTATACCTGTTATAGTTTTAGCAGGGTTAATTATATATGGACTATTTACTTGGAATGACATTATGAATGTTGATGAAAGTGAAGATCCAATGGTAATAGAATTATATGCACAACAATTTAACTGGAAAGCAAGATATAGTGGTGAAGATAACGTACTAGGGAAAGCAAACGTAAGATTAATAGATATTGATAATGCCAATGTTCTGGGAGTAGATTTAGACGATCCAAATGCTCAAGATGACGTTATTGTAACAGAATTACATTTGCCTAAAGGAAGACCAATATTATTTAAAATGCGTTCTCAAGATGTATTACACTCTGCATATATGCCGCATTTTAGAGCTCAGATGAACTGTGTTCCTGGTATGGTAACTCAATTTGGATTTACGCCTACAGTAACTACAGTTGAAATGAGACAAAATCCAGACATTCAAGATAAGGTTGCTAATATTAATGCGTTACGATTTGAACGTAAAGCTGAGATTGAAGCATCAGGTCAAGACTTAACATACGAATTTGATTATTTGTTACTTTGTAACAAAATATGCGGTAAATCGCACTACAACATGCAAATGAAAATTGTAGTAGAAACGCAAGAAGAATTTGATGCATGGATGAAAGAGCAACAAACTTTCGGAAAGCCACTAGATTAGTTAAAAAATTGTTTTAAGAAAAAGATAAAGAGATTATGTTAGTAACAGCAGAAACACACGGTCACGACGACCACGACGTACATCATCACAAAGAAACTTTTGTAACTAAATATATATTTAGTCAGGATCATAAAATGATTGCCAAGCAGTATTTAATTACTGGAGTAATCATCATGGGTATTATTGGGATTATGATGTCCTTAATGATTCGTATGCAAATTGCATGGCCAGAGCAGCCCAATGTTATTTTTGAAGCTTTATTAGGAAAATGGGCACCTGGAGGTGTTATGGACGCTGATATTTATTTGGCTCTAGTAACTATTCACGGTACCATTATGGTATTCTTTGTATTAACGGCAGGGTTGAGTGGAACATTTAGTAATCTATTAATTCCTTTACAAATTGGAGCTCGTGATATGGCATCAGGATTTCTCAATATGATTTCATATTGGTTATTCTTTTTGTCATGTGTGATTATGATACTTTCATTTTTCGTTGAAGCAGGTCCTGCTGCGGCTGGGTGGACAATCTACCCACCATTATCTGCCTTGCCTATGGCTCAAGGAGGTTCTGGAGCTGGTATGACGTTATGGTTAGTATCTATGGCTATCTTTATCGCATCCTCGTTATTAGGTTCATTAAATTATATTGTTACCGTATTGAATTTGCGTGCGAAAGGCATGTCTATGACGCGTTTACCATTAACTATTTGGGCATTTTTTGTAACCGCAATTATTGGTGTTATTTCATTCCCTGTATTATTATCAGCAGCATTATTATTAATAATGGATAGAAGCTTTGGAACATCATTCTTCTTGTCTGATATCTTTATACAAGGTGAAGTATTGCATTACCAAGGAGGATCACCTGTTTTGTTCGAACATTTGTTTTGGTTCCTAGGTCATCCTGAAGTTTATATTGTATTATTACCTGCTTTAGGTATCACGTCAGAAATTATTTCTACCAATTCTCGAAAACCAATATTTGGTTACCGAGCGATGGTAGCATCAATTTTGGCTATTGCATTTTTATCCACAATAGTTTGGGGTCACCACATGTTTATTTCTGGAATGAATCCATTTTTAGGTTCAGTATTTACATTTACAACCTTACTAATCGCAATCCCATCTGCAGTTAAAGCATTTAATTATATAACCACCTTATGGAAAGGGAATTTGCAATTGAATCCAGCAATGCTATTTTCAATTGGTTTAGTATCTACTTTTATCACTGGTGGATTAACAGGAATCATTCTTGGAGATAGTGCATTAGATATAAATGTACATGATACGTACTTTGTTGTTGCTCACTTCCATTTGGTAATGGGTATATCTGCATTGTATGGTGTATTTGCTGGAGTTTACCATTGGTTCCCAAGAATGTTTGGTAGAATGATGAATAAAAATTTAGGATATTTACATTTTTGGGTAACCGCAATATGTGCCTACGGTGTGTTTTTCCCCATGCACTTTATTGGTATGGCAGGATTACCAAGACGTTATTATACCAATTCTAATTTCCCATTATTTGATGATACAACAAATGCTCAAGCAGTTATAACTGTATTCGCTCTAGTAGCAGGTGTTGCGCAGTTAGTATTTCTCTACAATTTTGTGAGTAGTATTTTTTACGGTAAAAAGGCAGAGCAAAATCCATGGAGGTCTAATACTTTAGAATGGACAGCTCCGGTAAAACACATGCATGGTAACTGGCCAGGGGAATTACCAACAGTTTATAGATGGGCTTATGATTACAGTAAACCGGGACATGATGAAGACTTTGTACCTCAAAATATACCAATGAAAGATGGTGAAGAAGAACTTCAGCATTAAAAAATATTCATAAATTACAATAGCAATCCCTGAGATTTATTAAATCTCAGGGATTTTTGTTTATTTCATAACTATTTGTAAATCAATATTTTATCCTACAAAATGAATTATTTGTGAATTTCTACCGATAAAAAACATTAAAATCCGATGAAATACGATATTTTTCGTTAAATTGCACCTGTAATTAAAATTTGTACGAAAAATAAGTACTTATTTTGTTAAATAATTAACCAAAAACTTAACCAACTTTTTGATTATGAAAACAAACCTTATCAATAGGAACTTGTTTAAATCAATTACTGCCGCTTTGTTGTTATTTGGCTTGTCAAGCCAGCTTAATGCACAATGTCCTACAGTAACAAACCCCTCACCATTAATCTGTGACGCTGCGGGGTTAACCATTCAAGATTTAAATAGTTTTGCAACCGATATCAATAATGATATCCAATGGTATGATACTCCGACAGGAGGAACTGCTTTTAATTCAAATGAGCTAGTTTCAGAAGGAGTGTATTTTGCAGGAAATAGTACTGGTGTTTGTGGAACCAGAGAATCTGTGACTGTATCATTCACGGTAAGCCCATCTAATCAAAACGTAGATGCTGTTTATTGTAGTAATGAAGCTCCGACAATTCAATTGTATATTGATGAAGTTTTATCATTAGTACAGCCTACAGGGGGTTCTGTAGAAGTTTACACAGACTTTGAACTTACAAACCAAGCTTTGTTAACAGACATGATACCAACAGGAGGTACCAATTATTTTATCGTTTTTGTAGATTCTGGTGGATGTAGAAGGAACCACAGCAACATTTGATGCCCCCGATGAACCAACACCGCCTTTATTGCAATCTTTTTGTACGACTGCAAGCCCTACAGTAGCTGATTTAACTCCAGGTACTACAGATTCATTTAGTTGGTACGAAAGTTTAGATGGTTCAGGAGCTCCAATTCAACCTGCATTACTTGATACAGATGTTTTGGTTAGTGGAACATATTACATACAAGCAGAAAGTTTCTTTTGTACAAGTAATCCTGTAGAAGTAACCATAGAGGTAAATACTCCTATTAATCCAGGTAGTTCTGCAACATTAGATTTTTGTATAGATAATTTGCCAACGACAGATATTAATTTAATTGACGAGCTAGGAAGTATGCCTGATGCTCTGGGAACTTGGTCCGGGCCATTAACAATCTCAAATGGCGCTACAGGAACAATAAACATAAGTAGTGTAACATCAGCAGGACAGTTAGTATTTACATACACTGTTCCATCTAGTGGTCCATGTCCAGAAGGAAGTTCTACGGTCACAATTACTATTTATGATAATTTCACTTCGGGAACACCATCAACAAATAATCCAGCATCATTCTGTGTTTCTGCACTACCAGGAGCATTTGATTTGTTTAGCTTATTAGACAATGAAGATATTGGTGGTCAATGGACCGAGGGTGCTACAAGTACTGGAACAACGACAACAGCTACAATAGATTTTTCAGTATTTACACCTGGAACTTACGAGTATACTTATGTAAGTCTTCAAACAAATCTGAACTTTTTAGGTCAAAATTTCAGAGAGTAATTGTTGCTAATTTAGTTAAATTTTT
>ENA-OUOG01003337-OUOG01003337.1-marine-metagenome-genome-assembly--contig:-NODE-3337-length-15190-cov-20.081850_pt1 | contig 15190 bp, 12 predicted proteins | sample MGYA00248635_ERZ508505 | MGnify/ENA primary metagenome ERZ508505 (study PRJEB26176, sample SAMN06267871) | marine metagenome | isolation source: Saanich Inlet, British Columbia, Canada | place: Pacific...
AAAAAAAGGTTATTGAAGTTGTTTATATTACGGGGCTTTCGATCTGTGGAAAAGGCATTTTTTTATTGTTTTATCAGATATTTAAACGTCAAAAGACTTTGTGCGTAAACCCCAATAAGCTCATAGAGCAAGTGGCCTGGGCATGTGTATAAAAGCGCGGCTTGTCCACAGCCGATACTATCCACTGGTTATACCTATCTGAAATCGACCATCTATCCACATCATTTACCAATGCAAAATGTTGAAAAAATCGAGCCTAGTAAATCATCTGAGGTAAATGATCCGGTGATTTCTGACAATGCATTTTGTGTCAGTCGTAGGTCTTCAGCTAAGAGATCAATGGTCTCAAGACTAACGGGTTGGCTCATTGCTTGGTGAAGATAGTTAAGTGCGCTTGCCAATTGAATCACGTGTCGCTCTCGGGCTAAGAATGGGGTTTCAGCGTTGCTATTGAGGTTGAGTTCATTAAGAAGCCAGTCTTTCAGTTGATTGAGACCTGAGCCTGTAACAGCGGATATCTCGATCAATGGATAGGTCGTGTGATTTTTTGTTGGGTGGGTTTGAATATCGTTTTTGGTACGAATAATGCCGATGGTTGCAGATGGGGTGTCACCAACAAGGCGAGTAATGAGAGATTCTGTGACTGTGTCGTGTCTTTCATCAAATAGACAGAGTGCGATGTCAGCAGTTTCTATCGCATTGCGTGCTCTTTGAATACCTTCGTTCTCAATGACATCTTCAGTGGCTCGAATTCCAGCGGTGTCTGTGATCCTGAGTTCGATTCCGTCGAGAAGAAGGTCATGACGAATAAGATCACGTGTTGTGCCAGGAATATTCGTCACAATAGCTAGGGGTTCATTGGCTAATGCATTGAGCAGGGAACTTTTTCCAACATTCGGTTCACCAATGAGAACCACATTTGAAGCTCGGTTGAGTTGTGCACCTTCATTTGCAGCAAGCTTTAACGATTGGAGATCATGATGAAGATTCTTTAATTGATCAGAAAATTCAAGGAGATTTTGTGGATCGATATCCTCATCTGGAAAGTCAATATGTGCCTCGATCTGAGTTCGTAAACGAATCAAATTGCTAACGATGGTATGAACCCGATTTGCGAACTCCCCAGATAAAGAATGATTTGCCGCTTTGACGGCAGACAGAGACGTTGCATTAATGAGGTCACTAATGGCCTCTGCTTGTGTTAGATCGATTTTATCGTTTAAGAATGCGCGCTGACTAAATTCACCAGGATTGGCAAGTCGAGCGCCGCGTGCGGTGATGGTTCGGAGGATGGTTTGGATAACTACAGGACCACCATGGCCCTGAAATTCAACCACATCTTCCCCAGTGAAACTGTTTGGTCCTTTGAAATAAATCCAGATACCGGTGTCAATTAATATGCCATCTGAAACGAGATTTCCAAAGGTCGCCAATCGAGGGGAAAAAGCTTTTCCTGCAAGGGTTTCGGCGATACTGAGACTGTTGCCGCCTGACAGACGGATGACACTAATCGCGCCGCGGCCAGGCGCTGTAGCCGAGGCAACGATCGTATCAGACAGACTCATGTATGGTGGGTGTCAGCATTTTCGATCGACTTGGTAATTACCCATTGTTGTGCGATCGATAAAATATTATTGACGACCCAGTAGAGAACCAAACCAGCGGGGAACCAAAGGAAAAAGAATGTAAATGCAACAGGCATATATTTCATAATTTTCGCTTGCATTGGATCAGGTGGTGTCGGGTTCAACGACGTTTGAATGTACATAGAGACACCCATCAATAACGGAAGAATAAAAAACGGGTCTTTCACGCTAAGGTCGTTGATCCACAAGATAAATGGTGCTTGTCGAAGTTCGACGGATTCTAATAAAACCCAATACAGGGCAATGAAAACAGGCATTTGCACAACGATGGGCAAACATCCACCAAGAGGATTAATCTTTTCACGCTTATAAAGATCCATCATCTCTTTAGACATGCGTTGTCTGTCGTCACCGTAGAGCTCACGCATACGCGTGATCTCTGGTGTAAATTTCCGCATTTTTGCCATAGATTTGTACGCGGCGGCGGATAGCTGGAAGAAAGCTGCTTTGACCAATACTGTAACTAGAATAATTGCAAAGCCCCAATTTCCAACATACGTCTGAATGAATTTCAGGAGCCAAAACAGGGGTTGAGCGATAAACCACAGCCAGCCGTAATCGACGACGAGCTCAAGGCCTGGAGAGATTGCCTCTAATGCATCTTGGTCTTTTGGACCTGCATAAAAAGTAGCAACAGTCTGCCTCGATTCACCTGCTGGAATCACAATGTCTGGACTGATAATACTGCCAATGAAGTGACCATCTTGATTCGTGCGAAATGAATAGAGATGTGTTTGGTCGCCTGATGGCACCCACGCGCTGGTGAAGTAGTGCTGTAATAACGCGAGATAGCCGCCTGTCACTCCGTTATCTTTGAGCTCGGTATTGAGCTCTCGCGCATCGATTGCTGTCTCAAAATCGGAAAACGAGACCTTTCGATACCGCTCGTCCGCGGTGCGTAGTGCATATCCTAAAAATGCCTGCATACCCATTGAGTTCTGAATAGAGGGGTCAGCAGAGTTATCACGTTTTAATTGAACAAAAGGTGAAACGGTTTTTGCAGTGTCTGATGTGTTTTGAATGGTATGCGTGACTTTGATGTCGTAGCGAGCCGGATCAACTGAAAAGGTCTTAGTAATGATGAGTCCGGAGTCGGTTGTTGCTTGAATTGAAATATCGGTTGGTTCAGTGATCTCGTAGCGCTGCTGTTCAGCTTTGTAAATGGGACGGCCGTTAGATGACGCATCTGGGCCATCTGCTCCAACAAGACCGCTTTGCGCAAAATAGGTTCGGGACACGTAGTCAAGTAAAGGAATCGGTTGGTCTTGATTTTTTAGAGATACAGGAAATTCTTTTAACAATACTTGGGTGATATCGCCGCCACTGAGAGCGATTGCCATGTCAGCAGCAGGTGTACTGATAATGATTTGATCAGCATCGATATTCGATGAAATTGGAGCAACTGGGACTTGATTGACACCGGTGCTTGAAGGGACTTCTCCGGCGGTTCGTGTCTCTGTTGATGGCTGAATTTGAGCAGAAACCGCACTGGCTGGATTTTCCGCTTCTGTGAAAAGGTTCCACTGCAGAAATAGCACGTAGGTCAAAATGCCCAGAACTGCGAGAAGGCCAGTACGTTGAATATCCATTAGTTTTGTCTCGTTTTTCCTTTGTGCTCAGGGACCGGATCAAACCCCCCAGAGTGTCCTGGATGGCATTTGCCGATGCGTCTTATTCCTAACCACAGGCCTCGAAAGATCCCGTGGGTCTCAATGGCTTCAATCATATATGCTGAACAAGTTGGCTGAAACCGGCACGATGGTGGGAATAATGGGGACACAAAGTACCGGTAGAAACGAATTACCGCAATTGCCATGACACTAAAAATACGATTATTCACCATTGGGTTTTTGGAGATTTTTAAAGAGCTTGGTGAAAACCTGATCGAGCTGTGTTTGGTATTGAGTAGACCAGAGGCGATCAGGGATGTGTCTGGCGATGACAACGATGTCAGCACAACGATTAACAGTCTGATGACGGAGGTACTCACGAATAATCCGGCGGAAACGATTTCTGTCCACGGCTCGCCGTATCTTCTTTTTCGAAGTCACAAACCCAATGCGATGGCTAATCGAATGCTCTCGGTGTTTCGCTAAAACTAAAAAGTCCCGATTGCTAGCTTTAGCATCGGGACTCTTGAATACGGCATCGAAATCACTACGTGACGGTAGAGAAATGACCGTCATGGCAAAGCCTCGTTAGGCAGATAGGCGCTTGCGACCTTTCGCACGACGACGCGCAATGATCTGACGGCCGCTCTTTGTGGCCATGCGAGCACGGAAACCATGATTGCGAGCGCGTTTGATAACGCTTGGCTGAAACGTACGTTTCATGACTTCTTCCTATCAATTAAATATTACGGGGCGCGAAGTTTAGCGAAAGGTGGCTGGAATTCAAAGATATTTTCGCGACGAATTGAAAAAGTCCAAAAAAGATAACGCATTTGGTGCGGATTATTGGTCTGTGGATAAGTGGTGTTTGAAAAGATATAATACTGAAAAACAAAGGATTTTTTACATGCTTTGGCTCGATAAAAAGAGGTTATCCACAAAACGGCACAAAAAACATTTAAAGATAAATATTTCAATGTGTTATGAAATTTCTGGGGATCGCCTATTGACCCGACGGGGATAGATTGTGCATAACTTATCCCCGACGAGGAGACAATAACGAATGAATTGGGATATTTGCGTAGAGCAATTGGCTGCGGAGCTGACAACAGAGCAGTTGAATACGTGGATCAAACCACTTCAGGTTGAAGAGACCGTTCAGTCGATCCTTCTGTTCGCCCCCAATCGATTTGTGAGAGATTGGGTGACTGACCGATATTTAGATCGTATCCAGTCTTTTTATTCGCAGCATGTTGGCGGAACGTTTCAAGTCACCGTTCGTGTGGGGTCCTCGGGCCCGGTGGCAGGCGCAACGGATCGTGTCGTTGATGTGCCGAAGAAGCCAGTAAAGATCAATCATGAGCCTGTGTTGGAAACGAAGATTCGTGAGCCAGCAGTAGTGGAGGGCTCAATTAAACACAGCAATCGTCTGAACGTCGATTTTCGGTTTAACAATTTTGTCGAAGGGAAGTCGAATCAGCTCGCGCGCGCAGCGGCCCAAAGGGTCTCCGAAAAGCCGGGGTCGGAATATAATCCGCTGTTTTTGTACGGGGACACTGGGCTGGGTAAGACTCACTTGATGCACGCGGTCGGTAACCAAATCCGATCACACAATCCAAACGCCAAAATCATTTATGTGCACTCAGAACGGTTTGTTGCCGATATGGTGAAAGCCCTTCAACTGAATGCTATTGCAGATTTTAAACGAGTGTATCGTAATGTTGATGCGCTGTTGATCGACGACATTCAGTTTTTTGCTGGAAAAGAGAAATCACAAGAAGAGTTCTTTCATACCTTTAATAGTTTGTTGGAAGGTGGTCAGCAGATCATTTTGACGTCTGATCGGTATCCTAAAGAGATCGATAACATGGAAGATCGGCTGAAATCTCGCTTCGGTTGGGGATTAACCGTTCGGCTTGAGCCGCCTGAGCTCGAAACACGGGTTGCGATTTTAATCAATAAAGCCCAGGAGTCGGGTGTCGAATTAAAACGTGATTGCGCATTTTTCATTGCTCAAAAGGTGCGAAGTAATGTTCGCGATTTGGAGGGGGCGTTGAAACGCGTCCTGGCGAATGCTCATTTTTTCGGTCAAGCGATTACATTGGACTTTGTGAGGGAAACACTTCGTGACTTGATTGCGGTGCACGATCGGCAAATATCGGTGGATAATATTCAGCGGATGGTGGCTGACTACTTTAAAATTAAGATTTCCGATTTACTCTCGAAACGACGGAATCGCTCAGTTGCTCGTCCTAGACAGGTTGCGATGGCGCTCTGTAAAGAGTTGACGGATCATTCGTTACCAGAGATTGGTGACGCGTTCGGTGGCCGTGACCATACGACAGTGCTACATGCCTGTCGAAAAATTAAAGAGTTGTCTGACACCGATTTGGCAATTCGAGACGATTACAACAATTTGTTAAAGGCATTAACTGGATAAGGAATGACCATGGAATTTTCGGTTTCTCGCGAACAGTTGCTCGAGAAAGCTCAGACTGCGGCATCCGTGGTCGAGCGTAAACAAACAATGGCGATTTTGGCTAATGTGTTGATTGAGGTCGATGCGACAGGGGCTGTGCTGACAGGGACAGACTTGGATACCGAGATTTCCACCAATATGGAGCTTGTCGAGGTGGCATCTGGTGGCGCAGTGACCGTCCCAGGGAAAAAGCTAGTCGACCTTGCAAAAGCACTTCCTGAGGGATCTGTGGTTCAGTTTAAGCAAGATGGCGCACAAATGCTGCTCTCGTCTGGACGGTCGAGGTTCAAGCTTGCAACGTTGCCGGCGGCTGATTATCCGAGACTTGAGATTCGTGGTGAGTTGACTTCCGTTTCGTTAGCGAAGGGTCCGCTTCAAGACGCCATTAGTAAAACCCAGTTTGCGATGGCGCAGCAGGATGTCCGGTATTACCTGAATGGCATGTTGTTTTCGATTGGCGGCGGCGAATTCCGTACGGTCGCTACCGATGGGCATCGGTTGAGTTTGTATCAAACAGCACTTGAGGGAATGTCTGCCGAACCGAGCTCGCTGATTGTTCCAAGGAAAGCGGTTCTTGAGTTGGCGAGGCTGGCGAATAGTGCTGACGAAACGTTAGATTTGGCTTTTTCCACGAGTCATTTTCGGGTGTCAGGTCCAACCTTTGTTTTCACAAGTGTTCTGATTGATGGTCGTTTCCCTGACTATGAGCGAGTCGTTCCTCAGGGGGGCGATCATGTCGTTCGCGCGGACAGGAAACGATTACGGGAAGTATTATTGCGTGCATCGATCTTATCGAGTGAGCAATACCGAGGAGTGCGTTTACGCCTGTCTCAGGGGCAGATTGATGTGATGGCCAACAACGCAGAGCAAGAAGAAGCGCAAGAATCGCTAGAAGTCGAATTTGTTGGCCAGGATGGTTTTGAGATTGGATTTAACGTGAGCTACTTGTTGGACGTGCTAGCAACCATTGAAACCGAGATGGTGGAGCTGCGGTTTGGCGACAGTAATCGAAGCGCGCTGTTGTTGGGTGTTGGTGATGATACGGGACGCTACGTTGTGATGCCCATGCGGCTCTAAGTGATCACCAATCTCCATATTCACCATTTGAGGGGGCTCGCAGAGACGTCGTTGTCACTCGGGCCCTCAGTCAATCTTTGGGTGGGTGAAAATGGCGCAGGGAAAACATCTGTCTTGGAGGCGGTGTCGATTTTGTCCCTGGGGCGCAGTTTCGCAACCTCACGAATTAAGTCGATTATTGCGTTGGATCAACCAAGCTTAACGGTCTTTGGGCGGATTCAAGGGCAACATCAGGAGCATCGTCTGGCGGTGCAGGTGAATCGCGACGACGAGAGAAAGCTGCGATTAGATGGAGCCGCGGCAAAAAATCAAGTGTCGCTGAGCCGTCTACTGCCGGTTTTGCAAATGACCCCTCATTCTGTGGATGTGATCACTGGGAGCCCCGGTGATCGTCGTCGGTTTATGGACTGGGGTGCCTTTCATTGGTCGGGTGGAAATGGACAAAGCTTTAATGCGCTGAGGCGAGCCTTGTTACAGCGCAATAGTCTGTTGCGTAGTGGTATACTCAATGGCTCGGATCTGGCGCCGTGGGAGCAGCAAATCGGGCTGCACGGTGAGGAGATTGATCGGTGGCGGAGGGAATTCGTTGCTGATGTTAGGCCGGTGTTCGACGAGCTGTTGGTGGAAATGGAGCTTGGGATTGAGCTTGAGCTGGTTTACAGGAATGGCTGGGGTGATGGCGATTTAACAAGCACTCTTGAGGGTCAACGGGCCAGAGACATTCGGGCGCGGTCGACATTATCGGGTCCGCATCGTGCTGACTTTGAGTTGGTTCGCGATGGGGCGAAGGCCGGAGATACGTTGAGTCGAGGCCAGCTGAAAGTGAGTAATTTGGCCTTGGTCTTGGCGCAACTTCAAGCGTCAACGAAACGAGGAATAGCGCCGGTGTTGTGTTTAGATGATCCCGGAGCCGAGCTCGATCATCGTTTTTTGGGTCGGGTTTGGGAAATTGTTGTTGGTAGCGGTGCGCAAGTGTTGGCTACCGGAATTACGGTCGACCGTGTCGGGCTGAGCGAAGGCCAGGCGCGCGTTGCCGAAGTGTTTCACGTGAAACACGGAAGAATTGCGTCTAAGTAAGGAAATTAAATGGAACAGAACCCGCAGGCTGCTAACTACGATGGAAGCTCAATTAAAGTTTTAAAAGGGCTTGAGGCTGTTAAAAAGCGCCCTGGGATGTATATCGGCAACACCGATGACGGGACAGGTTTGCATCATATGGTCTTTGAGGTCGTGGATAACTCGATTGATGAGGCTTTGGCGGGCCACTGCGACCAGATCGATGTGATGATTCATACGGATGGTTCGGTAACGGTTCAAGACAACGGTCGAGGAATTCCCGTTGATGCACATGAAGAAGGCAAGAGTGCCGCCGAGATCATTCTGACGGTGCTGCATGCGGGTGGAAAATTTGATGAGAACTCTTATAAGGTCTCCGGAGGCCTGCATGGTGTTGGTGTATCTGTTGTCAATGCGTTAAGTGAACGTCTTGTTTTGACGGTTCGTCGTGATGGTTCCGTTTGGGAGCAAGAGTATCGTCATGGTGATCCACAGGCCCCGCTCGCTGCGGTTGGAACTACGGGAGAATCTGGAACGACCGTTCGGTTTAAGCCGTCAGGTGAAACGTTTGCGATTACTGAATTTAGTTATGATGTGTTAGCAAAACGACTTCGCGAGTTGTCCTTTTTGAATTCCGGGGTTCGGATTAAGTTAACAGAAGAGGCGTCGGGACAATCGGAAGTCTTTGAGTATGAAGGTGGCCTCTCCGCATTTGTTGGTTATCTTGGAAAAAACAAGAACCCCATTTGTGATGTGTTTCATTTTGCCTCTCCCGAGCGCGAAGACGGAATCGGGGTTGAAGTCGCTTTGCAGTGGTACGACACGTACCAAGAAAATATCTTTTGTTATACCAACAACATTCCACAAAAGGATGGTGGTACCCATTTAGAAGGGTTCCGCGCTTCGTTGACGCGTTCGTTGAATCAATACATCGAAGAAGAACAGTTATTGAAGAAAGCGAAAGTTGCAACCTCTGGAGATGATGCGCGCGAAGGTCTGACGGCGATTATCTCTGTGAAAGTTCCAGATCCAAAATTCTCATCACAAACCAAAGACAAATTGGTTTCACAAGAAGTTAAGACCGCTGTTCAACAGGAAATGCGTGAGGCCTTCCAGACGTTTTTAGCTGAACGCCCAACCGAGGCGAAACAGATTGTGGCGAAGATGATTGATGCGGCTAGGGCGCGAGAAGCGGCACGAAAAGCAAGAGAGCTCACTCGGCGTAAAGGGGCCCTCGACATCGCGGGCTTACCTGGGAAGCTTGCTGATTGTCAGGAAAAAGATCCCGGACTCTCTGAGTTATTTTTGGTGGAGGGTGATTCGGCGGGTGGATCGGCGAAACAAGGGCGAGACCGGAAGACACAAGCAATCTTGCCCCTGAAAGGAAAGATTTTGAACGTCGAGAAAGCGCGTTTTGACAAGTTGTTAAGCTCCCAAGAAGTCGGAACGCTGGTGACGGCGCTTGGTTGTTCGATTGGCCCAGAATTCGATATCGATAAACTTCGATACCACAAGATTATCATAATGACCGATGCGGATGTCGATGGCGCCCACATTCGAACATTGTTGTTGACCTTCTTTTATCGGCACCTGAAGGAAGTGGTTGAGCGCGGCCATGTCTACATTGCCCAACCGCCGCTTTATAAAGTGAAGAAAGGGAAGCAAGAACAGTATCTGAAAGACGAAACCGCACTTGACGCTTACCTAACGAATATGGCTTTGGATGGTGCTGTGGTGCATCCTGCGTCAGGTGAGGCGATCTCTGGTGATGTGTTGGAGCGCTTGTTTGGTACTTACCGAGCCGGCCGGGCCGTCGCCGACCGTTTATATCGGATTTATCCGTATGACGCTTTACATGGAATGTTGCTGGTGAATCCGATCAGTATTGCCGATCTGCGAAATTCTGAGCGAATGGCTCGTTATGCTCACGACCTGGCTGAACACTTGCCGAACGACCCTAAAGATGGAATGTTTTTTAGAGTGTTAACAGAGCCTGATCCGGAGCGCCCCGAGTCTCGTATTGTGGTTGAGCGGATCCAGCATGGCCTGACAGACCGTTTTGTGTTTGGGCACCAATTCTTCGATGGCGGTGATTATGCACAGATCGCAAAGGCAGCCGGCTTGCTTGTTGGATTGATTGAGGCAGGTGCGAAAGTCGCTCGGGGTGAGAAGTCGATCGAGGTATCGACCTTTGAGCAGGCCTATAACTGGTTGATGGCAGAGGCGCGCCGAGGGCCACAGATCCAGCGCTACAAGGGGCTTGGTGAAATGAATCCAGACCAGTTGTGGGAAACGACCATGGACAGCACAACTCGTCGGATGCTCAAAGTAACAGTCGAGGATATGATCGCTGCGGATCAAATATTTGTCACGCTAATGGGTGACGAAGTTGAGCCTCGGCGACAGTTTATCGAGGCTAATGCGTTAAACGTCGCGAATCTCGACGTTTAACGGGCGCTAGTCAAGAAGCCAGCTAACGAAACTTTTAAGATCCGCGAAGACGGGGCTTGTTTCACGTGAAACAAGTCCGTTGGCGAGTTCTCTTTCCCCCTTCCCGGTTTCAACCAACGCCGCACGGATCCCCATGCGCTGGGCTGCGGTCAAATCCTTCGCCGTATCTCCTACCATCCAGTCTGTGTCAGGATTCAGCGGGATCTCTTGGTTAATTGCGTGGAGAAGTCCCGGTTTCGGTTTTCGGCACTCGCAGTCGTCCGCGGGTTGATGTGGGCAGAATACGATCATATCGACGTGCCCGCCGGCGCCTTGAATCGCGTGAGTCATTTTTCGGTGAATGTCAGTTAACGTCTGTAGGTCGAACAGGCCTCGGCCAAGGCCACTTTGATTGGTCGCGATTGCGATTCTGTAACCGGCGTGATTCAGTTGAGCAATCGCCTCAGTCGCACCGTCGATGGCCACCCATTCCGATGGAGACTTAACGTACTGATCTGAATCATGATTAATGACGCCGTCGCGATCCAGGATAATCGTGGGCATTGTTATTGCTGAATCAGGCTGAAATCAGCCAGTTTGCTGTAGGCATTCTTGACATGTTGGCAAAGCCGCAGTCGATTGGCCCGGACCGCTTCTTGCTCACAGTGAATCATGACGTTGTCAAAAAATGCGTCGGTCGCTGGTTTCATGGTTAATAGACTTTCCATGGCGTCGGCGTATGTTTCACGTGAAACGGCTAAATCAACGATGTCACTGACCTGTCTCACCATGTCATAAACCGCCGCCTCTGAAGGATCTTCGAATAACGCAGTATCGACAGCCCCTTGTATCTCGGGATGATCCTTGAGCAGATTAGCGACGCGTTTATTCGTGGATACCAAGGTCGCAAACTCTTCCGTCTCACTTTGGGCGATCAATGCTTTTACCCGATCTTCGGTTTTACCTGTTGCGAGCCCGTTGGTTTCTTGTACTGCGACAACCATGTCATGCCTATACCCCTTATCGGTGAGGCGAACTCGTTCGCGGTCCTTGATGAATTGAACCAATGCGTCCAACTGAGCCGGTGACCCAGCTTCAGGTTGTGCGGCAAATGCGTCGGTAATCCACGCGGTCAGATCGAGCCGTAGCGCTGGGAATTCATTGAGCCTTAAGACCCCAATGGCTGCCCGACGAAGGGCAAATGGATCTTTGCTGCCGGTCGGCGGTTGATTAATCGCAAACAATCCCGCCAGGGTATCTAGCCGATCAGTGATTGCCAGAAGGGTTCCATACAGGTCATTTGGAACCTGATCAGAGGCCCCGGCTGGTTGATACAAGCCCTCGATCGCCTGAGCGACTTCGCTTGGCTCACCATCTAAAGCGGCATAGATCGTTCCCATCTGGCCCTGCAGTTCATCAAATTCCAGGACCATTTCGGTTACCAAATCACAGCGAGACAGCGTTGTTGCTCGCTGAATGAGTGCCGAATCTGCGCCAACGGCTCGGGCTATTTTGGAACCGAGGGCTTGAACGCGTTCGGTTTTTGCGCCCAATGAACCAAGTTTTGGATGGAACATAATGGTGTCTAAGCGCGGACGGCGAGCTGCAAGAGTTTCCTTTTTATCGAGATCAAAAAAGAACTTCGCATCAGACAATCGGGCTCTAATGACTCGCTGATTTCCGGCAATTACCTGCTCAGGATCCTTACTTTCGATGTTAGACACCGTAATGAATCGGTTCGACAAAACACCTGAAGCGTCTCGAGTATGGAAATATTTTTGATGTCCTTTCATCGCAGCAATCAGCGCAATGTCAGGGACTTCTAAAAATCGTTCTTCGAATTCCCCACAGAGCGCAACAGGCCATTCAACGAGGCAATTGACTTCCGTGAGTAAACTCTCGTCGAGCTCTACAGTCACTCGATGCTGTCGGGCTGACTGCTCAATTGTGTCCCAGGTGGCACGCTTTCTCTGTTCAAAATCAGCAATTACGTAGGCATTCGTGAGTTGTTGATGATACCGACCGGCATGATCGATCGTCATGATATCAGGTGCCATGAAACGATGACCGAAGGTTTGGTTGCTGCTAGTCAATCCAAAAAGCGTCATCGGAACCACCTGATCGTCGATCATGGCGAGAATCCAATGCACAGGTCTCGGAAATTCCTCACGCCCGTTACCCCAACGCATCGGTTTTGAAAGGGTTAAACTTCCAACAACAGAGGCACACACTTCTGGCAGGATTTCCGAAGCACACCGACCTGCCTCAACGCCTCGGTAAACCACCCACTGACCTTTGTCTGTCTCTACCAGCTCGGTGTCATCAGGCATGATCCCGAGACCTCGACAGAATCCGAGCAGTGCTTTGCTCGGCTCACCCTCCTGAAAGGCAGCCGACGCTGCAGGACCACGACGTTCGAAGGGCTTGTCTTCCGAGTATTCGGCTAACCCTTCGATCGAAACCCCAAGACGACGTGGTGCGGCAATCACAGATAGGCTCTCATATCTCAATCGTGCATCGTCGAGCTTCGTTATGAAAAGCTCGTTAAATTGTTGATTCAAGGATGGCAGGGCCGAGGTCGGAAGTTCTTCGCACCCAAGTTCAAACACAAACTTCCGTGTCTTCATGCCTCGACTCCCTTCAGGAACTCTGCTCTGAGCGCATCGTCTGCCAGTGGAAAACCGGCGTGCTTTCGTGATTCAAAATAACAATTGGCGACTTGCCGAGCCAGATTGCGCACCTTGAGAATGTATCGTTGTCGTTCTGTGACACTGATCGCGTGACGCGCATCCAGAAGATTAAACGTATGGCTCGCTTTCAACACTTGCTCGTAAGCCGGTAATGGTAAGGATGCATCCAACAGTTTTTCACACGCTTTTTCCGCTTCTGCAAACCCACTGAAAAGCCAGTCAGTATTGGCGTGTTCAAAATTATAAGCGCTCATTTCTTGTTCATTTTGGAGAAAAACGTCCCCGTAAGTCACGATAGAGCCTTCGGTTTTCGTCCAGACAAGATCGAACATTGATTCAACATTTTGAAGGTACATTGCGATTCGTTCGAGCCCATAAGTCAGCTCACCCGTCACTGGGTAGCACTCAAGGCCACCCACTTGCTGAAAATAAGTGAACTGGGTGACTTCCATCCCATTTAGCCAAACTTCCCAGCCAAGGCCCCAGGCACCAAGCGTGGGCGATTCCCAATTATCCTCGACGAGTCGAAGATCATGAATTTCAGGATCGATTCCCAAATATCTTAAGGATCCAAAATACAGCTCAACGAGGTTTTTGGGATTCGGCTTCATAACAACTTGGAATTGATAATAATGTTGGCCACGATTGGGATTTTCACCATAGCGACCATCGGTTGGGCGTCGTGAAGGCTGAACGTAAGCCGCATTCCAACGTTCTGGGCCGATCGCACGCAAGAAAGTTGCCGGATGAAAAGTCCCAGCCCCCACTTCCATGTCATACGGTTGTAAAATAACGCAACCTTGGTCAGCCCAATATTGTTGGAGGGCCAAGATCAGTCCTTGGAAAGTTGAAGTATCTGGTGCGCCAGTTGTCGGCATAGTCGTTCCGTCAGCTAGGATAAAGGCGCACAGTATAGCTAACGGGTTAGAAATTTGTGCAGTTGATTCAGCGGTTTGTTTGGTTTCTTGGCCAAATGCCCAATTTTGTAAAGCATCTGCTCGCCAAGGCGATCAGTCTCTACTTGATTTATTTTCCAAATCAATCTGCGCGCATTACTCGAAAAAATATCCAGCTCGCTTATCCCTCGATGCTAAAACATCAACAGCATCAACTGAGCAATGATTCGATTGAGGAGCTTTCACAAAAGTTTTTCGATTTACTGACGACCTGGGTGAAGCCCGTTGCAGATTCACGCAATCGAGTTACGACGGTCCACGGATTTTCCGAATTTCAACAAACATCTGATGGACAGCCAACCTTGATCCTTCTGCCTCATCTTGGCAATTGGGAATTATTTGGTCTTTGGTTAACGCAGTATCGCCTCTATACCGCGATGTTCAGGCCTCTACGAGTTCCTGAAATTTCACAATTGGTTCGTCACGCTCGAGAGCGTGGCGGGAATCATTTAGTTCCAGCGACCACCGCAGGCGTCAAAGCGATGCTCAAGCGGCTAAAAAATAATGAATGCGCGATTGTGTTACCTGATCAGGCCCCTAAGGAGGGCGAAGGCGCTTATGCGTCATTTTTTGGGCACGATGTTCTTACGCCGGTGTTGCCGTACCGATTGGCCTTGGCGACCAAAGCACGAGTTTTTATTGGCGCCGCATTGAAGACCCAAGAGGGCTATGAGGTTGTTCTGAAGAAACTAAACGATCCCATTGCCGATGATCAAGACCATTGGCTAGCGATGATGAATCGAGAAATTGAAGCTCTAGTGAGAGAGTATCCAGAGCAATATCAATGGGAGTATCGACGCTTTCGTAATGCCCCAGACGGCTCTCTGCGTTATCCCTAATGTTCCCAAAACGACGGGGATAACACCACTAGAAGAGTAAAGAGCTCAAGTCGCCCCAACAGCATAGCGAAGCTTAAGACGTACTTGGTCCCATCTGACAGTGTGGAATAGTTCAGCGTGGCGTCCCCTAACCCAGGGCCTAAATTGTTCAGACATGCGCCCACCGCTGAGTACGCGGTAATTGGATCCTCACCGAGCGCCATACAAACCAGCATTAAAACAGCAAAAATCAGGACATAGGCCGCAAGAAATCCCCAGACGGCGTCAATCACGCGGGACCCCACCGGTTTTCTTCCGAGTTTGATCGGAATCACCGCGTTTGGATGAATCAGCCGTTTGATTTCACGAGATCCCTGTTTGTACAACAGCAACATGCGGATGATTTTAATTCCACCACCCGTTGAACC
>ENA-OUOG01003339-OUOG01003339.1-marine-metagenome-genome-assembly--contig:-NODE-3339-length-15187-cov-2.754864_pt1 | contig 15187 bp, 12 predicted proteins | sample MGYA00248635_ERZ508505 | MGnify/ENA primary metagenome ERZ508505 (study PRJEB26176, sample SAMN06267871) | marine metagenome | isolation source: Saanich Inlet, British Columbia, Canada | place: Pacific...
AGCGTCAAGACAAATCCGTTACTCATGACTCCGGCTGGACTGCGTTGTACCACCCCAGCACCCGGATCAAAATCTATGGGGCCGCTGAACGTGCCGCACAAAACGATATGTCCAGTGCCCGGCTGCAGAAAGACGTCGTTGACTACCATTAGATCTACCGCGCCGATAGACCTCACCCATTTGTGGATGCCCTTCGGACTGATACATTGGATGTAGATATCTTGGGAGGTAAACATCTGGTCGACATTCTCTACGGTATCTATTTGTGTGCCTTGACCTAGGTAAAGGGTTCCTGTAAATGCACCTACAAGAATGGAAAAGTCGTTCTCATCGCGGAGCAGGTAGTTTCCGTATTCACCGCTGGTACCGTCGCTGAGCTGGGACCAACTATAGCTGAATTGGGCCCAGGTAAGTTGCGCAAATAGGGCAAAAACCAAGGTATACAATCGGGTGGAACGAGACATTATTTTCATTTTTCGACAAGTTACTACATTCCCTACTTTTACCTCATGAAAGAACCTACTCGTCGCGCGGTGCTCATCGCACACTTCGCTCTTCTTGGAGTAGCCTTAATCTACGGCTCCTCATTTCTCATCGCCAAGAGTGCCATGCAAGGTGCCGTCCCGCCAAGAGCTTTCATCCAATTCCGCGTGACCGGAGCCGCCCTACTTTTCTGGCTCCTACGCCCCCTCTCCGGCAACCACAACTTTTTCAAAATACCCGCTAAGGACCAAATCCGACTAGCTCTATCCGCCGTTTTCGGTGTCACCACGAACATGCTCTTCTTTTTCGAGGGCCTAAAAATCACCACGCCTGTGAACGCATCTATCATGATGGTCAGTGGCCCCATTATGGTCCTCGTAGCAGGCGCTGTTTTAGTGAAAGAGCGCATCACCAACCCCAAGATTATTGGGATCGCCCTTGGCGCTTTTGGGGCATTTTGGCTCATCTACTCCGGCGCAGGTTTCAACCTCGAAGGTCTGTTCTCCAGCGATGTGGCCAAAGGAAACCTCTTCGTACTGATCAACGCATCGTCTTACGCCATCTATCTTGTGATCGTGAAGCCGCTCATGTCAAGCTACAACGCACTTTTCGTCATTCGTTGGGTCTTCACTTTTGGGGTATTTCTGGTACTACCGTTTGGGGGTCCTCAATTCGCCGATATCGATTGGGCACTTTGGACACCCACTATCCTCTATTCCGTCGCCTTCGTGATCGTAGGAACGACTTTCCTGACCTATCTCGGAAACATTATTGCGCTCAAAACGCTCCACCCGGCAACGGTGGGTGCTTACATCTACCTGCAGCCGCTTATTGCGAGTGTACTCAGCTTGATGTACGGCGGTGAAAAATGGAACATTCACATGCTCCTTGCTGGAACCGCCATCTTCCTAGGCGTATACTTCGTGAGTTTTTACGGACGTAAATTCAGGTCGTAACCGCTATTCAAAACATCGGCCACCCCTACCTTACCGAGGTAATTACCACAAAGCAGCAATCCTTCCGGCAGACTATTAAGCACCTCCTGCTCAATAGTCGCACTTGAAATCCTTCTCGTAAAAACCCTACCTTTGGTGCGCAAATAAGCTACACCATGATTCAAAGCATGACAGGTTTCGGAAAGACCATTGGTCAGATTTCCGGAAAGAAAATCACCGTTGAAATTCGCAGTCTAAACAGTAAGGGGCTGGATTTAAATGCGCGCGTTGCGTCTATTTTCCGTGAAAAGGAATTGGACCTTCGCAAAATGGTGGGGGCTGCTTTGAAAAGAGGCAAGATCGACATCAACGTTTACGCAGAGGTGACCGGCATCGAAAGCGCGGCAAGTATCAACATGGATCTAGCGAAGGCCTACCTCAGCCAGCTCACCGAGCTCGAGAGAGAAGCCGACACGAAGAGCGACCTTGTGGCTGCCGTGATGCGCATGCCTGATGTGATGAGCAGTGGTCGTGAAGAGCTTAGCAAAGAAGAGTGGATCTTCCTTCAAGATTTGGTAAATGAAGCCATCGAAAAACTTGTGGAGTTCCGTACTCAGGAAGGTGCTTCGATTGCACTGGACTACGAGGAACGTATCAAGGCTATTGAAGCTGCAATGCAAGGGATTGAACCACACGAAAGTGCGCGTTTAGACGCTGTAAGAGAGCGCTTAAATAAGGGACTTGAAGGCGTAGAAGTAGATAGCAATCGTTACGAGCAAGAGGTGATTTTCTACATCGAAAAGCTCGACATCAATGAGGAAAAGGTGCGCCTTGTCAACCATATCAAGTATTTCCGTGAAACGATGCACGAAGCAGGTAGCGGAAAGAAACTTGGCTTTATTGCACAAGAGATCGGTCGTGAAATTAACACCTTAGGATCAAAAAGCAACTACGCACCGATGCAGCAGTACGTCGTTCAAATGAAGGACGAGCTCGAGAAAATCAAGGAGCAAGTAGGCAATACACTCTAAGGCAAGGCTCCAGAACGGATTTACCCCGCGATATCCTTTTTCATGTAGCGCATGTGCGAGATGAAAATCATCAACGCCGCAGCCACGGTGAATGCTACACATCCCCAGGGATTGAGCTCTAAGACCCCTTGGTCAGCAGCTAAATTTAGGTAGTGGTAGGGACTAAAATACCCGAGCCAATCCACGGCTTCTGTTGCTTTGGAGATCGCGTCGAGGAAGAAGCTTCCGAAGATGATGCCCACAATGGGTCCCATAAAATTTAACTTCACACTCAGGAAGCTGGACAACAGCATCCCAACGGCGGTGAACAACAGTACGAGGAAAAATCCGTGAATGTGCATGTTCAACATGGTGTCCCAGTCCACTGTATCCCCAAATAGGTTCATCCCTAGTACGGCCACAACGGCTTGGACTGCGTAAATCATTACAAACAAGGTTATTAAAACCGCCACTTTTGTCCAAACTATGGTGGAACGTGATACGGGGCGGGTTAGTAAAAATTCTGCAGTACCGTCTCTCTCCTCTTTTCCGATGATCGTCGCCGCGGTAGAGGCGGTGAAAATCCCCATCAACAGGGTGATATAAATGCCGTAGTAGGTACCGTAAAACCCAGTGATTGATTGCCAAGTAGCTGCGTCCATCCCAAATGCTCGGGCATATTCCTCAGGAAGAGACGACATGAGCTGCGCCATTTGGTCACCCATCTGTGAAAAGGACGGATAGATCGACAAGACCATCAAAGTAAATCCCAATACTATTGAGGTCCATATCAACCAATTCTTGCGATTGCGCTTCAGTTCTTTCTTAAATATTACTCCATGTATCATCCTTAGCGCTTATAATAGTTCATGAAAATGTTCTCTAAATCCGGTTCGTTGAGCACCACATCGGCAAGGGGCTGCTCGCTCAACCATTGCACGAGGTCGGCCGTCGGCCCCACGAAATCAAAGGTGTGTTTCAACCCACTTCCGTGATGGTTCTGAGCACCCTCCGGCAAGCTCAATGGCTGGTCTTTCTCCAGAATCAAACGCACTCGTTTCATCTGTTTGGCAAGCAACTGACTGATATCCTCAACCGCAGTGATGGAGCCTTCTCGGATGATGGCGGCACGATCACACATGCGCTGCACTTCCGATAGAATGTGGGAACTAAAAAACACGGTTGCTCCCTCGCTATTCAAGCGCTCGAGCAGATCAAAAAATCTGTTTTGCATCAACGGGTCCAAACCACCTGTCGGCTCATCTAAAATCAACACATTTGGCTCGTGAAGAACCGCCTGAATGATGGCACATTTCTTTTTGTTTCCGTAGCTTAAATCATCTATTGGTCGATCCAAAGCCAATTCAAAATAGTCTCCCAGCTCCTCAATCTTGCGCTCCGCATCATCCACCTCATAGACTTCCGCATGATACATCAACAGCTCGCGTGAGGTCATCTCAGAATAAAAATTCACCTCAGAGGGCAAATAGCCGACTAGCTTCCGCGCTTCTACCCCGTTAGAAAACGTATCAATACCTAGAATTTTTGCAGACCCTAGGCTGGGTTTCAAAAGTCCTAGCAGCGTTCGAATGGTAGTTGACTTCCCAGCACCGTTAGGGCCGATAAAACCAAAGACCTCTCCTTCGGCAACTGTTAGACTAACAGATTCTATACCCCGTTCCTTACCATAATATTTGGTAAGTCCGGTTAACTCAATGGCGTTCATGGATGTGTCGGTTTAGATCAGATATGGATTGTAGTAGGTCAAGGTAGTGAAGATTTTTATACTAAAAGCGTGAGTAAAGTCACAAAATCGAGGTGTAAATCGACTAACTTGACGGTCCTTAAAATCACTTCAAGACATGAAAGCAGTACATATACTAGGTGCAGCGGCGCTTTTCTTGGGCATAACCTCTTGCCAAGAGTCGGAGCCACAGACCATCACCATTCTTCAAACGGCTGATATTCACGGCCAAGTCTATCCTCATGCGGAACTCTTCTGGGAAAATGAAGAGATCAGCTACAAAACGTTGGGTGGACTAGCGAACATGAAGACTCTTTTCAACCAAGAGCGCGAAGCAAACCCAAATACCATCGTACTTGACGGCGGTGATCTTATCCAAGGAAGTGCGGTTGCAGCACTTTCAAAAGGCGAGGCATTCAGCTCTATCGTGAAAGCGATGGACTTCGACTTTCTTATCCCAGGGAACTGGGAGGTAGTCTACGGTAAGGACCAAATGATGAAGGTCTTGAAAGGCTACGAAACGCCGGTGATTACCGCGAACATGTACCACGATAATGATAAGAAAGACCCAATTTTCCCTCAATACTTCATCAAAGAGGTTGGCGGTACGAAACTGGGCTTCATCTCTTACAATGATCCAGAAGTTCCGGTACGCCAAAATCCGAGCTTCTCGAAGGGCTTAGACTTTGACCCGATCCTGGACAACTTGGCGGAATTGGTGACGGAGTTAAAGGACGAAAAAGGTGTCGATATCCTATTCGTTGTGACTCACATCGGTATTTCGAAACAATTCCACCTTGCGAACAACCCTGCCCTAGAGCGCATCGACTACGTACTCGGGAATGATACTCACGAACGTATTCGCGAACCGATCCAGGCTGGCCATGCTCGTTTAACAGAGCCCGGTGCCTTCGCTTCCTTTGTTGGAAAGATGGTCCTCGAAGTTCAAGACGGTAAAATCCTCAACGAAACCTACGAGCTCCTCGAGGTAGACCCTACAAAATATGAGGCGGATGAGGAAGTGGCTGCAGTTATTGAAGAAGCAGTGGCGCCCTACAAAGAAGATATCAACGAGGTGCTCGGTTACACGCGCACTCCTCTCTACCGCTACTTCGTGGTAGAAAACCCGATGGACAACTTCATCACTGATGCAGCCATGTGGAAGAACAACGTAGATATTGCACTTTCGAACGGCTTCAGATTTAGCCCGCCTATCGTACCTGGTGAAAGCGGCGTAGCGCCGATCACGCGCGGTGATCTTTGGAACATGCTTCCGGTGAATGAAAAAGTGAAGATCGGTAAGGCCAGTGGCCAGCAAATCAAAGACTGGTTAGAGAAAGAACTACACAACGTATTTGCTGAAAACCCAACAGAGCGCTTCGGTGGATGGGTCGTTCGCTTCTCTGGTATGGAGTTAAAATTCAACGCAAACGCTCCGAAAGGCGAGCGTGTAAGCGAAGTTATTATCCAAGGCGAGCCTATGGAGCTAGACCAACTCTACAAGATGTCAGCTTGTCGTAGAGAAGGTGAGCCGCTGAGCACACTTTGTCGTATGCCTGGAACCGTAGAAACAGAGGTTATGGACTACACCGTCCACGATCTTATCGCTGAATACCTCGCTGTACACGACACGATCGCACCAGTTCGCGATGGCCGTGCTCAAGCCCTAGATCTTGGCGACAACGTACTATCTCAACTTCCCGGAACGGATTACCACTTCCACTAAACAACACATCTCAAATGAAAAAACTTCTTTTCGCTTTATTCGTTGCCGTTGGCTTCTTAGCGCCGCAACAACTCTCTGCTCAATCAACAGAGACACAGAACTACTTTGTACTGAACCGCAACCTTGGTCAACTCAAGGCTATCTCACTAGCCGCGGGAGATTTAGCAGCGGCAGATGGTGAAAACTTCGGCGAATTTAACGTGGTCATTTGCGGAAAAGCCGTGATGGACCTATCTAAACCTGAGGTCATTGATCCTATCTTAAAATTGGCTCAGGAAAAAGGTGTCACGCTTGTGGCTTGTGGCTTCTCATTAAAGAAATTTGAGGTCGATCCAGCTAGTATTCCCGCTGAAATGAAAAAGGTCGATAACGGCATCTTGTACGGTTTCAACCTGCAAAAGCAAGGGTACTACAGCATCACTCTGTAAGAACACCCGAATGCAATAAAGGCCCTCGTTACCTCAGGTAGCGGGGGTTTTCTTTTTGCAGCGCGCTACGGAGCCTAAATCACTAACGCATTAAATGAACCGTAGCGGTCTGCACTACCGGCATCGGCGCATAGGGATTCGCTACCTCAACTGTCAAGAAGTACACACCAGGTGCAGCAGGGCGACCATCGACACTACCGTCCCAAGATTCGCCTAAAACGGTGCTTTCAAACACCTTGGTGCCCCAGCGGCTGTAAATAGTGGTTGTGATCTGCTCCACACTACTGGTACGAAGGGTCAACTCGTCGTTCACGCCATCACTGTTGGGTGTAAAGACATTAGGTACCTCGACCGTTGGAAAAAAGGCTACTTCCTGACAAACAGAATCCACACAACCCTCAGCAGTAAATAGGTACGCACAAATAGTTTGATACTCAGGGTCCAATTCCACCCCGCTCCATATCCTGCTCTTCATCGACGGCGAGATGGCTCCATCACTCCAACTCTGGCCATCAGCCGTGATATAAAGAGAATCTAGCGGCGACCCACCACTCCAAAGTGATTCAAAATACGCACCCAGCTCTAAAGGAGTATCTTGATTCAGTACCCAAATATCTCCAGAAAAAATGCCGCCATCATTACCTACAAACAACGAGTCTAGCTGACGCGTGTGGCCCACACGAATCACGGGCAAAGCCACGCTATCGGCACACCCCTCATTCGAAGTGGTTAACAAATACCCGGTATAATTCCCTGAATCCGCAAGGCAATGAGCAAAGGTCTTCGCGGTATCCGTTGTTCCATCGCTGAGCACCCATTGGTAATTCAGGAATCCTAGGGTATCTAGCTCATTTTCTAATTCGAAGCAGACGCTATCACAACCGAAAACAGCCGTGGTGTCCAAGAGAATCTGCGCATCACTTTTTGGTGCAATCCAAACCGTGTCATAGCTCTCACACTGGTATTGGAACGATATATCATCCAAACCAAAATCGTTCCCTGCTCCTGCCCCTGCTAAGGTGATGATATTCACGATGGCATTGCCCGAGGCGGGTGCGGTAAAGGTCCGTGTAGTTTGCTGCCAAACTCCCGAAGATGCCGGGGTCGAAGCGGCCGTTCCATAGTTCACACCATTCACGCGAAGCTGCAAGGCTCCAGCGGGCGTAACGAAAGTAAGACTCCACCAGCGCATGTTCACCGTCGCTCCAGGTGGAAAAGACTTGGTCTGGCGCCATAATATTTTGTTCAAACCCGTTGCTCCATTCACCAGCATATAATTACCAGTTCCCGTGGTGTGATCGCCCCAAGTCCCAAAGTTTGGGTGGACCGAATTTGGATTTGGCCCCACTGCATAGGTGCCCTCATTCCAAATGGACGTCGCGTTGTGGGTGTAGCTGGTTAAAAAGCCCGTATTTCCTGAAGAGAAATTGCCATTCGTTGCATTTTGAGTAACGAGCTTCGTGCCCTTGACCACCACATATTGCGCAGTATCGGTGAGAATGATGTAGGGATCCTGACAAGAGGTACAACTCAGCGTGGTGTCGTGAGACCAAGTATAGGAATTGGCGCCAGTGGCTGATAAAAAGATCGTATCACCAACACAGGCTTCTAGCGAATCTGCAGCCACCGACACATTACATTGAGCTTTAGCGACATAGCTCAACATCGCAATGGCGAGAGTTAGAAATAGTTTCGTTTTCACAGGCTCAATATAAGTCGACTTTTCCCCAAAGCCAATTCCCCCAACTCCACTACCTTTGTACCCAAGTAAATTCAATTCCTGATATGAGCGACAAGAGAGGAAAATTGGTCATTTTTTCAGCCCCATCCGGTGCAGGTAAAAGCACCCTTGTGCACTACCTCCTGCCCAAATTTCCCCAGCTCAGCTTCAGTATTTCTGCTACCTCGCGCGCACCACGCGGCGAAGAAAAGCACGGCGTTGAATACTATTTCCTCACCGCTGCAGAGTTCCAAAAGCGTGCTTCCAACGACGAGTTCCTCGAATGGGAAGAGGTCTACGCGGGCACTTATTACGGTACCTTAAAGTCCGAAGTCGAGCGTCTTTGGGACGAAGGAAAAAGCGTAGTCTTTGATATCGATGTAGTTGGTGGCCTAAGACTGAAAAGCATCTTCGGGGACGCCGCCCTCGCCATGTTCGTGCAAGCGCCCAACCTCGAAGAACTGGAAAAACGCCTACGCGGTCGCGGCACCGATAGCGAAGAAAAGATTGCTGAGCGCCTTGCAAAAGCGAGCCAAGAAATGGAGCGCGCGCCAGAGTTCGACACCATCATAGTGAACGACGACCTCGATCGCGCCAAGGCGGAATCTAGCAGCGTACTGGAAAAGTTCTTGCGTGCATGAAAACGGTAGGCCTCTTTTTTGGAAGCTTCAACCCCGTTCACATCGGCCATCTCGCCCTTGCGGAATACTTTCTGAAATATGCCGATCTAAGTGAAGTTTGGTTCGTGGTCACGCCGCACAATCCGTTCAAAAAGAAAGGGAATCTCCTTCCGGACCGCACGCGGTTGCACTTGGTTCATTTGGCTCTTGAAGACCAAGAAAATCTGTTGCCAAGTGATATAGAATTCAACCTCCCGCAACCAAATTACACCGCACAAACCCTCGCCTACCTCCGCGAAAAGCACCCAGACCTAGCTTTCAAACTCATCATGGGTGAGGACAACTTGAAAGGTCTGCACAAATGGAAAAATGTGGAGAGCCTCACTGCCAACCACGACATTTTGGTATACCCGCGCCACCCTATCGCTAACGAGGAGGCGCTAATGGAGAATTGGCGGAAAAAATACCCACGTGTTCAGCTGGTCAACGCTCCGAAAATGGAAATCAGCGCCACGCTCATCCGCAACAGCTTTAAAGATGGAAAAGCGCTAAGAAACTTGCTCCCAAAGGCAGTTTTTGATTACATTGAGGGGAGCAACCTTTTCCAATAAACTCCATGCAAAAATTCATCAGTCGCATTGCCGAAGAAATCCTGCAAAGCCCTGGTCCACTGCATAGAACACTCGTTCTACTGCCCAACCAACGCGCAGAAATCTTCCTAAGAGAAGAGCTCAGACAACATATCTCTGAGCCCACGCTCCTCCCGATGTTTGCGACCGTAGATAGCTTCATCTCTAGCGCGGCCAACCTACTCGTTGTAGAACCTTTAGTCCTCATGCTTAGCTTGTTTGAGAGCTACACCACCGCACAGAAAGAGAAGTACCCGGAAAAAGACACCGAGGCACTCGGCAGTTTCCTCTCTTGGGGACAAACGCTACTCTCGGATTTTGGCGAGATCGATAGATACCTACTGGATCCAAAATTGGTTTTAGGGGATCTGTACAACGTAAAAAAATTGGAGGAATGGGACCTCAGCCCTGAAAGTGAGACGGCCCTTATGCGTCGCTACTCAGATTTCATCGCCCTCCTTCCTCGAACCTATGAACTATTCACCAAGGATCTGCTCGTCAAGGGCGAAGCCTATAGCGGACTCGCCGCACGTGTGCTAGCGACCCAGCCCGAACTGCTTGAAAAGTACCTGAAGCGCAACGGGTTGGAACACGCCATCATCGCAGGGCTCAATGCCTTGAATACGGCCGAATTGAGAATGATTGCGCACCTGCGCGAACAGGTCAGCTCCAAAGTGCTTTGGGACGTCGATGCACATTACCTGCACATGGCAGAGCATGAGGCGGGTATGTTCTTTCGTGAACACCAAAAACGTCAAAAAGTATTTGGTAATGATACTCCTTCGGCAAAGGGTCGAGCGAGCGAGTTGCAAGGGCTTCCAAAAACCATTCAGCCCGTGGGTGCGACGCAATATGCGGGTCAAGCTAAGGCGGTAGCACATGCGCTGGAGAATTGGCTTAAACAAGGGGTGGATGTAAAGAAAATGGCGGTTATCCTCGCAGATGAAAGCCTCTTAAATCCAGTTTTGAGCTTCTTGCCAGAGGGCTTCGACAAAGTGAACATCACCATGGGGTACCCCCTGGATCAAACCGCCGTTGCGGGAACGCTTCGCCTGTGGATGAGTGCCTTGGAGTATGCCATTAAAAACGCGAAGAAGCCCGGGTCATGGACCTATTACCACCGATCGCTAAGTGCTTTATTTACCGACCCGCTATTCAACGACTATTGGTTCAGAGGGGAAGGCAACGAGCTTACCTCCGGACCGCAAGATTGGAACAGGGAGATTGTCTCAAATAACCGTGTGTTTACCAGCGCTAAGGAATGGAGCGAGCGTCTGAAGGAAGGTCCCGAAGGCTATGCTAGCGCCTTGGAGCCGGCACAGGGTGTGGCACTTTTAGAGCGGTTTAAGAATTGGCTAAAGCATGTGGCAGCGACTGAAAAGAGCGACGTGATGACCATGAATACCGCCTTCCAAATCCACACGCTTTTGCAACAACTGGAGCGGACCCTTGGATCGGTGGAGGCCGATGAATTCGTCCTTTTAAAACTGATCAAGCAACAGCTTCGCTCGGGCACCATAGATTTCGTCGGTGAACCTCTCGAGGGACTCCAAGTCATGGGGATCCTGGAATCTCGCACACTTGACTTTGAATACGTCATTCTTGCCGGAGTGAACGAAGGGGTACTCCCTTCTGGGCGCAGCTTTAACACCTTGTTGCCCTATGATATCAAGCGTCACTATGAGCTCCCGACTTATGAGCAAAAGGACGCCGTTTATGCCTACCACTTCTACCGAATTCTGCAGCGTAGTAAGGAGGCTATAATCACTTACAATACAGATAAAAACGCGATGGGCGGCGGTGAAGCAAGCCGATTCATCGTGCAGCTCGAACACGAGCTCAAAGACACGGCCTGCAAAGTATTGCCACGCCTGTTTCATAACGGCCCACTAGAGCCCGGCTCCATGGAAGAACGCTTCAGTATGGAACGAACTCAGGCCGTTAAAGAGGCGATTAGAGAGTGGATGGAGCGGGGCATCAGCGCTTCAAGCCTAAATGAACTTAGCGAGCGCCCGCATCTCTTTTACCAGCGCAGACTGCTCAGGATTAGCGAGGGCGACGAGGTCGAAGAAAGCCTCAGCGCACTGATGATGGGGAACCTTGTGCACAAGGGATTGGAGCTGAAATATGGTCCTTTGACCGGGCAAGCTTTACCAAAATATGATGTAGAATCTTGGACGGAAGAAGCGCTCGAGCTAGGGGTAAGCTACCTCGAAAGCGAAGGCTATTCTAGGAAATCACTGCAACAAGGACGTAACCTGATCACCCTAGAAGTTTGCAGGAAGATGCTCCACCAATTCCTCTCTTACGACCAACTGCGAACCAAGAGTACCCCGGTCAAAATTCTTGGCGTGGAAACCGAGCTCAACTACACCTGCACCCACCCGACACTTGGCATCGCGTTGAAATTCAGAGGGTTTGTAGATAGAATTGAATTGGTGGGAAACACCTTGACTATTTGGGATTACAAAACGGGATCCATGGACTCTTCGGCCTTGAGCATCAGCCATCTAGACCAGCTTTGGCAGGGTAAAAAACCGAAAGCGCTACAGGTACTGCTCTATGCGTGGCTGCTCTACAAACAGGGCACTTTTAACCATCCGCTACCTTGGCAATCCGGCATGTTTAAACTACAAAGCGGCGAGCCCGAGCGCCTACTCACTGGTAAACTTCTCGGACGCGAAGGCATTACCGAAGCGCTACTCACAGAGTTTGAGGAAGGCTTAATGAACTTCTTGGAAGAACAGCTCACCACAAACGAGCCACTCGTCGAGCCCTTAAAATCTGATTATTAAACCATGGCAGAAGAACAGCTTCATCCCCTAAGCACCATTCCGAGCAAAGAAGATATCCTTGCTGCACACAGGCGTATCTCACCATATATCCACCGCACGCCCATAATCAGCTCTGCCGCCATGAATGAGCTTAATGGTTCCGGCGCTCAACTCTTTTTCAAAGGAGATCACCTTCAAAAAACTGGCGCCTTCAAAGCGCGTGGAGCCCTGAATGCCGTACTTACCCACACTGCGAACGCGCAAGGGGCGGGATTTGTGACGCACAGTTCGGGAAATCATGGCGCGGCACTGGCCTGGGCTGCAAAAGTCACGGGGCAAAAAGCGTATATCGTAATGCCATCAAATGCGCCTCAAGCAAAAATCGACGCCGTGACATCCTACGGCGGTAGTATCACATTTTGCGAACCTACCCTTGAAGCTAGAGAAACTACTGCTTTGAAAGTCCAGGAACAGACGGGGGCAATACTGATCCACCCATATGACAACTATGATATCATCGCTGGGCAGGCTACCGCCACCCTAGAGCTTTTGCAAGATGCTACAATGGAGCTAGAGACCATCTTCGTACCCGTGGGCGGCGGCGGGCTTCTAGCTGGCGCCGCATTAGCCAACCATTATTTTGGTAAGGCAAAAGTGGTAGGGTGTGAACCGGCCGAGGCTAAGGATGCATGGGAAAGCTTTAATTCAGGGAATTGGACCCCAGTGAAAAACCCTAGAACTATAGCCGATGGGCTACGAACGTCGCTCGGTCATAAAAACTTCCCCATCATCCAACAGTATGTCGACCGTATTGAGCTCCTCAGTGAAGAGGAACTGAAAAATGCATGGAAACTGGTTGTCTCAAGGACGAAACAGCTTGTCGAACCCTCTGCGGCTGCGGGAGTTGCAGCGGCATTACGTCATCAAACCATCGAAAATCTAGGGGTCATATTGTGCGGTGGAAATATGAATTTGAACCCTTTTGAGTAAAATTGGGGGATTTCTAGAAAAATCACGCTACGATAAATTCATCGACGCTACGATAAATTCATGATTGCGCGGCGTGGTCTATGCTATATGTTTACATAACCAAACCAAGAAACCTAGGCCATGATTTAGTCGTGTTGAAAAGGCACTGTGATTTTCACGGTGCTTTTTCGTTTTCCGAACTTTGCTTCGAACCCCCATAGATCTGGATTTCTGCTGTTCGACTTATTAAAGTCTATACGCTCTTTGATCAGCGAATGCCCCGTACCAGTTCCTGGCGCACGCTCCAAGAATCCGAAGCCGCTATCCTCGACGCTAATGATGACTTTTGGCCCAGCTTTAATAGCACTTACGTTTATGAAAACGCCCTCTTCTCGTGCATTGGCTGCATATTTATAACTGTTCTCGATAAGTGGCTGAAGCAAGCCAGAAGGCATTTTCTGAGAGCGCACTTCCCGTTCGTACTCGATTTTCACATTCACATTAGGATAGGTGCTTAACTTTTGCAAAGCCACATAATTCTTTAGGCGTTCTAGCTCTTGCGACACAGTAGCAATTTGCTTTTGATCACTTTCCAGCAAGGCTCTAAGGTATACGCTTAATAAGCCGATGTATTCCTGCGCGTCCAACACCTTGTCTTGACTCAAGAACCCACTAACATTATTTAACTGGTTAAACAGAAAATGCGGACGAATGCGACTTTTATAGTTATCCAGATTGAGTTGTGCATCTTGTGCACCGACTTGAGCCAACCTCACATCCTTTCGATTTCTCAAGAACAATAGTCCGAGTACGACTAAAACAACGAGCACGACACTGATGAAGACGTTTATGAAAATGCGGAATTGGGCCTCTTGCTCTTGACGTGCGGCTACCTTTGTTGCACGTTCTAACTCATATTGCAAAAACCTACGATTAAGTTCATTTCTCCTATCAAGCGCTTTTTGGTAGGCGCGTAACTTGTCATTCTCCTCGCGCTGAATGTTAGCCGGATAAATAGCTCCTGAAGGTAGCTGGTTTCGAATTTCTGCCTCTAACGCAGCATAATCATATGTACGTGCAAACTCAAGAGCCTCGAATAGATCATTTTCATCAAGAACCTCAAGCTTTAGCAGCTGCTGATAAACATGCTCTCTATCGATCGGCACTCCAAGCTCTACCACCTCTTTTTTAGCCAATTCCAATATAGAATCACGCTCTCGAAACTTCGTCCCTAACTCACTCAACGCCAACGCGCGCACCACCAAGGCCTCACTTAAGTTAGAGTTATTCTTCATGTAGATCGGCAGCAACGTATCGCTCAACGCCAGTGCCTCATCATAAAAGCCCAGCTCAGCCAAATAAATACTTTTGTTCCCAGCATATGTGGGCCAACGGTTATCTGGGGCAAGCGCTACGGCTTCAGTTGAGTAATCCAAGACTTTCTGAGAGATCGCCCCCAGGTTCCAATATGCATGCGCTTTCAAAAACAAGACACGCGATGTGCCCTGGATATCTGTTTCAATTGACCTAAAAATATATTCAGCTTCATCGAGATAGGGGAGCGCTTCAAGGAATTGGGATAAACGCAAGTGATCCGTAGCTCGTATTAGATTCGCCCAACCTCTTAATCGATCGTTTCTGTCCTCAAGAATTTCATCCAAGATTTTCTCTCGCTGGGCGTTCCCAAGATCAAGCGAACTCACATAATAGACCTGTGGCGGCAACTCCTCATACGAAGTCTGACAACCCAAAAGGGACATTAAAAATGTAATAAATAGAATACTACGCTTCAACACCCAACTCATCCAATCTTGTTTTTGAGGCCTCGACCGTTTGTCCGCCCACAAGTTCTAGTTGGGGTTTACTTCCAGGAATAACTTGAACCACAGCATCACTCCTTACGATAACGCTTTTATGCACACGCCAAAATCTTTCCGACAACCCTTCAGAAAAACTTTTCAGCGTTCTCGCCACAAGATGATGTTCGCCGTTTGTCAGTACGACTTCGGTGTAATTTCGCTGACCTCGCAACATGATGATATCTTTTTCAGGCACGTACGTAAAAGACCCCTTGATTGGCAACCGCACCGTTCGTTCCTCATGCACCGGTATTGGATACAAGTTCCCAATTTTATCCAGGCACTTTTTC
>ENA-OUOG01003342-OUOG01003342.1-marine-metagenome-genome-assembly--contig:-NODE-3342-length-15175-cov-6.370049_pt1 | contig 15175 bp, 17 predicted proteins | sample MGYA00248635_ERZ508505 | MGnify/ENA primary metagenome ERZ508505 (study PRJEB26176, sample SAMN06267871) | marine metagenome | isolation source: Saanich Inlet, British Columbia, Canada | place: Pacific...
TTCAGAGTAACTTAGGTAAATTCCAAGGTCTATTTAGTGGTAACATGACAATCGTAGATAATACTGTCTACAAACCTATTGATAAAGATGTTCAGAAAGCAGTTGATAAGTTCGTTAAAAAACCAATCTACAATAGAATTGGTAAGAAGTGGATTGAAACTGCAAGAGCATTAAAGAATGCAAATCTTATTAAGAAATAATATCGTTTTTTCTTATTACTCTATATTTAATTCCATATAACACAATTTTAATAAGGATATGGGAAAATTAACAGAAGAACTTGGTAGAATCTTAAACCTACTTGAAGATGCACATGAAGAACAAGATTGGGCACTTGTAAAGAAGATGATTGAAGATTTAGATAATATCTACGAACAATTAGATAAGCAAGAAAGCGGATTCAACTACGATTACGAATAGATGATAATAAATACAGAAATAAAACCACCTAAGAAGGTGGATAAAATTTGGGGTTATGAACTTTGGATTCACAATGACGAGGAGTATTGTGGTAAATCTTTAGTATTCCCCAAGAAAGGTAGTCATTTCTCGATGCACTACCATCTAAAGAAAAAAGAAACTTGGTATATACAACAAGGTTCTTTTCAATTTAATTGGATTGATATTGAAAATGGTAAACATCAATCCCAAACTATAAAAGAGGGAGATTCAGTCCTTATAGAAAGAGGACAACCCCATCAACTTATCGCATTAGAAGATAATTCAATAGTGTTTGAGGTTAGTACCCAGCACTTTGATGAAGATTCGTATAGAATATACAGAAATACACCAAACGATTTACTATAATGAGTTACACACACTTGCATCTACCTGAAATAGATGTTTTAAAAAGAATATAGTATTTTCTGAGTTGAATTAACTGCTGTGAATAACAACTATTTATCGAAATTATTAAAAACTACATTTTATGTTCATTATTTCATTGTTTAAGCATAAAATAAATATTTTATTTAATATATCGGTGACTTTGGTTAAATAGTCAGCAATTTTAATCATAGAAAGACTAGGCAGCACTTCTAGCATCTTTGCTTCATTAAATTGTTTAGGGTCTTTAAATTTTGCCGTTGCGAGGTATTCATGGGGTATGTTTTTTGCAAATTGAGGGTTAAATAACATAGCAAAATTAATACTGAGGTCTCGATATTCTACATCTCTAAAGTTAACAATGGTGCCTTCGATTTCTCTTCCATAAATATTAAGAGTGAAGATATCGCCTAATTTTATTCCAAAATCTTTACCAACTTTTGCGTCTAAAGAAATTTGTAATTGATCCGGTTTATTAAGATCCCACCAGTTTCCTTCCAAAATAGGATTGTCTATAGGAGGTTCATCAACCCAAGAGGAACGGCGCTCTCTACCAATCACCCAAGAACTATCATTATCAGCAGTGATATAAGACGCAGGATCTACTCCATTAATTTTAGAAATTCCAGATGAAATAATAGGAACTACTTCCAAACGAACATCGGGGTCCATGGCAACAATAGTATTTGTAAATTTATTTTCTTCTATAAATGGAAGACAAGAAGCCAATCTACATTGGAACACCGAAGTGTCAGACAAGTGGAGTACGGGTCTATATGTTCACGGAAATCAGCGCACACTTTCTACAGATAGGAATAAGGATGGTTTTTTGGATTTGCCCCTCACCAGGCAAGTGAATCTTTTTAACCGTTGGCAATATACCAATGCAACAAAAGGCTGGGTTAGCTTTGCCAGTTTTCGTTTCTTAGATGATCAAAAACAAACGGGCTCAATCGACTTTGATCAAAAAACAGACCGCGGATTGACAAAGGAGTGGGGGAGTCAAATCGATACCAAACGTTTTGATGCTTCTCTTAAAATAGGCTATGTATTTCCTCTTTTAACGTATCAGAGTTTTGGCTTTCAAGCGGCCTTTAATTCTCATGATCAAAATGCGTATTATGGTCTTCGCCAATACGACATTAAGCACGATAGTTTTTTCGGAAATTTGCTGTTCAATTCTATACTGGGAAATACGAAAAATAAATTCAAAACCGGAATAAACATTGCTTGGGATCGCTATGAAGAAGTAGTTGATGGTGGCTTGTATCAACGAACCGATCAGGTGGTTGGTGCTTTCTTTGAATACACCTACGACAGCCTGGAAAAATGGAATCTTGTTGCTGGAATTCGCATTGATCGGCACAACAATTTGGGCACCTTTTTAACTCCTCGATTTCATGCACGCTATACCCCTTGGGAGCGTTCTGCTCTCCGATTTTCATTTGGTCAGGGAAGAAAAGCTGCAAATATTTTTGCTGAAAATCAGACCTTTTTTGCAACAAATAGAACCATTCAAGTACAATCCAATGAAGGGAGTATCTATGGTTTACGACCAGAAAAGGCATGGAACTATGGGCTAAGCTTTCGTCAAGGCTATACCTTGTTCAATAAGCAGGGCGACCTAACCCTTGACTATTACAGAACGCAATTCCAGGATCAGGTTGTTGTCGATTGGGAAACAGCTCGCTATATTCGCTTCTATAATTTAGAGGGGAAGAGTTATGCAAACAGCTTTCAATTAGAAGTGGACTATGCCCCTTTTAAATACACATCATTTCGTTTTGCCTATAAAAACTATCAGGTTAAAACGGACTACTTGGATGGTCTTAAGCAAAAACCTTTACAGCCAGAACATCGCTTTTTTGCAAACGGAGAATACAATAATGTTACTCCAGAGGGCAATGGATGGCGCGCCGATTTGACCTATCATTTTGTAGGTGAACAGCGATTGCCAAGCAACCCAAGGGATGGGGTGAATTCTAATTCCAATGCCTATGGCTTGTGGAATGCGCAAATTACCCGTGTTTTTTCTCCCCGTTTTGAGGTATATTTGGGGAGCGAAAACCTAACCAATGAAAAACAACTAAACCCTGTGATTAATGTGGACCAACCTTTTGGCAGAGATTTTGATGCTAGTTTGGTCTATGCACCTGTTTTTGGCAGCATGGTTTATGCAGGATTACGTTTTAATTTAAATTAATGAATATGAAAAAGATTATTGTGCTTCTATTTGCCATAGCCCCTTTTCTACTGATGGCACAGAAAAAAGATCTTCAAAAAACAATTTTTGAGGTAGATGGAGTTTGTGGAATGTGTAAAGCCCGGATCGAGAAAACAGCCTTTGGTTTAAAAGGTGTTAAAACGGCAACTTGGGATATTCCCTCTCATCAGTTTCAAGTTTTATACGATGCTAACAAGGTAAGCATTGAAGATATTCATGCATCGATTGCTAATGCAGGACACGACACACCCCTTGCCACTGCACCAGACGAAGTGTATGAAAATTTACCTTTGTGCTGTTTGTATGAGCGTAAAAAGAAAGTAGAATAAAATAGAGGCTGTCTTAAAGCTATATTTTAGACAACCTCTATTATTGGCATAAACCTTGAATTAGGAGGTTTTGCCAATAACAAATGCAATTGCACCTGCAGCAACCCCTGTCATTAAACCGCCGATAATAATTTCTTTTAGGAAAGGCAGGATGTCAAAATGTCCTCCTGCACTGATTTTAAAGAAATAATAACTCATGGCATACAATATACCCAAAATTAGTCCAGCATTAAAGCCAGAACTGAACTTGTTGATACTTGTCCAGCGGCTAAGCAATACTGCAAAAATAAAAGCATAAAAAGGCAGCCTAATAAAATAAATATAGGATTTTCTTCGCCTCCTGCTAAGTCTGGGAATATAATTCCATAGACTAACCACCCTAATAAGTAATACACGATGGTTCCAATTACTCCTGAATAAAGTAAACTTTTGCTCATAATAATAAGATTTTGGTTCACCATAAATGTAAACAATTTAAAATAAAACAAAAAAAAGGCTGTCTAAAAAGTCATATTCTCGTCAATCTGAACTCGTTTCAGATTCCAAAAAATATTGAAAAACAGTCAGTTGAGATTTTCAAATAAATTCAGAATGACAGCTTTTACCCTTTTTAGACAGCCTCTTTAAAATTGATGGACTGTTTTACTTACATCATGCCAGGCATTCCTCCACCCATAGGGGGCATTCCGCCAGCAGGTGCATCTTCTTTTATGTCAACCAAAGCACATTCGGTAGTTAAGATCATTCCGGCAACCGAGGCAGCGTTTTCTAAAGCCACACGGGTTACTTTTTTGGGATCGATAATTCCTTCTTTGAGCATGTCAACATAGGTGCCTTCTTTGGCGTTATAACCGAAGTTTTTATCACCTTCAAGGACTTTGGCCACAACAACAGACCCTTCACCACCAGAATTCTCTACGATGGTTCGTAAAGGAGATTCAACGGCAGTGTTAATGATTTGAATCCCTGTCGCTTGGTCTTGGTTGTCAAACTCAAGTTTGCTAAGGACACTTTTGGTGTTCAATAAGGCTACTCCACCACCAGCAACAATTCCTTCTTCTACTGCTGCTCGTGTAGCATGAAGAGCATCGTCAACACGGTCTTTCTTTTCTTTCATTTCTACTTCAGAAGGAGCGCCTACATACAGTACCGCAACACCACCAGAAAGTTTGGCCAAGCGTTCTTGTAATTTTTCTTTATCGTAATCTGAGGTTGAATTCTCAATTTGCGCTTTGATTTGCCCTACGCGAGATTCAATGGCTTCAGAAGTACCGGCACCATTTACCACAGTGGTATTGTCTTTATCGATGGTTACTTTTTCAGCAGTACCCAGCATTTCAATGGTTGTATTTTCGAGAGTGAATCCGCGTTCTTCAGAGATTACGGTTCCTCCAGTAAGAATAGCGATGTCTTCCAACATTGCTTTTCTTCGGTCACCAAATCCAGGGGCTTTTACAGCGGCAATTTTAAGTGCTCCTCTCAATTTGTTGACAACCAATGTTGCAAGAGCTTCTCCGTCGACATCTTCAGCAATGATTAATAGAGGTTTTCCAGTTTGTGCAACAGGCTCAAGTACAGGAAGTAAATCTTTCATTGAAGAGATTTTCTTGTCGTATAATAAAATGTAGGGCGATTCTAAATCAGCTTCCATTTTTTCGGAGTCAGTCACAAAATAGGGCGACAAGTATCCACGGTCAAATTGCATTCCTTCAACAACATCTACATAGGTATCTGTTCCTTTGGCTTCTTCAACAGTAATGACACCTTCTTTTCCAACTTTTTCGAAAGCAGTTGTGATTAGACTTCCGATTGTCTCATCGTTGTTCGCTGAAATACTGGCAACTTGCTTTATTTTTTCAGAAGAATCGCCTACTTCAACAGCTTGCTTTTCTAATTCGGTTACAATTGCGTGAACAGCTTTGTCAATCCCGCGTTTTAAGTCCAGAGGATTTGCACCTGCGGCAACGTTTTTGAGGCCTTCTTTTACGATAGCTTGAGCTAGAATAGTTGCTGTTGTTGTTCCGTCACCAGCTAAATCGTTGGTTCGAGAAGCAACTTCTTTCACCATTTGAGCTCCCATATTTTCTAGGGCATCTTCTAGTTCAATTTCTTTTGCTACCGTTACCCCATCTTTTGTGACATGTGGAGCACCAAAAGCTTTTCCAATAATTACATTTCGTCCCTTAGGACCGAGGGTTACTTTTACAGCATTTGCCAATGCATCAACACCACGTTTAATGCCGTCTCTTGCATCAATATCAAATTCTATCTTTTTTGCCATGATTGGTTTCTTTTTTTAATTAAACAATTGCTAAAATATCTGCTTCTTTCATGATGAGGTAATCTGAACCTTCATGATTCAATTCGGTACCTGCATATTTACCATAGAGAACGGTGTCTCCAACGCTTAGGGTTACCGGGTTTTCTTTTGTACCTGGTCCTACAGCAACGACTGTTCCGCGTTGTGGTTTTTCTTTTGCAGTATCGGGGATAATTATACCCGAAGAAGTTTTAGTCTCTGCAGCAGCTGGTTCAATTAGAACGCGATCTGCTAAGGGTTTAATGGATAAATTGCTCATAATAAATTAAATTTTAAATATCAATTTCAGAAATTATGCCAAGCAAGTTGTTGGCAGTTTTTTATAAAAAAAATGCCAGCTTGTCAGGAAGCTGGCATTTATATATGTTAGTTCAAGATTATTCTTCTACAGAAGGTTCAGCGGGAACTTCGAGTACTTCTTCAGGAATTGTCTCAGGAATTGTTTGTTCAATTCCACTGTCAATCAATTTTGATTCAGTATCAACTGGTGCAGAAGCTGTGTTGATTCCAAAATTAGACAAAAGGATCAAAGCCAGTAGGAGTGTGGCTAGAATCCATGTACTGCGGTCTAAGAAATCGGTTGTTTTTTGAACTCCTCCAAGTTGTTGTCCACCTCCGCCAAAAGAAGAAGATAATCCACCTCCTTTTGGGTTCTGTACCATCACTACAAGGATGAGTAGAAAACAAACAATAAGAATCAACGTAATGAATATTGAAAAAGTGCTCATGACTTAGCTATTTTGTTGTAATTGTTTAATCGTTTTGATTTGGTCTGCAAAGAAACCATTTTTTTCTGGATATTTCAAACTTAAAATTTGATAGGCGTACAGGGCTTTTTTGTATTTCTTTTGCTGAACATAAATTCTCGCCAAGGTTTCCGTCATAAACTCCTCTTTGTTGAATTTATTGAGGACAGATAGATCCACCTTTGGTTGATCTTGAGTTACAGGCGGTATCTTGGGTTTGTTTTCTAGAAAAGAATCGATCAACGATAATTTATCGTCTAAACTAATTGCTTCCTTTTTGGGTTCAACCTTTCCTTCAGAAGAATAAATAACCCATTCGGCATAGGTCATGGCAAGGGGTTCTTTCTTTTCTGTTTTTTCCTTTGCTTTCTTTTGGGAAGCTACTTTTTTAGAAATTTTGGGGACTGACGTTGGTAAAGGCGTTGGCTCTTTCTTTTTAGCGGTTGAATTGGCCACCTTTAATTCGGTTGTTTTTTTGTTTTTAACAGCCGCAGGAACCGGATTTTTTACAACAGCTTTTGGTAGAGCGGGAACATTATTTTCTAACCAATTGTTTAAAAAAGCTCTAGACGGACTCAATACAGCTGTTTTGCGTAAAATTAGCTTGTAATTGTATTGTTCTTGCTCTTTCAGGGTTTTTAGATAATGGGCATAAGCAGATTGAAAATAGGGGTAGCGGTAGGTGATTTTTTCAAAGAGTTTACGCTGAGCTTCATCTTTTGGGTCAAAAGAGTGCATTAATTTGGTGTATTCTTTGGCTGTCATGCTTACCATTTGGCTAGTGTTGCATTAAAAATATCTTGGGTTATGCGTTCAAAGATCTCTCGGTTAGCCGCATCTTTTATATCAAATAATTGCTGATTGGCATCGAAGTCATAAAAAAAAGAAAATCTCTGCTCAAACGAGTCTTCCTGCTTTTTGGTATTGGTGTAACGCAGATTAACTGTCATGGTGAGTCTGTTCTGAGCAGCCGTGTTGTTTGCGGTTGAGGTTGTGGGGGAAATGCGGTATTCTGTAATTTCTCCCTCATACACTAGATCTCCATTTGTGTTCACTAGGTTTAGATTGGTTTGATTCTGAATTAAATCTTGGAGTGCAATGGTAAATTCTTGATCTAAACCTGGTTCTACAGTAGATCCGGGCCTATTTCCTGCCTCATTATTGAAGTAGTTTACCTGAAAGGTGTCTGTACCGGGAGGAATAGAGGCTCCTGTAAAGGAGTATATTCCGCAATAACTCAAACTGGAGCTCAACAGAACGCTAAGGATAATTTTATACATCTTCTTCATCGTTCAAGTCGTATTGTTTGATTTTTCGGTAAAGTGTTCGTTCAGAAATACCGAGTTCTTCTGCCGCAAGTTTTCTTCTACCTCGACTTCTTTCTAAGGCTTTTTTGATCATCTCAATCTCTTTGTCCAAAAGCGATAGGGGTTCTTCTGCCTCAATGGTTTCCGCATAGGAATAACTGTCTTGCTCAAGCGCTTTGGGCTGGGTTTGACTTGGCTCTATGGAGGGACTCATCACTGTCAAGGCGTTGTGTTTATCGTAATTGCTCGTGGTTTCGTTTCCATAAATCTTTTCAATGAGGCCTTCTTTTTCTTCCTCACTAATATCCTGATTCATTAGCTCTAAGGTAAGCTTTTTGAGGTCATTGAGATCATTTTTCATGTCAAAGAGAATCTTGTACAAGATTTCCCGTTCTGAGGCAAAATCACTTTGTTCTTTTTTGCCGTTAGTGAGAGCAGGTAGTTGAGACCCCATGTCGGGTAAATAGGGGCGAAGTTTGGCTGCATTAATAAGGCGGTCTTGTTCTAAGACCGAAATTTGTTCAGCAACATTACGTAACTGACGAATGTTACCATTCCAATTGTATTGTATCAATAATTGTTGTGCATGTTCGTCTAGACGAAGTGTCGGCATTCTGTATTTCTGCGCAAAATCTACGGCGAATTTTCGGAACAATAAGGGGATGTCCTCCTTACGCTCCCGCAAGGGGGGAAGGTGAATGTCTACTGTGCTGAGGCGGTAAAACAAATCTTCTCTGAATTTATTTTTTTGAATGGCATCACGCATATTAACATTTGTTGCAGCCACAATACGAACATTAGTTGTTTGTACTTTTGATGAACCTACCTTAAGGAATTCGCCTGTTTCCAAAACGCGCAACAGGCGCACTTGGGTAGAAAGGGGAAGTTCTCCCACTTCATCCAAAAAGATGGTTCCACCATCGGCAACTTCAAAATACCCGCTTCGGGTTGCAGTTGCCCCAGTAAACGCTCCTTTTTCGTGTCCAAAAAGTTCACTATCAATTGTGCCCTCAGGAATGGCACCACAGTTAACGGCAATGTATTTGGCATGTTTTCGGTGTGAGTTTTGGTGAATTATTTTTGGAATGTTTTCTTTTCCAACTCCACTTTCACCTGTAACCAAGACGGAGATATCGGTCACAGCTACACGAAGCGCTTTTTCGATTGCACGATTCAATCCTTGGCTCATTCCAATGATGCCAAAACGCTGCTTAATTGTTTGTAGATTTTCCATTCGTTAGCCTTAAATGTTTTCAGAAATTCCGATGGCGCTTCCTATAAGTGTAGCGGATGTACAATCATCAATTTTTACATCCACAAAATCGCCAATTTGATAATCTTCTTTTGGAAAAACGGCTACCGTATTTTGGGAGGTACGTCCACTCCAATGATCTGAAGATTTTTTCGATTCTTTTTCAATCAAAACACAAACTGTTTTATTCAAAAAACCTTCTGTTCGAAAACGACTATGGGCTTGCTGTTTGTCAATGATTTCGCTTAATCTTCTTTTTTTGGTGGCCAAGGGAATGTCGTCTTCCATCTTGCGTTCTGCAAGTGTTCCTGGTCGTTCAGAATAGGCAAACATAAATCCAAAGTCATATTTCACATAGTCCATTAGACTCAATGTATCTTGATGATCTTCCTCTGTCTCGGTAGGAAAACCGGCAATTATGTCTTGGGAGATCGCACAGCCAGGTATGATTTTTCGAATGTTGTCAATCAAATCAAAATACTCTTGGCGGCTGTGTAGGCGATTCATTTTCTTTAAAATACGGTCGCTTCCAGACTGAACCGGCAAATGGATATAATCACAAATATTAGGGTATTTCGCCATGGTGTGTAAAATATCAACCGTCATGTCTTGAGGGTTGGAGGTGGAAAAGCGGAAGCGAATTCTCGGGTGTGCTTCAGCTACCATTGCCATCAATTGTGCAAAGCCTACCGCTGTTTTTTGTTGTAGCTCAGTTGCTTTAACAAAATCTTTCTTCAGTCCTCCTCCATACCATAAATAGCTGTCAACATTTTGCCCCAGGAGAGTAATTTCCTTGAAGCCACGTTGTGCTAGGTCATCGATTTCGTGCAAAATACTTTTTGGGTCACGACTGCGCTCTCTTCCGCGGGTAAAAGGTACCACGCAAAAGGTACACATATTATCACAGCCACGGGTAATGGACACAAAAGCACTTACTCCATTGGAATCGATCCGTATCGGTGCAATATCGCTATAGGTTTCTTCTTTGGATAGAATGACATTTACTGCATCTCTGCCTTGGTTTATTTCAGCCAATAAGTTGGGTAAATCTTTATAGGCATCTGGTCCAACGACCATGTCTACAATTTTTTCTTCCTCTAGAAACTGATGCTTTAAACGCTCGGCCATACAACCCAAAACACCAACCTTCATCGTAGGATTGATCTTTTTCACTGCGTTGAATTTTTCTAAGCGTTTGCGAACGGTTAATTCTGCTTTTTCTCGAATGGAACAGGTATTGACCAGAATTAAGTCAGCCGTTTCCATATTTGAGGTCGTTAGATAGCCTTCCTCAGACAAGATTGAGGCAACCACCTCGCTGTCAGAAAAATTCATTTGACACCCATAAGACTCGATATAAACTTTCTTATTATTTGTAAGTCCTTGATTATCAGTACTTAATAGAGATTTTGAATGGGGGAAAATATGGGTGGATTTTAGTACTTCACCATTATATTTATTTGGATTCTTTTCTATTATGGTTGTTTTCTCTTCTTTCATCTTAAAATTTGGTTGAACTATGGATGGAAAAATATTCAGTTTTAGTTCCCCCCACATAATTTATATCCAATTCTATTCCATAACAATTGAACATGAAATTATACACAAAGATAACAAAAAATATGTCAATGTGTCATGTTTATAAGCACAACAAAAGGGATACTGGTGAAAGTATCCCTTCGTTAAAGTGATGATTGTAAATTATTATTATGATATAGTAGTAGATTCAAGTAGTTGGATTAGAATCTATCACTATGTATAAATATTCAATTTTGATATAATCAGAAATAATTAACTACTCTCCCCATATATTATTCCATTCCATTTCTTCCTTACTAATTTTACAGGCTTGTGGAATTTGTTTTTTGATACAAGAAAGAATTTCATTGGCTGAATAAAAGTTCTTGTTTTTGAATCTACTCGGTTTTATCAATTCCCTTCTTTCAAAGGATTTTAATGTTTGGTGAGTACATCCAAATATTTCTTCTGTTTCTAATCTTGTAAATAGTGGTTTTGATGTAAGTAAATCTGTTTTAATACCTAATAATTCTAATGTTTGTTCCATGTGTTTTTCCTTTTCAAAGGCTTGTTCTAATTGTTTTTTAGCAACCTCAACTTTGTATAATCTGAATTCTTCAAACGAATTAAATCGGTTCTTAAATTCAACTGGTATTTCTTCTTTTTTAGTTTCCATAGTTCAAGGTTTATACTCTTTTTTTAATCTTTTTTTTTGTTAGTATTTTAATATAAATACTGGTATAATATTTCCAAAAGGGATACAATCCAACTTATAGGGATATTCTCATATTCCATTGTGATAAGTTCAATTATATAATACTTCCAATGAGGTATTACAATAGTGATTATTCAATTTATTCTCACTCATCCCATTCCCTTGATGATGGGAGCCAACTCCAAGTTTATGTATCTCAACAAAGGTTTCGGTTTCCTTATGGATTTCCTGTTTTCTGATTTGGATAAAAGTTGTCAATTACCAAACCCCTCATAATAATTTCAAGATTGAACCATCACATCAATCCCTACGATTATAAGTATATAGTTTTTCAAAAAAGAGAATCCTGATGAGATGATTTTACATTTTTCATCATTCATGGATAAAAATACATATACGAATCATCATAAAATCATCATGAAACACTCATAAGAGTTGATTTAAGGGGGTTTCTCTTGATAATGGTATTCTTCTTTATTTCCTTATTTTTACTATTCTTAAAAACATTTATATGATTTCCCATAACATCAGAGAAAGATTGGATAAAGATTATGTGAGAGAAAGATATTCTCAAGCATTAAAACAATACAAGGAAAATCTTGAAAAGGGGAATTATGTGGTTTCATTTCTTTTGATTTCAGCTTTACTTGAAGAACGAATAAATGTTTCTTGGTTATTGTTAGAATGGTATGGAACTGATACGAAACTAAATCTTGTAAATAAACCAACTCAAAGTGAATTAATTGGAGTAGGAATAAAGAAGAAAATAAGATTATTGAAAGAGAAGGATTGGATTGATAAAAAAACATTTGAAGAGTTAAAATCCTTAACAAGAGAACGAAACTTTTTAATACATCTTTCTTTGTACAATATGAAAGAATATACCCGAGAAATCAATGAGAGATTTTATGCTATGTTTAGAGAAATAGATAAGGTTTCAAGGGAAATAAAACAGATGATAGATGAAAGTAAGTGAGATAGTAAAAAACATTACTGAAATCCAAGATTCCAATTATGTGAAATTCATGAATGAGGATGAAATAAAACTCTTCAAAAATTACACTTGGTTGGTGTGGAATCAACTTAAACGAATTAAGGATGTTGAGGTTGTTATGAAGATAGCAGATAATCAAATAACACTTGAAAGAATAATGGATAAACCTGAACAATGGTATTCGGTTTTAATTGATACTATTCCAAAGGGAAAGTATCCTCAAATCTATCCTAAAAAGATTAAGAAAAAGAATTACGATTATGAATTTATAAATCTTCTTGCACAGGATTTACAAATCTCAACTCGTGAGTGTGAAGATTATTATGATATTCTTGAACATCAAGGAATATTAGAGGATGAGAAATTCAAATTGAATTCAAAATATGGAATTGAATATGAACCTCAACCTGATAAATTAGATGAGGTTGAGTGGGTTGATATTTCTAAAATTAAAGAACATCCAATCAATAAAGAAATCTATTCAAGTGGAAGGAAAAGTGAGGATGAGGATTTGGAAGAAAACATCAAATTATATGGATTACTTCAACCAATAATTGTAGATAAAAAAACCAACTTCATCATAAGTGGGAACAGAAGATTTCAAGCCTGTTCAAATCTTGGATTAAAGAAAGTGAAGGTGATAAAATCTTCTTTTGATTATGATGTGATTTCCTTAATCAATTTCAATAAATACAGAAGTAAAACCACCATTGAAAAGGTGAACGAGTATCGCATGATGAAAACCCAAATTAAAAAGATGGGATACAAGGATAGAAAGAAGATTATGGGTGGTGTAGGAATGAGGGATTATATATTTCAACAAACAGGTGTATCACAAAAAACCGAACATCAATTATCGTTTGTGGAACAGAATAATCCAAAACTTGCTGAAATGGTTTTAACAGGTGAGATTTCAATCAAAAGAGCATACCAAGAAATAAAGAAAATTGATTCTCCAAAAGGAATAGATGTTAAAGGAGATTTGAATGATTTAGAAAGTATATTAAAGAAACTTTATCCTAATGTAGATTACTCAAAAATAGAAAAGATAGTTAATAGAGTATATGGTAAATAATGTTTCGTGAGAACCAGTTCTCACAAAATTTATATTTAATATATTTGAAAAAAATAAACGAGAACCAAAGTTCCTGTTATCCGGAAACATAGACCTATAAACAATAGGTTTGTTCCACATATAAGAAGTTACCTGCAATTATGAAAAAAATCCCGTTACAAATTTTAATTTTCGTTTCATTATTAATGAATCTAAGTTGTAGTGGGCAAGAAAAAATTCTTAAACACGAATTTGAACCAACTGCTTCTGATTTTAGAATATCAAAATGGAATCTAAAACAAACCGAAACTAACGAATATTATCTAACCGAAAAAATTGACTCTCAAAACCGTGTAACTGAATTGAAATTCTATAAAAACGGGGAAAATGACTTTGACCATTTATGTTATTTACAAACTTGGATTAAATATGAGTATCCAAATGACTCTACAATTGTACAGACGAATCTAAATCTCAAAGGAATCCCTGAAGCAAATATTGAATGTGAATTAGCTTCAAAAGTTATTTATCATCTTTCAGAAAATAAAAAAAGAATAAAAAAAACGGAATCAGAATATAAGTTTGACCAAACACCGTATTTAAAAAATGGATGGACGGAAAAGGAAATTGTAGAATTGATTAAAGAATTAAAATCAACCGAGAAAACTGCGAATATTATTGACTTTTATTCGAAATCCACATCAAAACTGAATGGAATTTTCCCTGTGAGTTCTGAATTTGATATTGAACAATATTATTTTAGTGAATTAGAAAAAGAAAAAATATTAATCGGAATAAAATAACAGCAGGTAACACCGTATATAATTTATTGCTAGTTCTAGCCTACTTACGAAAATCTTCGCGGATTTATGGGATTTGATTTGGTGGGAACCAGTTTCCATGAAATTTATATATACAGATATATTTATTCTTTTTTGAAAACTAAAACTGGTTCAACTTTCATATAAGTTTCTTTGTTTTCATCGTAAACTCTATTAACGATGTTTTCAGTTGATAAACCAATAAAACGATTCATTTTCATCCCAATTTGAAATTCATATTTCCATCCGATTTTCTCTAACATATTTATTGTATCTAACTCCAATTCAAATTGTTTATTTTTAATTGAAACATCACTAATATTCACCAAACAATATCCTCCATCCTTAACCATTTCAAATCCAATTTTGAATGTGTTGAATAGGAAATTTCCTAACCAATCTTTGTAATTTGAAAAGTGTAAATAACTCTGTTCTAAATCATCTGAATATTCTTCCTTTGCGAAGTACGGGGGTGAGGTTAAAATCATAGAACATTTACCCTTATATTTTTTATACTCATCTGTTTCTCTATAATTTACGGAACTCATTTTCTTAATTGAATAATCACTCTTTATTCCAAGTTCAGCATCTAAAAAATTACTGATTGAATCAAATGTATTGTGTGGTGAAAATAAATTTGAATTTACATCAACTCCCAAATATTTTATTTTACGATTGGAAATCATAGCACCTAAAAACCTACCTCCCCATCCAACTGAACTATCATAAACAATGTGTGAAGATTTATCATCTAAAAACTTCTCATAAATAGTTCGTGCAACCAACGGGTTGAAGTTTGTAGGGGTGTTAGAGAAACCAATTCTAATCAGATGAATAATGTGTGTGAATATCTTCGTTGAACTCTTATATCTCCTTATATTGAATTCGGTTTCTGAATCAAATAAAACTCCTAAATTATCAATATGATATTGTTTTATAAATCCATCCTTAACCAGTTTTTTCAAATCCTTTTTTGAATAAATTATATTATCTATTGGGGATTTCTTTTGTGGTAAAAAACTCCAGCCTTCATCCTTCCATTTTTGAAGTTCATTTTCATTCAAAATTCT
>ENA-OUOG01003343-OUOG01003343.1-marine-metagenome-genome-assembly--contig:-NODE-3343-length-15169-cov-11.863438_pt1 | contig 15169 bp, 11 predicted proteins | sample MGYA00248635_ERZ508505 | MGnify/ENA primary metagenome ERZ508505 (study PRJEB26176, sample SAMN06267871) | marine metagenome | isolation source: Saanich Inlet, British Columbia, Canada | place: Pacific...
GCAACTCAGAACTCTTTCTGAAAATTTGGAAAACCGTCAAACCACTGTTCTGCGCCAAACCAGAAGCTTGGAGTATGTCGCGGAATTTTGAATTGTAAAAAAAGTCGCTAGAACTAAATTCAAGCGACTCTCCAAATAAAATTTAGCTAGGATTATGCTTTTAAAATCCCTTTGTAAGCATCTCTGTATTGAAACATCAAAAAGATGGTTAAAAACAAGAATACAGCCGCACCACCAACATTAGGCATGTCAATAAAAGCATGAAGTAGGAAAGCATTGATCATAACAGCCGCAAGAGCGATAAGCATTAAGGGAACATATTTATTGATAAGTAAAGAAATTCCTGCCAATAATTCAATTGCTCCTACCAGAGGCATCAAATAAACTGAGGCGGCCGCTCCGGCATTCCATGTATTCATTGATTCAGGCATTTCACCTAAATCAAACATAAGACTTGGAACAAACTTAGTGAGCCCAAAAAATACCATTCCCAATCCTACCAGGATTCGGATTACTAATTTTGATTTTTTCATAATTGTTAGTTTTTTACTTCATTAATAATACAAAAAAAATGGATTGAGTTTACATTTTGGAATTTTTGGTTGTTAACCGAAATAAAAGCCTATTTTATTACTTTGAATTTCAATAGGTTGGAATAAAATTGTAAATACTGAGGCCAAACCCAAATAATGCACCTACAAAAAGTGGCCAAAATGTTTTTAATTGAATTTTTTTTAATCTAATATCAGTTTTTCAAGTTCTTTTTCTTTTTTTCACTTTCCTTTATTTTTTTATCTTCAATTTTTCAGCCTTAGTAAAACCGCCATTTGCTATGAACCTCTTTGTAACTATAGCATATACTACCTTGATATCATTTTCAGATATTCGAATATCTGCTAGATCATCAACAGTTTGATCTGTTTTTTTTATCCGCAATTCAACTTCGTCAATAGAAATATCAGGAAATATATCTTTTTGTAAAAAAAAAAAAGAATAGACAACAAGCCAAAATGTAACTTTCTCAAACATGGAAGAGGCCATAAAGTTCAAAACATTCACGAAGGATTGAATTTCGGGTATACCATAGCAATTTGGAAGATTATCCCATCCTAATCTTCCCTAAGGAAAGGAATTCCAAATTCGATGAGTAAGACATCAGCACTCAAATTCCCACTCCCTCAGGTAAAGCCTGTACTGACCAATAAGGCACTCCGTCCGAGGATTGTGCTAAACTGAACCCTGAGTTAGATCCTGGCACTTCGGAAGAGAGTATCGAAGTGTGATTTAAACAAATATTATTCTTTTTACACACAGAAAAAATCTAGCAGAACAAAATAACTGAAAGTCATTCCACATTTGATGCGGAATCTGTAAATTAGTTGAGTCAATATTTGAAGACAGACCCTGATTCAAGTTCAGGGTGACTGACGATTTTTTAAATTTTTAGGTCAATCGATTTTCTCCGCCACCAACGCATACACCATCGGGATTTTATCTCCGTGTTTTTTAAATCTATATTTCCCTTTTTCAACTTCCTCCAAATTCTGGAAACAATTGTAAGGAGAATAATCGAATTCTCGGAATTCTTGAACTTGCAAGCCGTTATTTTTCAAACTATTAAATATCTCGCTAAGCCCGTGATTCCAAGTTACGCAGGTTTCTTTGATATTGGCAGTTGTATCGGTGTAGGTTCCCTCCTCTTCTTCTACAATTGGATCGGAATTAAAATAGCGGTAAGTCACTTTTTCTAACGCATTATCGAACATCCAAACAACCGGATGAAATTCTGCAAAAATGAACTTCCCGCCAGGTTTCAAAAAATGAGAAATTACCGCTGCCCATTTTTCCGAATCGGGCAACCAGCCTACTGTTCCATAACTAGAGAAAACGTAATCGTATTTTTTCTCATGAATGTTTGGCAAACCATACACATCGGAACAAATAAACTCGGTGGCAGCGTTCATTTCTCTGGCTAAATTTTGCGCCTTTTCAATCGCCACATCCGATAAATCTACTCCCGTTACTTCTGCTCCCAATTTACTCAACGAGATACTGTCTTGACCAAAATGACATTGCAAATGCAATATTTTCTTTCCTTTTAAATCGGTTAAAAACTCCAACTCGATCTCATTCAGTGAGTTTCTCGTTTTCTTAAAATTTGAGTTGTCATAAAACTCCGAATCGTAATGCACTTCAGTGCGTTTATTCCAAGAGTTTTTGTTTATTTTTAAATAGTCCATGTTCTAGTGAGCTGGTTACTTCCCGAATTCTCGGGACATAGGGATGCAAGTTACAAGTTTTAGGTTTCTTTTACAATCTGAAAACTCCTTCTGAAGACTATGTTAATTCACCCTCCAAAAATAAGGAGAGAACAGAACTGCTACAGTAAACAATTCTAATCTACCAAAAAGCATGAGGAAAGAAAGTACCCATTTTCCAGCATCGGGAAGGTGAGCAAAACTCTGCGAAGGATCTACAGAAGCAATTCCCGGCCCCACGTTACCAATAGAAGTCGCAACGGAACTGATGGCTGTTAGTAAATCTACTCCCGGCATAGCTGCCATGATGATACTTCCCATCACAAACATAAATAGGTATAAAAACAAGAAAGCCAATAAATTATAAATCACTTTATTGTTTATTGATTTCCCATTGAGATGAACAGGTACGATTGCGTTGGGATGAATTCTTCTTTTGAACTCCAAAAATCCATTCTTTATCAGAATAACGATCCGTACGATTTTCATTCCTCCACTGGTAGATCCAGCCGAAGCTCCTGAAAATAGGAGAAGAAAAAAGATAAAAGTCGCAAAAACTCCCCATTCAGTAAAAATACCACTTGCAAATCCGGTGGTGGTAATAATACTGACTACCTGAAATGCAACTAAACGAAAGGATTCGACTAACGAAAATCCATTGTTCATATTTTCTGCATCCAAAAATACGGCTGGAGTAAGCAATGTAATAAACCCGATAACTGCCATGAGGTACCATTTGAATTCATCGTTTTGCCAAATTCTACTGATTTTTCCTTTAAAACCAAAATATATTAGAGTGAAATTAGTTCCAGCCAAAAACATAAACACTACGATTACGGTTTCTATAAGTGGAGAATTGAAATGAGCTATACTAGCCTGCTTAGTTGAAAAACCTCCCGTGGAAGTGGTGGTTAATGAATGATTAATTGCATCGAAGAATCCCATTCCGCAACACATCAAAACGACTGTCTCGGCAAGGGTAAGAAACAAATAAATCACCCACAACCGTTTGGCAGTTTCTTTGATTCTTGGATGAATTTTATCCTTTGTAGGTCCTGGTGCTTCGTTTACAAAAAGTTCCATTCCGCCAATTCCAAGAAGTGGCAATATGGCAATCGTGAGTACAATAATTCCCATTCCACCAATCCATTGAGTCATACTTCTCCAGAACAAAATACTCTCGGGCATTTCTTCAATATTATCTAAAATAGAAGCTCCAGTGGTGGAAAATCCCGACATTGTTTCAAAAAATGCATTGGAGAAATTGGGTATTGATTCTGACAAAACATAAGGCAATGTGCCAAAAAGAGTCATTGCAATCCAGCTGAAAGAAACGATAATAAACCCTTCTCGCCTCTTGATTTCTGCTTCTTTGAAAGATCTTAGGAAATAACGGAATGAAAATCCAATTGCAAACGTAAGTCCGCTAGCCAACAGAAAAGATACTTCTGCACCGTCCTTGAAATAATAGGAAAAGCCCAACGGCAATGCCATCAGGAATCCATTGATAAGTAATAATGAACCAATTACGTAACCAATTACTCCAAAATTTATGAGTTTTTTTGTTCCTCCCATTTTTATTGGAAATATCTTTCTATTTGATGAATCGATTGGGTTAAGCAAAATACCACTGCTTTGTCCCCTTCATTCAGCTGAAAATCTCCAAACGGAATAAGACTTTCATCTCCTCGTATCACGCCAGAAATGTTAGCTGTTTTAGGAAATTTTAAATTCTTTATTCGCTTTTGGGTCACTTTAGAATTTGGTTTAACCGTAAACTCAATTATTTCGGCATCTACTCCGTGTAAATTTGCAATCGCATCTACATGGCCTTTTCTAATGTGCTTAAATATATTGCTCGCTGCTATCACTTTCTTATTGATGAGTGTATCCACTCCAATGTTTTGCGACAAATGGATGTAGTCAATATTTTCTACTCGAGCGATCGTTTTTCTTACTCCATGATTTTTTGCTACGAGCGAAGAAATGATATTTGTTTCAGAATTACGAGTCACAGAAATCAAAGCATCCATATCGCCTAGACCCTCCTCCTTCATTGTTTCCACATCTCTTCCGTCAATGTTTAATACCAATGTATTGTTCAAATTATTAGCCAACATATCACACTTTTTTTCATCTCCTTCTATCACAATTACTTTGTAATTATCTTGAAAAATTCTGGCAGTTAATTCTCCTAATCTATTTCCTCCCAAAATCATGATGTTCTTAATCTCAAAACATTTTTGGTCACAAAACTCAGTAATTCTGTCAATTGATTCGGGCGTGGAAATAAAATACACAATATCGTGTTCGCGAATTGTGGTGTCTTTGGTCACAATAATGGTGCTCTCGTTTCGGTGAATAGCAATGGGTTTGAAAGATAAATTAGGATTCAAATATGAGCTTTCACCCACTGTTTGGTCCTTGAGCTTTGATTCTTTCCCAATTGCTATTCCAAACACCGTAAGTTTTCCTCCCTCAAATTCTATATTATCGGTAAAAGCTGATTTTTTTACTAATCTTTCTATTTCTTCTGCCGCCAGAATATCCGGTGAAATTAGCGTATCAATTCCCAAGTCTTTGAACATCTCTTGGCGATCTTCCTGAAGATTTTCTAGTGTACTCACTCGCGCAATCGTCTTCTTAGCTCCATATTTTTTTGCCATAATAGATACCAACAGATTGGTTTCTTCTGACGAGGTAACCGCAATTAATAAATCACATTGATTTACTTTAGCTTCACTCAATACATCAAAAGATTTTGCATCGCCTAAAATGGGGAAAATATCTATATGAGATTGAACATAATCTAGCCGGGATTCATCCTCATCGATGACATAAATATCTTGCAATTCACTCGAAAGCATTTTTGCCAGATGGTAACCCACATCTCCCGCTCCAGTGATAATTATCTTCATAAGTATGGTTAAAATTCTGAAATGAAAATTCAAAGTTAGCTTTTTTAATGCTAAAATTAAATTATCTACCACGCTAAACTAAAATTTGGAATAAACCGTGTATCTTTGATACTCTAATCAAATATCACAAAACCAGACAAATTAAAATGCCAAATCAATCTTTCGAAAGCAGAAAAATGGTCATTCTATCGATTGTTCTTTCTATCGGAATCATTTTTTCGTTGAGGTTACTTTTTGTACAGGTATTGAGTCCAAAATGGGACGAAGAATCAAAAAAAATCTCAGAAACGAGAAGAATTGTAGAACCAGAAAGAGGATTGATTTTTGACAGAAATGGGGAAATTCTTGCTGCCAACAAAACTATTTTCGAGTTAAGAATTACACCTTCAAAGATTCAAGAATTTGACACAACAGAATTATGTAATCTAGTTTTACTGACCAAAGACTCTCTCAAAACCAAGCTAAAGGAGCTAGGAAGATACAGAAGGTTGCAACAAGTTTTGATCAAAACTATTCCGGAACAAAATGTAGCAAAATTTACCTCCTTGATGTACAAATATCCTGGTTTTGCTATGGTAGAGAAATCTACCAGAACTTATCCGGGGCATGCTGCTGCTCATTTACTTGGATATGTTCGTGAAGTAGACGGAGATATCGTGAAAAAAAAACCTTATTACCGGGGAGGTGATAGAATTGGAATTTCAGGTTTGGAAAAGTATTTCGAAGACGAACTACGAGGAAGAAGAGGAAAAAATCAATTCCTGAGAGATGCTTATGGCAATCTCAAACAATTAACTGACTCGGATACTGCCAAATCAGGGAACAATCTTGTGAGTTCGATCGACCTGGCTCTTCAACGCTATGGAGAAAAGCTCATGCAGAACAAAATAGGATGCATTGTGGCAATTGAACCTTCTAACGGTGAAATACTTAGTATGATTTCCGCACCTTCGTTTGATCCTAATTTATTGAGTGGTGATACAATGAGCAAAAACTGGAATAGATTGTATCGGAACGATTCTCTCAAACCTCTCTTTAATCGTGCTTTACAATCTAGATATTCGCCAGGATCTATTTTTAAAATGGTGCAAGGTTTATCTGCTTGGGAACTCGGAATTATAAATAAAACCACAAAAATATACTGCGATAAAAATCTCGTTGGTTGCCACAACCACAATCCCGCTCAAGGACTAACCGATGCGATAAAAGTATCTTGCAACCCTTATTTTTATGAAACATTCAAGAGAATAAGCACCATGAATGAAGGGAAAGACATGCACGAAAAATCCAGAAAAGGACTAAAAATCTGGAATGAATATGTTACCTCTTTTGGTTTAGGAATGAATTTACACATCGACTTCCCTGGCTATTCTATCGGAAACATTCCGTTACCGGCTACTTACGATAAAATTTATAAGAATAACATGCGCTGGAACTTCAGGACTTGCAATTCTCTGGCAATTGGGCAAGGTGAAATGCTCGTAACGCCCTATCAAATGGCTAATTTGGCATGTATCATTGCGAATCGGGGGTTCTTCTATTTCCCCCATTTTATTAAAAAAATAGAAGGAAACACCATTGATTCTGTGTACAATCATAAACAATTCACCAAAGTAAGTTCAGATAAATTCGAACTTATTGTTGATGCCATGCAACAGGTGGTGGAAGGTGCAGGAGGAACTGCTAGTAGAGCAAAAATTGAAGGAATTGAATTATGTGGAAAAACAGGAACGGTAGAGAATTCCCGTGGGAAAGACCATTCTGTTTTCATTGCATTTGCACCCAAGTACAACCCAAAAATAGCAATTGCAGTGTACATCGAAAATGCAGGTTTTGGAGGAACCTGGGCAGCTCCTGTAGCCAGTTTAATGGTTGAAAAATACCTAACCGACTCGATTAGTAACTCTGCCAAAGAAAGGCGTATACTTGACGCAAATTTAATCCCTTAGAATGACTCAAATCTTTAAAAATATAGACAAACAACTTCTTGGACTCTACTTTCTGTTGGTATTATTAGGTATATTCACCATATACTCCACCACGTATGATGAGAATTATTCTTCTATTTTCTCTTTGAGTAAATCTTACGGAAAACAAATAATGTGGTTTGGAATAAGCAGTTGTATCGGAATTATCATTTTATTACTCGATCGTGAATTTATTCAGAAAGCTATCCCTATTTTCTATGGATTCACTGTGCTGTTACTTGTATTGGTATTGTTAATCGGTACAGAAAGAAATGGAGCAAAGGCTTGGTTTGGTGTGGGTAGTTTTGGGATTCAACCAGCCGAATTTTCTAAAATATCAGTTAGTTTGATGGTTGCATTATTCATTGCTAACACAAACACTACTTTACTCAAGTTACAGACAAGGATTTGGCTTTCTATTATTATTTTCATTCCTATATTACTTATTCTAAAACAACCAGATTTGGGAACGGTATTGGTATTTCTCGGATTTATTTTGGTGCTCTACAGGGAAGGAATTATTGGAAATATCTTGTTATACGGACTTCTACTTGTGGTCGTTTCAGTGGTTTCTCTCTTACTAAAAGATACCATCAATTTATTTTTTGGGTTTCCCATACACTCCCATTACACGCTTATTTTCACTTTAATACTCATGGCTATTTTGGTTACTTTGGGTGTAAACGTAACTACCTATCAGCGATACCGAAAAAGTAAGTACATCAGTATTATTCTGGTAACGTTGACGGCAATCGTATTGGTACCTACAATGAAATATGGATTTGAAAAAATCCCGGAGAACCATTATCAAAGAGTGAGAGTAGAAATTATACTTGGACTAAAACAAGACCCACGTGGTGTTGGTTATAATTCTCACCAAGCCTTGTCTGCTATTGGTTCAGGAAAATTCTTAGGGAAAGGTTATAAAAATGCCACATTGGCAAATGACACCTACAGCCAAGTACCCGAACAGAGTACCGATTTTATTTTTTGTACCGTTGCAGAAGAATGGGGATTTATTGGAGGATTTATCTTGTTTTCAATATACATGGCACTAATTCTCAAAATTATTTCAATTGCCGAGCGGCAACGCTCTACCCTCCATAGAGTTTTCGCTTATTCCATTGCAAGCATCTTTTTTATCCATTTTGCTATTAATATCGGAATGGTGTTGGGACTAGCACCAATTATTGGCATTCCACTGCCTTTCTTTAGTTATGGTGGTTCCTCTTTGCTCTCGTTTAGTATTATGATTTTTCTTTTGTTAAAATTTGATTCAGATCGATTGGAATCTTTCAGATAAGTTTAGTTTATTTTCGGTAAATTAGAAGCTGTAAAACACAACCTTTAATTCCTATTCAACGTTTTCAAAAAAAATGACCATGAAAAAAATATTTTCACTCACCGCTTCTTTGTTAATGTATTCATTAGCAATCTCTCAGTCCTTGGAAATCCCAAAAAACTATGAATTTAAATCAGAAGCCGATTATGATAAGTACGAATCTGAAATTTTAGCTTGTGTAGATTGGTTAATGACGTCACCTATTAATAAGCAAGTAAGAAAAAGAGACAAAGCAGTTTCTTTTTTAGCCGCATATTCTATTGATAACAAAAGAGTAAACCCTCATCTCGACAAAAAAGAATTTCCTTTTTTACTCAATGGTGAACTGGGAGTTATTTACATTGCCTCCTGGACAAAAAGCTGTTTGACTCAAAACTATGTGAATAATAAAGAAGAATTTACCCTACGAGCTACAAATCAAGTTATCAAGTACTACTTGGCAAACCAGTCGAAAATAAAAAAAGGCAAAGGAATCAAAGAATTTGTTGATCAAAAACAACAAGGAAACTTAACCCACTTTGTAAACAGTAAGTTAAAAGACTAGTCTTAATTACCAAAGTACAAGAAGTGGCACAATATTGTGTCACTTTTTTTTGTTAATTAAAATGGGGATAAAAAAGAATGAGAATTGCTCATATTCTTCCATTGTATTTTATTTTTGAAGTCTATTATGAAATCATTATTTTATCTATCTGTCTTGGCAATCTCTAGCTTTTTGCTAAGTACTAACTCTGACCAAGTTTTAACAAAGCCAGCGAAGACAAAAATCGAACCTGTCTTTCTGGAGCAAAACCATGCTTGGGCCGATTCTGTATTCGACACGCTATCAGAAGACCAAAGAATTGCTCAGCTTTTTATGGTAGCTGCCTATTCGAACAAAGGAAAAAACCACGAAAACTACATTGCGAACCTTGTGTCAAATTACCAGATTGGCGGATTAATTTTTATGCAAGGAACTCCCCAAAAGGAAATTGAACTGACTAACTTGTATCAATCAAAAGCTAAAACTCCGCTTATGATTGCAATTGACGGTGAGTGGGGTCTTCCAATGAGGCTACAAAACACCTTTAAGTTTCCAAAACAAATGACTTTGGGAGCTATTCAGCATGACTCTCTTATTTATGAAATGGGAAAAGAAATGGCTAACCATTGTAAGCGAATTGGGATTCATGTGAATTTTGCTCCAGTTATTGATGTGAATAATAACCGAAAAAACCCCGTAATCAATTATCGTTCTTTTGGAGAACAGCGCGAGAATGTTGCAAACAAGGGAATCGCTTACATGAAAGGAATGCAAGAAAATGGAGTTCTTGCTTGCGCCAAACATTTTCCTGGACATGGAGACACCGACAAAGACTCTCACAAAGCCTTGCCAGTAATTACCCACAATTACAAGAGATTAGACTCTATCGAGTTCTACCCATTCAAGAGATTAATACAGGAAGGAATAGGGAGTATGATGGTTGCACATTTGTTCATTCCAGCCCTAGATAGCACACCTAATACTGCCACTACTCTTTCCAAAAAAGTTGTGACGGACTTACTCCAAACCGAAATGGGGTTCAACGGATTAATATTTACGGACGCCCTCAACATGAAAGGAGTTAGTTCCTATTATAAGCCAGGAGTGGTAGATGTAAAAGCCTTAATCGCAGGAAATGACGTATTGCTGTTTTCGGAAGACGTTCCTACTGCCATCCAAGAGGTGAAAAAAGCAATAGCGAAGGGTGAAATTTCTAAAGAAAGAGTTTGGAAGAGTGTAAAGAAAATATTGTATGCAAAACAATGGATGAACATCTCAACTGATACCATTTTTAAGAATAACCTATCAGCTGATTTAAATCCAAAATCATCTGAACTAACCAATAAATTACTGTTTGAAAACGCACTAACTTTGGTAAAAAACAAGTCAAATCTTATCCCTCTAAAAAGATTAGATACGACAGATATTGCCTCAGTAGTTATTGGTGAAAAATCGCCTAATGCCTTCCAAAAAGGATTGAGTAGGTATACCAAAGTATCCCATTTCGGAATTTCGAAAAAAGCCTCTTCAGAAAACATCAATGCCCTGCTGAAAAAACTAAAAAACTTTGACAAAGTTATCGTTAGCATACATGGGACTAAAATGAATGGAAGCTATGGAGTGTTCAAAAACGACATTGCTATCGTCAAAGCAATAGCAAAGAACCACCAAGTAATATTGAATTACCCAACCAATGCCTATGCACTTGCTAAGTTAGGTAAAGCGAAAAACATCGAGTCCATTATCGTTTCATACGAAGACAATTCATACACCCAAGATTTAGTAGGTCAGCTTATATTTGGCGGAATAGGTGCAAAGGGGAAACTGCCCGTTACTGGCTCTGCTGAATTTCCTGTAGAAACTGGTATTGAAACACAACCTATACGTTTCAAATACACGATGCCCGAAGAATTGGGAATTCCAAGTAAAAAATTAGGTGGTATTGGATGGATTGCAAGAGAAGCTATTAAAGACAGTGCGTTCCCCGGTTGTCAGATACTTGTTGCCAAAGAAGGAAAAATCATTTATCAAGAAAATTTTGGAAATTTCACTTACCATGCCGCTTCTCAGAAAGTGAATGACGAAACTCTATACGATCTTGCTTCTATCACCAAAGTTGCAGCAACTACAGCAATCATAATGAAAATGGTTGAAAATAAAGAAATTGACCTAAATAAAACACTAGGCGATTACTTACCCGAATATGTAAAAGGTAGTGATTACGAAAAAATAGTCTTGAAAGAAATGCTGACCCACCAAGCTAGGTTCAAACCTTGGATTCCATTTTACAGTGCTACTTTGGACGAAAATGGAAATCTTAACAAGCGATTTTATTCAACACAAAAAACAGATTTTTACAACACTGAAGTTGCCAAAAACATTTTTATATTTAAAAACTACCACAAGGCAATCCTCAAAATAATAGTGGGTACCGACTTACTGCCAAAGAAAAACTATCGGTACAGTGATTTGGGGTATTACTTTCTGAAAGAAATCATTGAAAAAAAATGGAAGAAAAGTCTCGATGTTGTGGCGGACAGTCTTTTCTACAAACCATTAGGATTGCAATACATGACCTACAATCCTTTGCACAAGTTCAAGAAAGAGCAAATAGCTCCAACTGAATCAGATGCTGTTTTTCGCAAACAATTATTGCAGGGTTACGTGCACGACCAAGCGGCAGCAATGCTAGGCGGAATAGGCGGTCATGCAGGATTATTCTCAAATGCTACCGAGTTAGCCACAATGATGCAATTGTTCCTGAATGAAGGAAACTATGGAGGTATTCAATACTTTGGCGATACCACAATCCAAGAATTTACCTCTGCTCCCTATCTAAACACGCTAACAAAAAACAGAAGAGGAATTGGATTTGATAAACCAACAAGTGATTTAAAAAACGGTCCGACTTGCGATGCGGTTTCAATGAGGAGCTTTGGACATTCTGGGTTTACCGGAACAAGAGCCTGGGCAGATCCCGAACATGACTTAGTGTACATCTTTTTGTCTAATAGAGTGTATCCTGATGCAGAAAACTGGAAGTTGGTGAAAAATGACATCAGAACCCGAATAGAAAAAGTAATTTACAATTCATTTTTACAAAAATAACTATCAATGAAAATACAACACATCATTCAGCAGTCGATTGATATTAAAAGTCAACTCATTGATAACCCAAAATTAATTGACGATTTACACGAAATCGTAGCAGCCATGGTGGCGTGTTACAAACAAGATGGCAAAGTTCTATTTTGTGGAAATGGTGGCAGCGCTGCTGATGCTCAACATTTAGCCGCAGAATTATCAGGGAAATTTTACTTTGATAGAGAACCTTTGTATTCTGAAGCACTGCATGTAAATACTTCTTATTTAACAGCGGTGGGTAATGATTATTCGTACCAAGAAATATATGCGCGTATTGTAAAAGCAAAAGGGAGAAAAGGCGATGTATTGGTTGCTATTTCTACTTCGGGCAACTCAGAAAATGTGATAAATGCAATTGAACAAGCAAAGAAACAAGGCATGACCGTTGTAGGTTTTTCTGGCAAAACGGGTGGAAAAATGAAGAGATTCTGTGATATTCTCATTCCCGTTCCTTCAGAAGATACTCCAAGAATACAAGAGTGTCATATTCTTATTGGTCACATTATTTGTCAGTTGGTGGAAGAACAATTATTCCCTCGGTCGTGATTGAAGAAGCCATCATATTAGCAGGAGGAAAAGGCACAAGGCTGAAATCAAGTGTTTCGGAATTACCAAAAACTATGGCTCCGATCAATGGAATTCCCTTTTTGTCCTATCAACTAGATTATTTAGCCAAGCACAATATCAAAACTATCTATTTGGCAGTGGGATATTTATCTCATAAAATCAAAGAGTTTTATGGCGATTCTTACAAAGGAATGTGCCTAACTTATAGTCACGAAAATAAACCTTTGGGAACAGGGGGTGCAATTTCGAAAGCGCTCAAGGATACGAAAGGTGAACATGTATTCGTGCTAAATGGCGACACTCTATTTCACACCAATTTTGCGGAGCTAGCTAATTTTCATGAATCGAATGACTCTATTGTGACAATTGCACTCAAAGAAATGGAAGATTTTGATCGATACGGAGTCGTTCGCATCAATACTGACAAGAAAGTAGTTGGGTTTGAAGAAAAAAAACGCCAACAAATTGGACTTATCAATGGTGGTGTGTATGCCTTGAACACCACTCAATTTAAAAAACTAAACCTTCAAGAAGCTTATTCCTTTGAGCAAGATTTTTTGGAGAACCACTACTCCACTTTGTCAATTTCGGGATTTGTGAGCAAGAGTTATTTTTTAGATATTGGAATTCCATCCGATTATCACAGAGCTCACGAAGATTTCAAAGAATTTGGGAATTGGAAAATAGACAGAACTTGGACTCTTTTCCTTGATCGAGACGGTGTGATTAATCAACAAATAACAAATGGTTACGTCACTTCGGTGGATGAATTTCAGTTTTTGGAAGGAGTTTTGGATTGTTTTTCCAAATTAACTCGCACATTTGGTAGGATTGTAGTTGTTACCAATCAGCAATGCATTGGAAAAAAAATAATTGGGCTCAACGAACTGACTGCCATTCATGATTACATGAAAAATGTGATTGAAAAACATGGCGGAAAAATAAATCAAATTTACTTTGCACCTGATCTTGCCTCAAAGGAGAATCTATTGAGAAAACCGAATACTGGAATGGCGGAAATGGCAGTTCAGGAGTTCCCAGAAATTGATTTCAACAAAGCTATAATTGTAGGAGATTCCCCCACGGATATTGAGTTTGGAAAAAGAAAAAATATGAAAACGGTATTGATTTCTAAAGAAATTTCCTCACTCTCGGACAAGTGCTTTGAGAGTTTAGAGAAATTTTCAAAAAGTCTTTCCTAAAACTTTGGTAAATTAAATTGGACTACTATCTTTGCACCACTCAAACAAACAATCCCTTGTTTTGAGAGTAACCTAAACCTGAATTTTCAGTGAAAACAGAAACATATCGGGCGCGTAGCTCAGCTGGATAGAGCACCTCCCTTCTAAGGAGGCGGTCAAAGGTTCGAATCCTTTCGCGCTCACAACTCAAAAGCCTCAGTTTAACTGGGGCTTTTGTTGTTTAAAGATAGTCTCTAAAAGGGTTTTAGCTATTTTACTTGAATAACTTGAGAGTAAATCAAATTTATAACATTTATCTATTCCATCCAAAATATACCATATTTTGACAGACATTTGACAGACATTTTCTAGCTATTCTTGTATGGATTTTAAAATTATACCAAAAGGAAGAATCGGTATTATAAAAACCAATTCCAGTATCAGAGGTCAGTATAATTTCTAACCAAAAAAAACCAAAAAGTATTAGCTCCCACTCCTTTTTTTGTTTCTAGACCAAGATAAAAAAAATAATTATCCGAATGTAGTCGTTTGTAAACGGCTAATATTTGTGTTGATTTTTGAATTTGTGTTGATTTTCAACATTTCAATGTTATAAATATGTTGAAATTTTCTAGGGTTTATCTAGGTTAGTGTTAAAATGTTAGTTTTTTATTACTTTTTTACAGTAGAAAAAAATATAAATATATATTCTCTCTCTCTCTCTATAGGGAACAAGAAAATCGCATTTCCAACATTTGACCTTAGGACTGCTTACGCTAGTTTTTTTGGTTTCCAACAAAAAGGATATTGATAAGAATCATAGTAAAACTTGTTACAATATTTGAAACAGAAATTTAATATCCAAACTGGGTAATTCATCCCTTTTTAGACGCTCTAAGACTTCCAATGATTATATTGATAAAGGTTCAAACGTGTGCTGTAAACCATCGGAAACACGCGGAAAATACGTTTTCATGAACCAGCTTGAATCCAACAAATAAATTTTGAGATTGCAGTACAAAAAAGTAGTTCTAAACACAACTGAAGAAAAGCCAAAAAATTTGGAGTTAATCGACTAGAAACTCACCCCCTACCCAACAAATAATTATAGTTTCTATCTTAGGTACTGTCTTCATGAAATGGTATATAACCCAAAACCTCAGCATTTCTGTTATTATACTTAATCCCTACTCAGGATATTTGACGGTTCTGTCGCATTAAATCAAAACCTAATGTTTTTTGTCGTTTTTGATAAAAATTGAAAACTCT
>ENA-OUOG01003345-OUOG01003345.1-marine-metagenome-genome-assembly--contig:-NODE-3345-length-15155-cov-11.171574_pt1 | contig 15155 bp, 10 predicted proteins | sample MGYA00248635_ERZ508505 | MGnify/ENA primary metagenome ERZ508505 (study PRJEB26176, sample SAMN06267871) | marine metagenome | isolation source: Saanich Inlet, British Columbia, Canada | place: Pacific...
AACAGCATCACCCGAACGCAAACCTGAACTCAGAGCCTGCTCGGATTGAAATGCATAAATGTCTTGCATACCAACAAGTCTGTCCTGTTCTTTGTCATCAACAATTTAACGCTAAACCAACGAAGGTAAGTTGTCGATTAATACAAACCGAACACGAAAAGTAACTTCAAAAGAACCGTCTCTAAAGAGCGTTCTCGTTGTAAACCTGACGATGGTAATTGAAGCATTCGGAAAAATAGCGGCTGACGCCGAGCTTTGATTAGATCCTTCAATGTCTCACGATGCTCAGGAATCAAGACTGAATTCAGGTCACTTAGTACCTTAAAATGAACGTCTACTTGATCTCTAAACGATCCTTTAAGAATCATGGAGATCCGTTTGAGGCGGGCTGAGACCGATCGATTCTCTCCTTGCAGATTAGTTGAATGTTGCCGGTAATCAACAGTTGGAGTTGGACTGAAAGCGACATCTAAACCTGCGCCGCAAAATAATTGATAAACCAACCAATCGTGGCTAAGACCTTGAGGCAAAGACACTGTTGATAAGACCTCCGAAAGCCACATGATCGCAGCACGATTAAAAACGAAAGTATTGCCACCCGAAATACTCTGACTCAACGAATTCTCGAAATGAATATGCTTGCCCCGGCGAGGGGAAAGACGAATATATATTCCATTCTCATCAATCCAACGCGTTCGACAACAGGCTACCGCAGGACCGGAAAACTGCTTCAATTGATTTTGAGCAACCTCCAAATGATCACTGTGCCAAATGTCATCTTGATCTGACCAGGCAAGCAAATCGAATTGAGCAAGATCTTTGCGCTCGAAGACAGACAAAAAATTAAGGGCAAAGCCTCGACAGGGTCCGGCTACGAGACTGATCGGGTGCTTCTCAGACTGAAAGCCCTCGACAATTGAGGTCGTCTGGTCGGTCGATCCATCGTCACTAACAATCACTTGAACCCCAACCGATTGACTAAATATAGATTCCAATTGCGATTGAAGGTAAGCCTCACCGTTATAAGTACAAACGAAGACTAAGTTTTTCATCCTACCGTTCAGGATTTAGATACCGGAAATTTGAGAGAGATTTTCAAGGAGTTCCAAATCCAGCTGATTGTTTAAATGGGCAAGTTTGTAAGTCCCCAAAATAACCTCAAGCCAGCGCGAGGTTAATCGAGACTCAGAATCAATCAATCTCTCCAAGGCCATCAGGGAAGTACCGATTGTGCCGACTCCAAGCTCAAATCCTCGATCAGCGACCTCGAGAAACTTCTTGGATGACTCATATTCGGCTTTGGCTGCCAACCAGGACTCTTTAAGTCCATCAATATCTGATCGCGCACTCTCCTTCTCACTGTCTAACCTACGCTGAACAAAATCAAGCTTTAATTCAGATTCTCGCAGCTTTATTTTTGCTTCAGCAAGAGTTGATTCCCGTAATCCAGAATCATAAAAATTCCAAGCAAAAGTAATCTGAGCAACCGTTGAGGTTGTAGGAAAAACCTCTGTATCAGTTGCGCCCACATTGGTTTCCTTGTACTGCAAAGCGGCATCAACTTTTGGTAGCCATTGCGCTTTCGCCTGTTCAACTTCCACCCGAATAGCATCTCTACTTGCCTCAGCAGCAGCCACTCTGTGATCTTGACTGGCTCCGGGATCGATCAGTTGAAGGGTCTCGTTAGCTAGTGGCCACCGATCAATAGGCAAGGTCGTCGAAGCAAGCTCGAATATAAACTTCGAGTCTACAAAAGTGCGTAAATTCGATAGCGCTCCACTTACCCGGGATCGGGTTCTAGCGATGTCAGCAACGACTCGATCTCGCTCATTCTCAACCGTCATAACTTGAGAGATGTCAGATCTACTATTCTCAAATAGCCTCATTACCTGATCTCGTCGCTTTTCTATCGCCGCCAAACGCCTTTGAAACAGACTCAGCTGCACTTTTGCTTCGATCCAGGAGAGATATGCCTGAATAAATATAAGTGATCTAACCTGAACCGCCTCCTTAAATTCACTTATTGCACCAAGTTCAAGTGCACTTAGACGAGCAGGTTCTAGTGTCAGCGTTTTGTCATAGACGACCTGTGAAATACTTACTGCGTATGTTTCGCCCTTAAACCTTGACTCAAGCCCATTCTGTTCTCTAACCGTATTTGAAGTTGAGCCGGATAGTGAGGCACTTGGCCACAAACGAGAATTAGCTTTATCCAACCTCTTTTGCCAAATTTGACTATTTAAATTACTTACTTTTACTTCCGGGTCATTCTGTAAGAAATTTTGATACGCTCGACCAAGAGGCGAGGCAAGCGCTGATTGCCCGGCCACAATAAAAAATATCCACAGGCAGTTGGTGAGTTTATCTCTCAAGTAAAGCCCCATCCATGCCCTTCATCAAAGGCTTCATAAGATACTCCCATAAAGTTCTCTCACCTGTCTTGATCAAAACGTTAACCGGCATTCCAGGAATTAGATTTGATCCGCCAAATTTAGCCATTTCGTCATCCGAGATAGAGAGCATGGTTTTATAGTATGTTCCTCGTCCAGAGGTTGCGCTAATCGCATCTGGCGATATAGAGACCACGCTACCAAATACCCTCGGCATCTTAGTCATATCAAATGCTGCCACCTGGACCTCTGCAATTTGACCCACTTTTACTCTCTCCACGTCTACTGGATTTACTTGCGCCTCAACCAACAAAACCTCACGCTCAGGAACAATTGTAATGAATGCCTTACCAGAACCAACTATTCCACCGACAGTCGTAACATCTATACTTAATATTCGGCCAGATGCTGGGGCTTTTATCTCCGACCTTATTCGTTTATCTAAAGCGACACGAATCTGCTCATCAATCTGGAGTCGTTTAGCATAGAGTTCAGCATATTGATTCTGGACATCAGCATCGTAGACCGACTGCTTTTGAATTATCTGCAGCTCGGTCTCGCCAATCTGAATTTCGGCCGTATTTGAATCAGCCCTGAGCTGTTGAATATTGCCGGAAATTTCAACCATTTTCCGCGCCAAGTTGTTGACCTGAGATTCATCAACATACCCTTGAATGAGCAACTCGTTTAATTTGCTATGTTCTTTTTCAAAGGAGCTCAGTAGTTGCTGTTGCGTCGCTAGAGATTGCTTAAGTGCGCTGGCCTTATTCACTAGTTGTTCAATCTTACGTTTTAATATATTCACCTCCCCGGAGATAGAGGTCCTACGCTTCTCAAACAGCGCCTGCTGCTCTAGTAAGATAGCTGCATACTGCTTCTGATTCTGCAAGCCAAAAGCATCCTGCCAATCAATACGCGTCCTACCATCACGCTCCGCTTCGAGTCTTGCCATCTTTGCTGCTACGGCAGCGGACTGTGCCGACAACACTTCTAAGTTCGCCTTAATCTGGGTTGCATCCAATCGCGCTAATATTTGACCTCGCTCAACGCGCTCTCCAGGCCGCACAAAAAGTTCCGAAAGGATTCCCCCCTCAAGATGCTGAACAACCTTTAATTCGCCCTCAACGACGATCTTACCTGGGGCCGGGGAGGCCGCATCCAGTGGTGCAAAGTATGACCAGCCAAAAAAGCCAACAAATACCAGGATGAACACCAAACCCCCGATTACTTTAAATTCAGTATCTTCTAATTTAGGGACTGGTCGTAGATCATCAATTGCTCGAGACCGGCTCACTTCTCCACCCCTTTATCGCCACCTTGCTTTTTCGATGGCGTCCGCAAATCAGTCCCATCAGATTGAGTTACCTTAGTCTCACTGGACTCCTTCTTTTCATTCACCGACGTCTCCGAGGACTCAGCTTTTTGCTGCCCTGAACGACCTGCCGCGACCCTATTTTTCGATAGCTCCCTTAACACGTCATCACGAGGTCCAGCCATCTTAATCTCACCATTATGTAACATCATAAGCGCGTCGACCTCGGAGAGTAGATTAGGCCTGTGAGTGACCACGACGAGTGTACAACCGCGCCTCTTTAAGTCTCTGATGGACTTAAATAAGGCCGCCTCGCCAGCCTCGTCCAGGTTCGAGTTGGGCTCATCCAATACCACCAGTGTAGGATCGCCATACAAAGCGCGAGCCAAACCTATCCTCTGCCGTTGACCCCCCGATAACTTTTGAGATTGCAGAGAGGTTTCATAACCATCGGACAAACTTAAAATCATCTCGTGCACCCCAGCCGCCTTTGCTGCTGCGACTACCTTTTCGGAATCAATCACGCCAAACCTGGAAATATTCTCTGCTATGGTTCCCTCAAATAGCTCGATATCTTGGGGCAAATATCCTATTGAACTACCTAAATCGCTACGATCCCAAGTGAATATGTCAGCACCGTCTAATCGCATTTTGCCACCCATGACAGGCCATACACCTAAAATGGCTCGGATCAACGTAGATTTACCAGATCCACTCGGGCCTATAATACCCAGGCTAGCGCCAGACTCTATCTTGAACGATACATTTTTTATAATAGGAGATCTGCTTCCGGGCGCTGACACGGTCAGTTGATCTGCGAGTAGATTTCCCGCTGGTTGCGGCAATTTCATGCGACCAACATCAGGGGAAACTTTCTGAAGAATCTCATTTAACCTTTTATATTTTACCCAGGTTTCGATTACGTTTTTCCATTGATTGGTAATCTGATCCATCGGAGCTAATACGCGCCCCAAAAGAATCGAACCGACAATCATTGAACCTCCTGTCAACTCGCCATTTACTGCCAGATATGCCCCTACCCCCAGGATAAGGGACTGGAACATCAGCCGAGTGGTCTTTGATATTGCAGTCACCGCACCCGCGCTCGAACTGGCGTTGGATTGATCAACTAACATTGAGTCCTGACCCTCACGCCATCGCCGCATCATCCGAGGCATCATCCCCATTGAGTAGATAACTTCAGCGTTTCTCAAACGTTTAGTAGTATCGGCCGCAAGGGCACCAGCTTTTTTATTAGCCTCAGCCAACCCAGCGCTGGATAGCCGTTGATTTAACATCGCAAGCAAGAAGAAAAAAACCAAGCAGAAACATGCAAACCATCCGAACAAAGGATGAAATAAAAACATCACAGCAAGATAAAGTGGTACGAAAGGAAGATCGAAAAACGCAAAAAGACCAGTGCCGGTTAAAAACTGTCTAACAGCGTTAAGGTCTTGGAGTGGCTGAGCCTGTGTGTTGCTACCACCGGTGTAGAGGGCTTGCTTAAGAGATATGTCGTAAAGCCGAGAAGCCAGCAAAGAGTCGAATTTGTTGGAAACCCGAATTAACATCTGTGTTCGAGCCCACTCAAGACCACCCATGGACGTCATCAAAAAGACCATGATCAGGGTAAGCATGGCTAGGGTATAGACACTTCCGCTTGACAAAACCCGATCATACGCGTTCATCATGTAAAACGCTGGCGTGAGCATCAATAAGTTAATCGCCAGGGTGAATAATCCGGCAAACTGAAATGACCGCCTGCAGACCTTCAAAGCTTCCTTAACGGATTCCGCTTCTAACGGCGCCGCCGCCGGCCTTTTCGACGCTAAATCTTCAGAATGCCTTTGCTCCGGGTGCTCCGGGATAGATCTCTCCCCGGGAGCCTGCTTCGCATCTAAACTTGTCTTCATCCGTGAACTCCGTGACGTTGGGGTATAGTATGAGGCTTCACAGCTGAATTCCAACTGATTCCAAACAAAAATTTTTCAACTATTGGCGTGAAATTTGCTGTATTTTTAACGGTCGGTAATTTAGGAGAAACAATGGCTAGTGATGTGCGCGTGATGATTGAACGGGCTGCGTCAATTTACATCTTCGAGACGCCCACCGAAACCGAGATTGACGCTTACGTTGCACGGATAGAGTCGGGCAGTTTGACGATGGCATCCGCTATTGAAGAAATTGCGCTCCTATCCAACCGAGCTGAAGCCACAGACCCGCTAGTCAGGATGTTTTTTCTATTGTTTGATCGGGCACCAGACCCAATTCTATTTTCTGCAGCAATGACGGCATTGCGCGGTGGCGCAACACTAGAACAAATCGCCGAAACGGGTTTACAGTATAGCGGACTTGGCCCAAATAGCTTGCAAACAATATCAGATGAGGCATTTATCGATCGTCTGGTCAACCGGATGTGGGTAACTCCGCCCAACGGATTTAATGCTGATACCTTTGTCGATCTATTGACGACGATGACTCGAGCAGAACTGCTGGCTGCAGCATCGCGATATACTGACGCGGCAGTGACATACTCCAACAAAGTCGACCCAGCCTTGATATATTTGACGGCTGCAGATAGGCAAGCCACTAGAGAAGAGCTGGATCAAGCGAGCACAAAAAGTTCATTGAATCTAATTCGCGACGTTCTGATCGAGGCTGACGAAGATCCATATGCAGGCAAACCATTTTGGATGATTGCAGGTAATACACTGCTTATTGAAGGAAATCAGTCTGAGGATTTAACAGTCAACTTAACAAGTGGCGCTGCGACATTCGGAGAGTCGACTGATTTTCAACTTATTATTTCCCGTGATGGTGGGGCCACAGAATCCACAGTAGCCTTTAGAAGTTCGCTGTTAAGTGGCATAACTCGACTTGACGCTAGGCAAATTGATTCAGAATCCTCGGGATTGATGGTGCTTCAAGGTGCTACCACGACATTCACAGGACCTGTTGATACAACCAACTCCGGATCGAGTGGCAACGATTCACTTACCGGTAATACTGGAAACGATACACTTATCGCGACTGCAGGCTATGACAATCTGACCGGCGGGGCAGGCGACGATGTTTTTAGATTTGCTAATCCTGAAACCTACGGTGATAGCTCGTTTACTACGATTACCGACTTTGGCAATGGGGTCGACGTAATCGATTTTTCATCTATTTTCGGCAATCTCGAGCCCGCTGCAGCCACTTCGATTACTGGGGTAAGTGATCCGGCAAGTCTTGACTTCCCAAACTTGAATACCATCGAGCGAGACCAAGTAGTGGTGATCGAGCATGCCGGTATTTGGCCGACTGCCGTAGCTGACTCTCCTCAGATTTCGTCAGGAACACTGACCTCAAGAACACAGCAGCAGATCTACGATCTTTTTTCGAACATCACCTTTGACACAATTCAGACACGAGGGGCTCGCTTCATTGTGATCTCGACCGATCAAGTGAATGGCGGAGATGTCTGGTTGATTGAGAATCTGACAAACTTATCAACTATCGAGTCTTCCGAAATTTCTAAAATCGGACACATCGACTCGGATAACCCTGACCTCTTCACTCTTCTCTCGACTAACGGCTCGATTTTCGGCTGAAGAACCACTAAGCAGAAAAAAGCCGGCTTATGCCGGTCTGAAGGAAAGTTTATTGGCTGCAATCACCCGAAGGTGATTGCACTGCCGAATTGGGCAAGATCGTTGTATCCAACTAACTCCAATGCAAATGAATCGAACTGAACGACCAATCCTTGCTGTCCTGCATTAATCGCCACGATACGGGACGCCAATTGATCGATAGAGCTTACGCCGAATAATGAAAACTTTAGTGTGTCTTCTGCTGCTAGATCACCAATCAATGTGGTTCCAGAGAAACCGACTTCAAACGTATCGCTACCGGCGCCACCTGTTAACGAGTCCGATCCGCCGCCGCCGCTAATCAGATCGCTCCCATTGCCACCGATGATCTCTTGTGAAAGCCCATCTCCAAATACATTTGCCGGTGAAGAGCCAGAAATTTGTAGTCGCCCTGGACCAACAGCAACCAACGAATCAAAGCCCGACGTAGTGATCAGATCCTCAACACCTGAGAGTGCTACTGCTGCAACATTATTTCCTGATCCCTGGGCGATAATCGAAATTTCGTCAGTTCCATTGATTTGACGGGTCGGCATGATCACCTTCACGTCGACGTTTTCACCAGAATGAATCTGCGACATCTTAGCGATCGCAGTCTTAACTGAATTCGCAGCATCAGCTAGTGCTGGATTGGTGCCATAAGCCGTATCAACCAATCCGTTCAAATACGAAGCCGCACGACTGGTCGACGCATTGCCGGAAAGGCCCCAAAATTCAAGATCAACACCTGCAGGTGTGTCGACTAGCAGATTCAATGACCCGGTGTCGATAGTTGCAACGGTTCCAGACGCGCTGTCGCCGATAAATCTCCCGGTCAACGAGCCGTCGTCGTTCATGGCCTCATAAGCAACAGCATCATCTAGCCGCTGACGATAGATGACGATCGCATCCGACGACGCCTGAAAATAATCCTCTATATCGGCAGCATCCACCTCTATGCCAGTCACATCAGTTGTTCCGCTTCCAAGGTTGATTCCATCTGGAGTCGTATCGCTCACCTGATCTGAATTTGGGGCGCCTAAATCCGTTGAGTTGGAATCTTCTATGGTCGCCGAATCTGTTAACAAACCAGAAGCTGTACTAAATGAGAGTGAGGAGCGTGTTCCATCGGTAAATTCAAGCGCGACCACGCCATTTGCTCCAACCTGCTGCATCTCTATGCTCACCAAACCAGAGGCAAACACTGCATTGATATCGATTGGATTTGTTGAGGATAACTTGAGGACTACAAACTCACTAGCGGTCACCTCATCACCAGCTGATGCCACCACAGTTGAGAATGCGGCCGTTCCATCAGCCAATCCGTACAGATAGAGTCCGTCGTCAGAATCAATCACCGAGCTGATTATGGCCGTCTCGGTCTCTTCACCCGTCACCGGAACAGTTTGGTTAGGATTTGTGTAAGTCGTTGTGATTGGGGATGGCAATGCAATTGTTTCATCGATTACTACATTCGAAAACTGAAGCCCCGGATTCGCCCCAGCGGGATGTGTGTAGGTCAAAGTTAAGAAGTTTGCGCCGGGTGCAATGCCGGTCAGGGAAACACCGGACATCCGAAAGTTGCCTGACTGAGAGGCTAATTCTGGTGTTTCAGGATTCGTAGCCTTAATAGACTGCGGATCAGATTCCGCAATACTCCAACTGACGATATCAATAACGGATGGATCAAAATCAAGAGTTAACTGAAACGCTGTGAAATAGCTCGGTAAAGTCAACTCATTGGTCGCAACGGAGACAGTTCTGGTCACTGTTCCCGCTACTGAACTCACATCACCGTATGAAAAAACAACCGACATAAATACCTCTCAATATAAACAACGACAAAAAGCAAGCACGGATCGTGCCTGCTTTTTTGCCGTTTTAGAGAGAGATTATACTATGCCGCAGGATCGGACAAATCACCGACCAATATGACCTCGTCACCCTGACCGAGCGTTGCAACGGACGCCGTCACAGCAATGTTTTCTGCTAAGGCGGCGATCTCATCAACATTGTTGGCGTTTGTGATTCCAGACGTTTCAGAATCAAAGAACACCCAGCTCACTGGATCCGGCGTTGGAATCGTTCCGACACTATACTGCAATATGGCTAGCGCATCCGCAGCGGTCACTTTGCCAGACCCATCAAAGTCAGCGGCAAGCGCTTGTCCTTCTTGGAATGACCCACCCCACCAGTTTGGCTGCAGGCCAGCTGACATCTGTAACGCATAGTAGGCATCAAGTGCAGTAACCGAATTCGGTGAAATTTCTGCAGTACCTACGTAGGCACGAGTCATGATGCCTGTTGGCATGTCATCCACGCTCCAGTCACCGTCTGCATCAGTACGGGTCGCTGCGACATACAGCCCACGACCACTCTCTGTTGCAGCATCGGCATCGGTCTGGACATTGACCATATCGAAGTACTGAGTCGTATCAAATCCATTGGTAATAGTTGTTGAAATCTGACCAATCGAATCCCCAACAGCCAGATTAGTAACGCCAGCTGCCTCTACAATCAGAGTCCGTCCTTGAACCTCAGCCGTAGTTAAATTCCAGTCAGTAAGACCTGCATCCAACACGAACGTTGTGCCATTTACCAAGGTATCTGGGTCAACTGTAGTATCCGCCAATGCCGGTAAATCGATCTCAAAAGAAACTGTATTTGTCGCCGTGGATGAATAAACACCAAGTGTGTAATCGACATCAGGATTGTCTGTACCCGCATCTTGATCATAATCATCAAGCTTGAGATAGAGTCCAGATGTTGGCGCAGGGGCAGAAGCAGAACCACCCGCCGCACCAGATACGATAACCAACTGATCGGCAGCTGCCGAGTCTGAGTCATTTCCGTTAACGAGGCTATCACCGAGGTCCCACAAATCAGCGTCCAAAGTATCTGTGAAGCTAGTCGTGTAAGTAACATCGTCAGTGAAATCAACACCGTCAATATCAACCGACGTAAACGTGAACGTCGGGTCAGTCGAACCGTTAGTGTCGGTGAATACCATGGTTGCTATTGGCGCAGAAAAATCTGTGACGGCTGTTGGTTTGAACCAACGCACGTCCGCAGCATCTCCAGAAATATCTATATCGGAAAGCTTGTAGCCGCCGGATGAATCCTGTTGACTCAGGCTATCGATCGTCAAATCAGCGTCCCAAGCAACGTTATAACTGATAGCCCCAAAGTCACCATCGGTCACCAAATTCGGATCAATGAAGATATCTACCGTAAACTGGCGGTTCGAGACACCAGAGTCAGCTACGTCGCGAATCTGAGTAAACAGCACGTCTGCAGCAACCTTATCTCCCGAACTCACTGCGACAGCGCCCGTGTATCCTGAAGACGAAACGCCATCATAACCATTGGTTGAACCCAAAGCGGCCATCGTCGTGGCGTGAGGACCTTGTAATTTATCCAACCCGTAAATTATGAGTGTGTCATCGCCAGCATAGTTTGCCGTTGCCTTACCCTCGACGGTCTCCGAGTCGCTCAAAGTTGTAAAGTCAAAGTTTTGTACGACTTTGTTAGAAATAGTGTCTGTTACCCCGGTCCGCACACCGTCAGCCGACGAAACTGTCGCATCCTTTGTCAGCACCGTTGTTCCAACTTGGAGGTTGGCTGCCTCATCATTCGAACCAAGCTTCACGGTAAAGTTTTGACCGTCATCGCGGGTTATCACCAAATCCGTTCCACTTGTCGAGAATGCATAACCATCGCTTGCACTTCCTGTGTTAAAGAGAGCAGCGGCATCGCCTGCAGAATTATTTCCGTTAGCAAGATATGCATTCAGAGTTAGCTCGTTGCCGACACCATCATCAAGCACCAACTCGTAAGTCGCACCAGCAGTATCATCGTTCGCTGGATTTCCAATTTCTGTGATCGTTACAGTCGCGTCGACAATATTTGATGACGTGTAGGTTACCCCTGATGTAGCAGCGAGTTGCTCGCCGTTAACCACGAAATCATCAGTGTTTGCGTAGGTCGAGTTCGCGCCTGACGAAACCTCGAAGTCCGCGCCGTCAGTCCTGAAGACCGTGAACTGATTCTCAACTGAATCATCAAAACTAAAACCTTCTTTATCAGCAAGAGCTGTAAAGTCAGCCTTCAAATCAGCTATCGCGTCTTCCGCTGCGTCGTTAGCAGTGACAGTATAATCGATGGTGATTGAGTGTCCGTTAGTATCGTCAAACGTAAGCTCGTAAATTGCACCGGCTGTATTCTCTGGGTTGGTCTGCTCGAATGTTACGAGAGCAACGGAATTTTCCCCGTCAGAACTCACTAACGTCTCGGGAATTGTATTGGGTTGGTTAACGTACCCAGACAACTCCGAAACTGTAAGTGGCGAATTGAAAGTGGCGATCTGACTTACAAACCCGTCAAAATCACGATCGAACAAATCAGATTGGGCACCAGAAATATCGATCGCATCAGCTTCTTCTGGCTGATCATTATTTGCTTTATTGTCTACAGAATCAGCTGTGTGGTTCGTTCCCGCCCGAATCACGAATCCAGCCCCATCAGTTCTAGAGACCGTTATTTCGTCTGTGCTGGCGACACCAGAAATTTCAAACCCACTTTTTTGTTCGGTGGTCAGAAGATCAAACGCAGCTTTTACTTTGGTAACCAAATCGCCGTTTCCGTTTGAATTCACACCAGCAGCTGACTCAACTTCTACGATATTACCCCGGTTATCGTCTAAAATGAGATGAACGATATCGCCATCAGTAGGAGCAAGCCCTCCTGTTTCTTCTAAGACAACCGACGCAGACTTAGGGGTAAATGACGGAATACTTAAAGTCTGCGCACCAGACCCATTCTGCATATACGTGAGCGTGCCATTATCATTGAGGTTGACACCAAATGTCGTCTCAACCTCGGTGGCCACCCAAGCCCCATATGCAGGAGTCTCTGTACCCGCATTTGTATCAAAATCTTCGCGAGACTGGATCACTAGGCGGTATTCGTCGCCTGCCGTGTTGTACTCGATGCCGATGGCGAAGTTCTGACCAACAAGTAAGCTCTGGTAATCGCCCGCTGCATCATCATTGTCGCTGGGTCTAATCGTAAAGACAGTTGCACCATGGGCCTGCTTGGCCCCATCTACCAACTGGGTTTGGAATAAAGCGAGCCTCTGCCCGCCTAAGGAGATACTGTCGCGAACGACCGTATTTGCGTCGTTTAACTGCAAACCTTTGTTAAAAGCCATGATAATTCCTCTCAATAGCTATTGTTTAAAGCAATCTACCCAGTGGCAACTGCTAGTTTGGGCGGATCGTTTCCACCACTTCACAGACCAAATCGGACAAACTTCAAAAGTCTTTAGTCTTTTACATTGCAACATGGCTAAAATTAGCCGCCCGATTAGATTTGATGTGGACATTTGCAAGACACAGGCCAATGAAAGGTTGAGGCACCGAATTAGGCACGAAAACTGCTTAACACGTTGATACTTGTATGTAGAGGGAAACCGATGGGATCAATTTCGAACAGAAAACGGATTCTGGTGACAGGTGGCGCCGGCTTCCTCGGCAGCCATCTGTGCGAACGGCTTCTTAACAGGGGAGCGGACGTCATTTGCCTAGATAACCTCTTCAGCGGTGCCAAAGACAACATCGCACATCTGTTCACAAATCCAAATTTTGAATTTGTCCGCCACGATGTCACCTTTCCTTTTTACGTAGAGGTTGATGAAATTTTTAACCTGGCCTGCCCCGCTTCACCGATTCATTACCAAAGAGACCCTGTCCAGACAACGAAGACGAGTGTGCACGGCGCTATCAATATGCTAGGACTCGCCAAGCGGACTGGGGCCAGAATTTTCCAGGCATCGACAAGTGAGGTGTACGGCGATCCCGAAGTTCATCCCCAAGAAGAGAGCTATTGGGGCCACGTCAACCCGATTGGCATACGCGCCTGCTACGACGAGGGCAAGCGTTGCGCTGAGACACTTTTTTTTGACTACTATCGGCAACACGGGGTCAACATCAAGGTCGCGCGGATTTTTAATACGTATGGGCCCCGTATGCACCCCAATGATGGTCGAGTGGTTTCTAATTTCATCATTCAAGCGCTTCAAAATCAGCCGATCACAATATACGGCGACGGCGCGCAAACACGTTCATTTTGTTTTGTTGATGATTTGATCGAGGGCTTTATCCGTTTCATGGATAGCGACTCCGGCGTCACGGGACCGATTAATCTTGGCAATCCGCAAGAGATGACAATGATTGCTCTCGCCGAGGAGATCATTGAGATCTCTGGCTCGAAAAGCAAGATTGATTTCATGCCGCTTCCCTCAGACGATCCAAGACAACGTCGACCTGACATATCGAACGCGAAAGAGATCCTCGCGTGGACGCCTAAAGTATCAACACGAGAGGGCTTGGCTCAAACTGTTCGCTACTTTAATTCTCTGCTAGAGAAGGCCAACGGTCTCGAAGTGCACTAGTGTAGTCCTTGATATCGGAGTGAATACACGGGTCGATCAACACTGTCAAAGGACCTAAGTCGCTTTTTATCGAAAACCTTCTCATGAGGAAGGACCTAGTGCGCTGATCTAACGGAAATACGTAACTCAATTGTAAACCACGCCTCACCTTTTTCGACCTCGCTTGATCATCGATGCCGATTGGAAGCACTACAGTCCGCCCTTGATCGACTGCGGTAAAAGCGATCGAATGAAGCCGACAATCAACCCGAGACGCTATCGCTTCCGATGGAAGTATTCCCACATAAGTGGAAACTAATCTAATAATCAACTAGCGTTAGTCGATAAAACATTCATACAGAAAATCATGCGGGCTTACAATGTTCACGCAATTCACGGATCAGATAGCAAGTTGAGACGACGACATGGCAACTGAGCTATTGGTGCTTTACGGGACGTGGATCATTGGCTACGCGATAATAGCCTCGCTGCTGATGTCAGAGTACAAGGTCCTCTACCAGAAACCACTTCTCACCCTGGATCGTTTTATTGGAGATGTCGATCGAGTCAAAGACGATGCGATTAACCAAATTGAGATGTCCCGAACGTTAGCATTTCTTGAACAGGCCAGAGAAAAATTTCTCTCGGATGACGGCATAGTCTTAAGATTATTCGACAAGATCGATCTTTTGCCGGGGGAAGATCATCCTGAAGCTGGTGCCTACCTGAAAAAAGTAAGGCGACTGATCCGTAAGAAATTGGATGATCAACGCGAAGCGCTAATCCCAATGACCGACCAAGATGTCGTAGATAGAATTTTGGGCTCTAAATATCCAGAGCTTGCGGCCCTCGTTCCTCGCCTCAAAAAAATCGAAGGGAACATTCCAATCACGCAGCTACAAGATGGACTGTATCATAAGGTCGTATTCGCTCAGGAAATTGTCGAGCAAGCTGAGGATGATCAGCTCAAAAAATTGAAACCGTAATGAGCTGGATTAACGCGATGAATAAGATTGGTGGATCTTATTTGTTATATTAACCAGCCGCGAGCCTCCTCTGCTCCATTGCCCGCTGGGCAATCGCAATTGCACTCTCAAAAGTATTTTGATCTTGGCAACTGTTGGTGACTTCAGCCGTACCATAGGTCAGATTTAATTGACTCAGCTTAGTAATTTCTCGAGTCGCGTTAAGGATCCGGTTTTCAGTGGTCACTCGATTCGAGTCCTTCAGGAATACCAAAAACTCATCGCCACCCCAACGGCAAGCGCAGTCGGTTGAACGAAACGCAATACTCAAAACAGATCCAATCAATTTCAGTTTATCATCGGCCGACTGATAGCCCGATATCTGGTTCACCTGCTTCAACCCGTCAACATCCAAAAAAACCAAGGTTCCGCAGGTTGGCATCACTG
>ENA-OUOG01003349-OUOG01003349.1-marine-metagenome-genome-assembly--contig:-NODE-3349-length-15148-cov-4.928406_pt1 | contig 15148 bp, 16 predicted proteins | sample MGYA00248635_ERZ508505 | MGnify/ENA primary metagenome ERZ508505 (study PRJEB26176, sample SAMN06267871) | marine metagenome | isolation source: Saanich Inlet, British Columbia, Canada | place: Pacific...
AGCAAGTAGAAGCACTTGGCGGTGCTGAAGGGATTAAAGAGAACTTTGATGATCTCAGTAAAGAAGCACGTAAGGAGTATGTTAAACTTCTGGAACAGCTTGAGGGATACGAAAGCCTAAGAGCGACAATGGGCGAAAACTTACAGCTACTGGATAAACACGGAAACGCCCTGACTGCTGATATAGGGTCTATTTCAGAACTTGCTGAGTATATGGCTACTAACTTGGGTGTTGCTATAGACTTTGCTGGTGATGTGCTTGATCTAGACGTGGCCGGAGTTAGAGAAGCCTTTGAGGGGGCATACCAAGCCGCAACACGTGATCTTGCTGATGCTCAAGCGCAATTAGCGCAAACAAGAGATCCAACGGATAGACTGGCAATTGCTCGCCGTATCTACAATGCAAACCAAGTTGTTCTGACGTATAACTACGCCAAGGCAACTGGGGATACCCGTATATCTAACCAAGACTTTGATCAGTTCTTCAAGACGGTATCTGCAGGTAGCGCAGAAGCACAGCGAGGAATTTACAAGTCTCGTATGAACCAAGCAATCGTTAAGATTGAGAGTAAGTACAAGAATGTTTCCGATCTAGGCGTTAGTCAAGAGATTATTCAGGCAATCACTCCAGAGCGTCAAGTGTCATACATTCGGAGCGACTTTGAGACAATGTTTGGAGGTGGTCCTATCAAATCTCAGAAAGAGATTGCAGAGCCTATCCTTAAATCTATTGAAGCAACTAAGAATATCTCAGTGGTGGCATTCAAAATTAATCCTGAAACAGGCGAAGAAGATCCGAATGGAATCACAGCCTACGTGGCAGTACGTGGTAAAGACAAAGAATTTGTACGATACGAAGATGGTACTCCTGTAGTGTTCCCGTACGATGAGAATGATTCAGACTTCAAAGCTCCAGAGTATGTTGAAAGGGTACTAATACCACAGCTGTACCAAGAAAACCGTTTAAACATAAGGTAATCAGATGGCAAATATCTTCCAAAAATCTGCACAGTTAGCCTCAGAAACAGAGGAAGAACGTGCAGAGCGTTTAAAGCGTACTAGAAAGGAAAATATTCCTGTTACACCTGAAGCGTTATATGGTGACTTAGTTGAAGAAGAAGAACAGGCTAAGTCCGATATTGCTGATGAGTTTGGCTTTATTGAGGAAGAGCTTGGACGTAGAGAAGCTGGTGAGGGCCAGCGTCGTCTAGAAGCAGTAGAGGCTAAAAAGAAAGCTCGCTACGAATCTGCTACAGGTACAACTGGTGACGTACGTAGACTGCAACAGATTGAGCAAGAGATGGCGCAGTTTGGAGAAGGCGATGAGCTTGTAGGTCTTAAAGCAGAAAAGGCAAAGATTGAAAAGACAATTGAAGAGAAGGGAGTCATAGAGCTACCTTCAGGTGAACGTATTAAGATACCTGAGCCAGATATGGCAGCTGATGCTTTGTCAATGACAGTAGCTCGTACGCTAAGTGAGATGGGGCGTGGCCTTTTGTCGTTAGCAGGTATTTTACCTGGAGTTGACGCTAAGGAAGTTGAGAATATTATTCCTAAAGTTAAGTCTGAGAATGATGTTGTAAACATTGCATCAGAAACTATCCCTCTTCTTATTGGTGGTGGTGCAGGTGCTGTTCTTGCTACCAAGTACTTAACCAAAGCCCCCAAGTTAGCACGTCTTATTGGATTCCAGTTAGGTGCGCCGCTAGGTGAAGCCACACTTGCTACAGAAGAAACAGGCACCCTCTTTAATAACGAAGAGCAAGATGCTTTACGTAAGAAAGTACAGGTATTAGCTGAAGGTCTTGCAATCAATCCTGGACTAGAGTTCTTAGCACGTGGTATCGCTAAGGTTGGGGATACGACAGGTATCACACGTTTGATTGAAGTTCTCCCTGCGCTGTTACTGCCGGGTGATCAACGTATGCGTAATGCTGTACGTGATCAGTTAGCAGATATCATTGCACAAGCTGAGAACGCAACTACTGCAGAAGAGAGACGAGCCGCATTAGAAGGTATTAGTGCTGATATGCGTGAAAACTTCTCTAGGTTAACGGGTGGCGTAGACTTACTTGAGTATCTGAAAGGTGAGGTTGATCTTCCTGCAGATGCATTTAAGCCAATGACAACCGACATTGCTGGCAGTGACCCCTTATCTGCGTTAGGTACTACATTAGAAACTCGTGAACCCTCTATGATTGGTGCACGTCAGCGTCAGAAAGAAGCTGTACAACGTGATGTAGCTATTCCAGAAGAACGCCTAGCTCAAGCAGAAGAAGCGGGTACACAAGCACGTGAACAGCTAGGAGAGCGCATAGAAACGGAGATCGGTGAGGTAGCTGAGACTCAGGTCAAACCGTTTGAAGAAGTCTCTCAGGAAGCCCTAGAAGAGACGAGAGCACGTGTTACTCCAGTAGAAGGTGAAACACTGGGTGGGCTAGATGCCGCACAAGAAAACTTCTTAGCATCTCGTGCGTATGCCGCTGATGCCACCGATATAGTACAGACTAGTTTCTTAACTGAGCAGGGTGTTAAAAACAGCAACTACGATGCGTATACAGAATCTGTATCTGATGATCTAGTACCTGCGGCTCTTGTGTTACGGGGTACCGATACCTTTACGGGATTTGCTGGGGTTATGGACGAGCTTGGTATTGCAAGTCCCCTACGTACGCTTATTCCTCAGAACATAGTATACCGTGGTACCTTAAAGCGTTTAGCGGATCAAGAACGTGCGTATAACGCTGAAGTCATTAAGCGACTAAATGAAGAGCTTGCTCGTCAAAGCAAGGGTGGACTACCGTCTACTGCTGTAGATTATCTATCTGCGGCACGTGCTGCTGGACCTGAGCTAGGCCAAGAGACTATTGAGCGTATTGCTAGAGAAACTCTTGATGATCTAAAAGCTACAGGTAAGTATGAAGACGTTAACATTGCTGACTTGGAAGGCATGTTGCGCTCCATGCGTGAATCTCGTCGTGGAGCTAAAGACCCCGCAGTACAGGGTGCACTTGATGAGTTGATTGAGAGCACAGATAACATCATCAAGAGTACGATTACTCCTGAACAACAAGCATTACGTGATCAAGCTGAGACGTTCTTCCAAGCGTTCTCAGATATCTACCGTCAGGCTACGGGTAAAGACGTGTTCTCTAAGTTCAAGTTTGGAGATAAGATTAGCCCACAGATGTTAGCTGAAGCACGTACTAACTTATCTAAAATACTAGATAAGGCGGGTACTGACGAAGCCTCAATGACGTTGATACAGAACGTTCGTAGTAATTTACAGGGTGATGACCTTGCTAAGTTTGATGATGCAGTAGAGAACTACTTCGTATCTGATATTCTTAGCCGTACACGTGCTGACATGTCTGACGAGGCTATTGCTGCAGACCCTATTGCTATTGCTCAAGCATTAGGTACGCAACTACGTAAGCTATCTCAGGATCGTAAATTCTCTAACTTGCTAGAGTTCTCTCCAAATGTACGTACTAAGGTTGAGGGATTGGCTAATGATCTACTCAATTCTGCTGGTGATGCGACTCGTGCTAAAGAAGCATTAGATGTTGCTAAGAAGTCTTTTGATGACTACAAGAAGGTAGTAGACCAGACACCAGAAGCTAAGTTTTCAAAAGCACCAAGAACTACTAACTCTCTTGATATGATTCAGAGGTTGATGAAAGACCCAGACGCTGAATACACAATGGCTAACATACTAGAGAAGTTAGACGATGCCGGTACGCAACAGCTAAAAGAGAGCGTAGGGATTGCTATCCAAGATGCTATTCAATTAGCCACTGGTAAAACTGAAGGTACTGGTAAGTTAAGTCTTACACAAGTAGACAAGTTCATGAGCAGCAACAATGCGTTCAAGCTGTTATTCCCAGAGGGTGACCCGCAACGTGAGTTCCTTGAGACTGTCGTAGAACAGGCTAAGGTGGTGCAATCTCCTAAGATGAGGGGCATGGACCCTAAAGTTATTACAGGAGCACCTGACGATCTAGCTACGGTTGTAGGCATGACAATCAACTATATTCAAGGGCCGTTGAGTAAAGAAGGCCGTAGAAGCAAGATGATTTCTAACTTGTTCTTTAAGTTGGCAGGTGGACCTGAGAAAGCACAGCGCATTCTTGCTGAAACATTCTCTGACCCAAGACTTGCGTATCAGATGATTGAAGAAGCAAAAGAGCAAGTACGCATGACAGGAGTAACAATAGAGGACGCTAAGAAGGCAGTGCTAGGCAGATACCTTCTTACACGATTTGGTATTACATCCGTAGATGAATGGAATAAAGAAGTTCAGTCTTTTGAGACTTCTTTTCAAACAGATGAAGCTTTCGCCCGTTAGAACGGGTGATTGTCTTCCTCATCTTCTAAATAACTATCATCTTCTTGGGCCACATGTACGTGGCCTTTTTTATAGTTGTCCCAAATGATCAAAGCTTCTACACCGTAGCGAGCGGCAAGAGCTACTGAAACTACCATAAAAGATAAAGATACTAATACAAGTAATAGAAAGTCAGCCATAGTAGTTTCCTTGTGGGTATACTATGGCTGTTATACTTACTTAGGATGCTAAAGCAAGGTTTTCAAAGTAGCCTGAGTTAAAACCTCTGTCCCACTCTTTCCAATAATACGTATATGCTTTGTACGGATTATTTAATCTACCTTTCTTGAAAGCCTCTACACCTTCAAGATATACGTCTTTAGGCAGCTTCTTGTTGACCAATCTCATCTTCGTCATCCCAACCCCAATCTCCTGTCATACCAGAGGCATTGTAGTCAGTAACCCTTTTTTCAAAGAAGTTACTCATTGAGTCTGAGCCTAGCATAGTTTCCATCCAAGGTAAAGGATTTTCTTTTACTTTCCAGTTACCTTTAAGACCGAGTTGGATGAGTCGCCTATCAGCAAGGAATCGGATATACTGCTTAACTTCCTCTGACGACAAACCTTGTACAGCGCCCATTTTAAACGCAATGTCAATAACTTTATCCTCAAGCTTAATAGCAGTCCTAAACATTTCGTATATAGCTTTTTTAAACTCATCATTTACAATTCGTGGGTGTTCTTCACAGAATGCTCTAAAGAGCATCGCCATACCGTCGCTGTGCATTGTTTCGTCACGTGCGGACCATTCTACTACCGTACACATTCCAGGCATCTTGCCATAGCGTTGGTAGTTAAGAAGCATAGCAAACGCACTGAATAGAGATACACCCTCATTCAGTACACTACGTGCTATAGCCAAAGCAGTCCCTTGGTGGCTATGCATATCAATGTCACTCATAAAGTCCACTTTATCCGACATCTGTTTTACTTCTAAGAATGAAGAGAACTCAGCCTCATCTAAGCCAAGCGTGTCGTTTAGCAATGCGTACGAACGTTGGTGAATAAACTCACGAGCGGCAAAGCTAGATAGCATTGCACGTACTTCATTGTTCTTAAACTTGGGTAGGTAATACTCCAAATAGTTTGTACCGACTGCTACATCCGTTGTAGTAAACAGCTTGAGAATCTGTGTAATGTGTTCTTTCTCTGCTGGGGTGAGATGTCCGTTTCTCCAGTGGCCTACGTCAGTTTGTAACTCCAGTTCATCTTCAATCCAATGAATACGCTCGTGCTGAATTGCCATGTTCACGAACTCTGGATACCTAAAAGGTTTATATACAAGACTTCCTTCAAGTAGCGACATAAATGTTCCTATTGTTAGTTGTGGGTTGAAGGGTAAAAAGCCGGTAAAGTAACCGGCCATCTAACTATTATATTCATAAATTACTTTTTAGCAATCTAATTATTTAAATATCTTATCTAGCTCTTTACTCATTCTCTCATTGTCTTGGCGTAAGTCATTGATCTGCTTCTGCATATCTTCTAAAGATGCCAAAACGTCAGTAAAGTACTGAGTTGGAGGAGAGTAATCAATGCTACATTTAGCTATCTCTTCGTAAAACTTCGTACGTTCTATGAGGTTACTGCCCATTCTTTTTCTCCAATTCTAGTTGAATGAGTTTAGATTCTATCTTAGCTATCTTTTTAGATTTGTTCTTTACTGAAGCCTTCAGCAGTTTCATCCATAGTTTCAGTAATCTTTCCTCTAACTTCATATTCGTGCCTTCTTAAATAGTTTGTTGCGTTGTCAGTCTGTCTCCAGTCATCAGAGAATGCTCCTAATCCTGTGTTGCATTTGTGACAGACCCATCCTCTAAATGTCAATGTGACGTGGCAGTGATCAAGTACCCAAGTCTGTAATCGTTTCTGCTTGTACCTGCCAAGCTCTTCTAAACCCTTACCACAACAGTCACACGTATGATCGTCGCTAGGGTACGGGTGCAGCTTCCTTAATTCACTAATTACCTTGGAGTGGCCCCGTTGGCAAGACTTACAGGTTCTTTTTACTTCTCCCGCAAGCATGTGCCTAAACTGATCTGGTGGCTGAAAGATATCACATTTAATACATGTGTATCCTTCTACAATGTCCAAAGGCTCTTTTTCAAACAGTTCTTCTTGATCCACGGGATACGAACCTCACCATGTCTAGTGGAATTTGGTAGAAGTATTCCCCACCTGCTATGTACTTATTCGGTACTTCAACTGGAGTCAGGGTTGCCACATCCTTTGACCAAAACATCGCAGCCTTGGTCAGATTCATATTCCAGATAAAGAACGTAGTAAGTGTATTGAAGAACTTCTTCTTACGCTCAGGTAGCTGTACGCTATCAAAAGGGAAGTCCCCGTGTTTCCATAGTGTCTTCACCTCACACTCAGCTAACCACTGTCTTCCTTTGTGCGATACGACTAAATCTTGCGCATAGTCATCGGGGTTAGGACTAACCGAGAATCCCTGTGATAATAGAAACTCTGTAGTCGCTTCACGGGCAAGGGCATCGTACTGTTGATACAAGCCCTTATTGAATTTCTTCCTTAGCCCTGACATGACACGCATACATCCTCGTCATCGCCTTCAAAGTCTTTCAGTGCCATACGCTCTACAAGCTTACCTACCTTATCAGCAGATGCACCGGCAGATGTACGCAGATAGTACAAACCTTTCAAGCCTCCTTCCCAAGCTAACTGGTGCACTAGGCGCACATACTTCTTGTCAGCCCCTGATGGGAAGAATAGATTAACAGATTGTCCTTGGCAAATAAATTCTTGCCGTTTTGCTGAATGATCTACAACCCAAGTCTGCTTTAGCTCAAACGCTGTTTTAAAAGTATCCTTTTCTTCGTCAGTCAAGAAGTCTAAATGTTGTACAGAGCCATCACTTGAGATGATGTCTTTCCATACGGCATCTGTGTTCTTACCGTAAGATTCTAATACCTTGGTGAGGTATGGGTTTTTGATGAGGTGAGCACCCGCACGAGTACGATGGGTAAAAGCATTAGACTTAATAGGTTCAATAGAAGGGCTACAATTACAGATAATAGAACTGTTAGCGTTGGGTGCGATTGCCAGTAAGTGCGCATTTCGCATCCCTGTACCTTCCATGTCAGGAGCCTCACCACGTTCTCTGGCGAGTTCCTTAGATGCTTCAACAGCTTCTTCCTTGATGTACTTAAAGATCTTGTGGTTTTCACTAGATGCACCAAACATCCCTGACTCCCACGGAATACCTTTAGATTGCAGGTACCCGTGGAAGCCCATAGCTCCTAGACCGAGCGAGCGTTCTCTTTCAGCACTGAATTTAGCTTTTCTAAGTTCTTCTGGTGCATGGTCAATAAAGTACTGGAGTACGTTGTCAAGGAATCTAACCAAGTCTCTAACCATTGTTGTTCCTTTCCAGTCGTCGTACTTTTCAAGGTTGACGCTTGAGAGGCAACAGACTGCTGTGCGTTCTTCACTTGTTGCGAGGTGGATTTCATTGCAGAGGTTAGAGCCGTGAATGCGTAATCCAAGTTTTCTTTGGCTTTCTGGTAAGCCTCTGTTGGCTGTGCTGATAAAGTTAAGGTAAGGACTGCCAGTTCTGAACCTAGCTTCAAGTATTCTGTGCCAAAGTGTTCTAGCTTTGATTGTATCTCTTGCAGTTCCGTCATTAGGGTCTCTAAGTTCCCACCATTCATTTGCATATACTTTCTCCATAAATTTATCTGTAATATTAACCGCATTAAAGAGGTTAAAACATTTCCGATTGAAGTCTCCTCCAGTCGGAGTTTTGAAGTTGATGAACTCCAGAATATCTGGGTGTCCAACATCAAGATAGGCAGCGTAACTGCCCTTTCTAGTACGTCCCTGCTTCCACGCAGTCATACCTGAATCCATTACTTTGAGGAACGGAATTGGTCCTGGAGCCTTGTCACTGATGCCTCGTACGTCTGACCAATGTCCTCCTACGCCACCGCCTTTTACGGATAACCAAGCAACCTCTTCAGGATGCTCAATGAGGGAACCAAGATTGTCACCGACGTAAGATAGAAAGCAACTAATAGGTAGACCTTTACTGGATCCTTCATCGCTAGGAGCGTTACTGAGGACAGGGCTAGCAAACATAAACCAATTAAGGGAAGCATAATCGTAAATGCGTTGAGCAAACTCGTAGTCACCATAGCAATACGCCTCCGCAGCCCTTGCGTAAGCTTCTTGTGGAGAATTTTCCCACGGAAGCATGTAGTAGTCTTTCATAAGGGCAATACCCTGCTCTGACAGCAGGGAGTCACGTGATAGGTCAATCTTAACTTTCACTAGCCTGTTCCTTGTAAAGGTTATATGTCTTGTTAAAAATGTGACGAAGTTCTTTCGCCGCTTGTTCTTCTTCTGCGGAGAGTTCATTGGCTTCTACCATACGTAACATCTCTTCAGTGAACCCTAGTAGTTTGAGCAGTTGACCTTCTGGCAACTTAATCTTAATCATCTTGCGAGTCAAAACGAAACTCCCCTCTAGCAATCATACGATCTATAATTGAATCTAAGTACCACTTCGCTTTCTCTAGGTCTTCACGGCCATTCTTGAAAGGGGCACGAGTAACATACTCCCACGCAGTCATCCACTCGTGTGCGTCTTCGTACGGCATGACAATACCATCTGTCATAAGTTTTTGAAGCAACGCAATGCGTACGTCCTTAACTTCTAGACCATCACGTAAGATGTAATGTTTAGGAGAGTTAACCATATCCACGGGAGTAGCGTGATTGTTTTCATCTATTACAACAGACATAGTATCCCCTGTATCTAAATCTGTCAGTGTAATTACATCATTTTCGTATTGTGCATTTACTGTTTCAAAAAAAGAACCCCAGTCGTCTTTAGCCATTATGCTTCTCCTTGTGTGTCCATACGCAATAGCTTTAGTTGTTCTTCACTTAAATTAGAAAAATAGTCTACGTCAGATGGGCTGACAATAAAATCAAACGGGCGTTCACCTTTCAACAAGGATTGCATACCCATATGTAATAAGTGATCCATCTCTTCTCTGACCATGTGTGTTATTCCTGCCATAAAAACAGCAAGCATATCGTCGTGGTCCACGTCACTTTCATGATCAAAGTTTTTCTCAATGTTCATATTGGTTGGATAGAAACCACAAGCAAAGCTAGTGGTACCTTCCTCATCAACTTTAACACGGAAGAAAGCTTCTCCTGGCTCTAGGTCTAAGTTTACTACCTTACTCATCAAACCATTCCTCTGGTATAAGTTTATCTGCGTACAGGAATCCATGCTTAGTGCACCAATCCGCATATGATGTTTTAGAACCTTTACGGATCTTTGCTTTAGAACTAGAGAAGACAAACCGTATATCGTAGTCTGTTTGCTCCTGTATCCACAGATGCTTCTTACGGTCTTCTAAGGTGAAACGGCCTTTTGTTTCAACCACAATACCATTAGGCAAGATAAAATCAGGAGTGTACGTTCTATCAAGAGCGGGTTGTATAAAGCTAATTCGTGAAGATGAGTCTTCATATTTAACACGAAGCCCCCGCTTCTTAATTTGATCAGCAACAGTTTTCTCAAGACCAGATCTGTAACCATATTTTTTAGCCGCCTTACTGAACGTCATTGTACACCGTGTAATATCTCCAAGGCTTGTTGCGAGCTTGTGAAGCCGCTACTTGCCTATACTGCAGGGTAGGCCAACATTTAAACTTGTAATCGCAATACAGACAGTTCTTGGCTATGTAGCGGTTACCAGTCTCCTTACCTCTAAACTTCTCTGTGACATCGTCAAAGCAACGTTCAAACTCCTTGTCAGTTGCAATGTAATCAATGGTGTCTTTAATGACACCCTTGTACTCTTCACTGTAAGAGTTATCTGCTTCAACGAACTTCCACTCTCCAGTAGATTTGTTAACGACAATCCAACCACCAAAGGGCATTCCACTAGCGTTAGCGTAGCCGAAGCCCTGAGCGACATACCCAAATGAATCGTCGTTCCTGACATCTTCAAAACTTTTGAATTTATGCTCAAAGGCAAATGGAGAAGCGGATTTGATATCCCAGACTTTGCCATCAATGACTACATCGTATTCACCTTGAATGGATACGTCGTCATCTAGATTAAGCTCTACCTTTCCGTGGTAGGATTCTACTGGTATACCAGCGGCTCGCATCAAAAGCAAGGACAAAACTTCAACCGTATCACCGAGCAACATCTTCATGATGAAGTCGTACGAAGGTGCTTGTCCCTCTTCTGGATGGTTTTTCTGAAACCAGAGTTGACAACGAGGTCTTCCTGCGTTTGACATGCGTACAGTAAAGTTACGTTCACCATCCCTAGTAAACTGCTTAATTAACGCATTCTTAAAGTCAGCACACGCTTGCTCTATCAGTGCGTCATCAACGGGGGGAGCTTCCCCCGCTGACAACTTAGACAGGTACTCACGTATCTGAACCTCGTATTGATGAGGTAGATCAGACATTATGCTGTCTCATCAAAGTCATCAAGGTACTCTTCTACCTCTCCGACTAACTTCTCGTCACGTACGTCTTCTTGAGAATTACGTAAGGCTTCGTTGTACTTAGCCATGACCTGCTTATTCTCAAAGTTAACTGTGTCCAATATTTTGGACATAAAGTGCAGATCGTCTGAAGTAATAGGAATTATGTTTGAAAAGTCAGGCTCAAACTTAGTAGTGAAATAAGTTACAGAACCCTTCTTCTGACGCTCGGTAGTGACTGCGCTCTCTACCTCAAGGAACTTAAGCTTTTGTGCACGGCACGATTCTGTTACCGAATTGAACGCTAAGAAACTAGCACCCTTCATGCGGAATAAGCATGGCTCATCCTTGACTTCTACGGCAGTTCCATCTGCAGTAGCCGCATCCGAAATAGATACTTTAGCGTAGAGATAACGGAAGCACGTAATACTCTTGTACTTCTCACGAATATCATCGCCCATTTCACGAAGAGCATTTGATGTAGGCTTACCGCAACGGATACCGCCCTTCTCATCAATAGGCTCGTCACCACCACGGTGGATGATCGTCTTGTTAACTACAGCTTCTTGTGCAGGATCGTAGTCCAAGTACTGCATGTAGTCTGAGAATACACGTACACGAACATCCTTGCCGTATACTGTACCTGATGGAAGAGTTAGAGCAAACGCTCCTTTCTTCAACTCATTACCCTTGTCGTCTTCTTCTTGATAGTTAATCTTCAAGATAGGAAGACGGTTGCTACCCTGTTCGTTTGCAGAGTCCTGCTGGACACCCATAGCTGCGAACAGTTGGTCTTGTGTAAGACCGTTATAAAGTGCTACTTCACTCATGTATAACATTCCCGTTTAACCAGTTTGATCCACTCTTTATTTCAATGGCGAGTGGAATTACCATATCGTAATTGTATCGCAAGGATACTTCGTCTGCAACATTTTCCATTGCATCAACTAAAATATCTTTAACTTGCTCCTCCTCCCCAGGATACACGTCCACAACAATGGAGTCATGGACAGTAAGCACTAGCTTAGACTTAACACCTGCGTTACGCATTAACTTAGATGCACGGATACACGCAATAGGCACAATGTCCGCTGTGGCAAATGATTGCACTGGATAGTTAACAATCTGCGTTGCATAGCTGATACGTCCATTAGCAGTACGTTCTACGTGGGGCCAGTAAAACTGTCGTCCTGATGGCAGGGTAACTGTTCCGTCTTTGAGCACTCCTCGCTTGAGGACTTCGTGCCACTTGGCAAGTCCTTCGTAGATGTTGAAGTATTCTTTAAAGTACTGTTGAACATGTGGAGCCTCCTGCGCCCCCTGACCGCCGTAGAGCGGCGCAAACGTATAAGCCTTTGCCTGTTGCCTCTCATTCTTTGTGATCTCCTCTACAGGCTTTTCGTTGATAATAGATGCCGTCTGTTTGTGTACATCTTTACCAGTCATGATGTCATCGTAGATCTGCCCATCTTTAGACAGTTCACCTGCTACACGAAACTCTAGACCACTGAAGTCAGCCTCCATGATCTGCCCACCTTCAAAGCGGGATACGACACATTCACGAATAGGGAACGTACCACCTCGTGGTTGATTCTGGAAGTTAGGGTCTGAAGAAGACAACCGGCCAGTCGCAGTAATGCACTGGTTAAAGGTAGTGTGCAGTATTCCGTCGCTGCGTGTATTGCGTCTCATACCGCCACAGAAAGAAGACAGGTAGACGTTTAAGGCATTGAGCCTACGCATCCCTTGCAAAAACTCTACAGCGTCTGTGTAGCCCTTACGTTGAGCCTGACCAAGTAGAAACTGCAATGTGGTCTTATCCGTAGAAAAGCCAGTAGCAGCCACGTCACGTACGGTAGAGGGTACGAGTTTGAACCCTGCAACACGATCTGTAGGTCTGTACCCTACCCCCGCTCCATCACAGATAGTACACTTCGTACGATTCTTGTACGGCTTACCGTCTTTCTTAATCTTCTGTATAGAGCCTAGCCCGTTACATGTTATGCACCGTTCTCCTTTTGTGCGGTACACAATACTGGTGTTACCCTTTACGGCTCTAGAGAACTCTGTTGCATTCATGCGTGGGCGAGGTAAAGGCTTACCTGCTTTGTTCACACCAATGTTGAACACTTCACGCCACTTATCACGATCATTGATCTTACGGGAATAGATTACTTCAGACAGCTGGAATGGACTGTTGAGGTTGACTGGGGAGTCACCCATAACTGAACTCGCTAACTCATACAGGCGAGTCTGTAGTTCATTCCGTTCAATAGTGAACTTATCTTCTACTTCATCTAGCTTTTCCATTTCAATGTAGATGCCATTACGTTCCATCTCTAGCAACACAAGTAGCATTTCGTTCATCATGTCACGTACCTTACGCAAGCCAGTGAACTCAGGCTTACGGTAGTCGTGTAGCTGGGATTCGTAAACTTCAAGACACGAGGTTACGTCAGCACGTCCATACTCTTCTACGATGCTTGGGTCCATTGCTTCGTACCCCACACCTTTCTTGAAGGTATCTTGCATTAGGTCAGATCGCTTTTGTGTGACCTTACGTCTTTTGGCAGTCTCTTCCAATGACAATAAGGTCTTCTGCCCACGAGCCAGTACGTACTCACCGATCATAGTACAGTACACGTCACTTGGTACTGTGAATCCTGTCTCAGTCAGCCAGAGTAGATCGTACTTAGCATTGTGTGCTACCAGTAAGTCTGCCTGATTTAATGCATCTTGTACGGCCTTATGTCCTATGCGGGAGTCAACATCAAGTTGATTATGCTTAAAGAAATAGTACTCTCCTTGCTCTTCACCAAGCCATTGGAATCCACAAGACACAAGATAGTTTTCAGGATTGAACGGACTTCCATCCAAACCTTTCTCTGCCTTCTGCACTGTGTTCTCTACGTCTATGCATAAAACTTTCATCAGTCTATGTACCTTGATAGCTTCGGTTGTATCTCACAGATTACAGTACCATGCCATCCGGTAATCTTGTTCTTACCAATGGTCAGGTGACGAGTGTAATCTGGCTCTTCATCTACACCTGAAGTATCGTGCTTACCGATACCAATGATGATATCTGCTTCAGCAAACTTACCAGTCTTACTGCCTTCCATCTCTGAAGGGTTAAGCTTGGTCTTCCCTTCTGCATCGGCACTAGCCTGACTGATCGCAATAAATGCAGTGTCATGTCGCTTGGCTATCTCACGAGCTTGAGTATATATCTCACGTAACTTCTCATCAGTACGACTGAAGTTACCGGCAACTTGCACTTTGTCTAACTGATCAATCACAAGTACATCTGGTTTATTGTTCTCACAGTATGCATCTATCTGCTCAATAGACACGCCTTGAGCATCGTACATGTTCACTCTGTCGTGAATGATCCGCCATTCGTTAGCAACAAACTTAGGGTCTTCGTAGATCTCTTCCTTAGTCACTCCTGTGAATGAAGACATCGCACGTAACATAGTACGTGATGCTTTCTCTTCGTTGACAAAGGTATGTACGTTTGCGCCTTGTTCAGCAAACCCTTCTGGTCCGTAGCATAACGACACGTGTGCTGCTGTCTTACCAGTCTCAGGTCTGGCAAATACAATCATCAATTCGCCACCCGCAATTCCAGGTAGTTTGTCTCTTAGTGCTCGGATGTTAAATGTCCAACGGGTGTCATCTGCTGTCTCCTTGAGCAGTTCAAACACATCCTTCGTACACGGTTTAATATCAACTTTAGGCGTAAAGTCTTCACTTGTCTTTTCAAGTAGTCTCTTAATTGGTGTAAGGTCTTCAAGCATTCCATGCGTTATCTGCGCTCCAAGATCAGCGATATCCCTACCAATCTCCTCTCTCCATGCTTTAGAAAGTACTTCCTCCGCAACGTTAGGAGACAGCGGTGGCCTCTCGGCCAACTCACGTAGTAGTATTCGTACGTTTGCTTTCTTTGCACTGCTCTCCGTGGGGTTATCCACTTCGTACATGGCAGCCACATCCTGTGGCGTAACGTCCCCATCATGGAGGTCATGAGCACGTACAACGCTTTTAAACACTTCCTTGTAGTCTGTGCCATCAAACATAGAGTTACGGATACGATGCTTGTTACCTTCATAGAACTCTTTACTCAGTAGAAGTTGTATTAGATCCGCTTTCATTCTTTTCTCCCGATTTCTTTCCAAAGATACGATCATAGTTCTCAGCAAACTTCTTCTCGTCTACTGGACGTTTCCAATCCCCCTTGCCGTAAGCAGGGCTATTCTTCTTCTTCGGCATCAGTAAC
>ENA-OUOG01003351-OUOG01003351.1-marine-metagenome-genome-assembly--contig:-NODE-3351-length-15139-cov-6.087903_pt1 | contig 15139 bp, 12 predicted proteins | sample MGYA00248635_ERZ508505 | MGnify/ENA primary metagenome ERZ508505 (study PRJEB26176, sample SAMN06267871) | marine metagenome | isolation source: Saanich Inlet, British Columbia, Canada | place: Pacific...
TTTCGTTAAAGAACTATTTTTAGGCACCGAATCATCAGGTATCAGAGAGGGTTTTTGCCCTCGCTGCCAGGGGTGAGTAGAGGGTGAGAGTCCCCTGCCGCCAAGTTCCTTAGCAGTTCAAGGCCCCCACGGCAGCTGCTTTTTTAAAAGTTAACTCTTTCAGGAGAAACACCATGTCAGTTATCAACACAAACGTTAAATCTCTCGTGGCTCGCGACGCGCTCACCCAAAATAATCGCCAAATGTCAACGGCCATGGAGCGCCTTTCCACTGGTAAGCGAATCAACTCAGCGTCGGACGATGCCGCGGGTTTGAGCATCTCTAGCAAGATGACCTCCCAGGTTCGGGGCTTACAAATGGCCGTCAAAAATGCGAATGATGCAATTTCAGTCACTCAGACCGCCGAAGGTGCGATGACAGAAATTAGCACCATTCTTCAGCGTATGCGAGAGCTTTCTGTGCAGGCCGCATCAGATTCTAACGACGCCGCCGATCGCGTAACGTTGCAGGCCGAGGTGACACAGCTGTCCGAAGAAATCGACAGAATTGCCACCACAACCCAGTTCAACGGCATTAATGTGTTGGACGGTGGATTTAGTGATAAGCAATTTCAGATAGGTGCAAATGCTGGCCAAACAATGGACATCTCTGTTGGGAGCATGCAAGCCTCTGTGCTGGGCGTTGCGTCCAGCAATGCCAGCTCTTCGGCTTCGTCCTCTTCCTCTTCCTCATCTGGCGTTGTCGTGGCGGCCGCAGGCGCCGCAGCGACCGCCACAACCGCAAATTTGAGCTTTGGCGCACTCGCAACCGACCAAGACTCGGACACGATTACATTCACATTGACAGACGGTGTCTCAGGCCTAACCGGGAGCGTAACCGCTGCGTTGGACATGGCCGATCCATTTTCTCGCACAGACTTCGTGGACACCTTAAATCTAAGCCTAGCCCAGTCTTCGGTGGATACATCTATAACCGGATTGTCCGCAGAGGCGGCCACCTTAGACACTACCTTGTCGGCAAATTATGACGACTTGAAGTTCTCTATTAAGATTGGCGATAACGATACCGCGAACATAGACATCCTCGCGCGCTTGACCGAACTGGGCACGGTTGGTGCCGCTACGACCCTCACAAGCATGGCTGCTGCCATACAAACAGACGTAAGGGCGGCATTCGGTGACACCGAAAACGCAAGTATCACCGTTGCCGTCGCCGGCACCGGTGACAGGTTTACCGTGACCGACTTAGAGGGGCGTGCAATTGAAGTGACGCAGGGCGCAGGAACTGGTTTCCTCTTCGATACAGACGCGGCAAATAGCACCTCGCCCCTCACATCAGTCGCGACGACACAAAACAATATTTTTGCTGCATGGAGCGGCGACGAAATTGTGCTGTCAAACACCGCGGGTGGAAAGCTCACGGTCAACGCCTTTAGCTCGGCCGCGACTACGACTTACATGACGTTTGCTCCCGCGGCTGACCAGAATTTGCAGGTGCCCGACCCGGTTGTATTCGCTACCACCGCGACATCTAACATCAGCGGGGATGATGCTGCGCTGTTTTCGGGACGTGTTGAGGAAAGCGCGATCGCGATTTCGTTCTCTAACCGTACCATGGGTGTTGCGGAGGGTGCTGCCCAGAACTACACCTTTGCGCTGACGAACGGCGAGGGTGATCAATACTTTAGTGCAACCTTCAATTTGGCGAGTACGGCATCTGACGCAGATCTCACTACGGCTTTTCGAAGTGCGCTTGCCACAGGCTTAGCTGCGAACTTCAACGATGTACAAATTGACATTGGAGAATTTGACATTGAATTTTCTGGTAGCACACTTCAGATAACGAACAATAAAGGCCGTGCATTATCCGTAGAAGACTTTGCGTCAACCGCGGGCACAATAACGGTCACGCCGTTGAATGAGATAGGAAGCGCAGAGACCTTGGCGTCCACACAAAACTTGTTCTCAGAGACGCGAATTACGTTAGGCAGTAACATCCTGGGAGTTAGTGTTGGTTCCTCCGGAGCAGGTTTCGCTTTCCACGTTGATGGCCAGCTAATGTACACGGCTGGTAATGCCCTTGCCCAAATAAATAACGGCGGTAGCGCAACAACTGGCGCGGCGTTTGCGGCTGCTGTTGAAACAATGCTGCAAGCAGCCACTGCGGTCACCTTGGCTATCGGAGGCGTAACAACCTCTTCAACAATCGACGTGTCTACTTTCACGGCGCGCTTTGATGCTGCTACCAACGAGTTGGTGATTGCTGACAGTAAGGGTCGAGACTTTTCTTTCGGGCTAGCTGCGAACAACACTCTGCTCGGTACCGGACATGTATTGGGGGTAGACAATGCACAGGCCACTGCGACCAATAATGTTACGATTAAGACAGACATGAGCAACATCGTCCAGGGTGATGTGTATGAAGGCACCGAGGTGACCTTGACCATGAATCAAACGAGCCAGACCTTTGGTTTTAGTGTGAATGGCGTCGCGTTGGCTGCAACTGCCTATGATTCATCTGCCGCATTTGGCGGCTCCGCCATGGAGATCGCGATGAATGGATTGATGGACGCTCTTAATGCGGACTATGTCGGACAGGCATTCGAGTACGAAGTTAATGGGGCCGAGATCAAGATCTTGCACCGTGAAGGCGGCGACGTGTCTATTAGTGGGCTGACCACTTCAGGCGTAAATGATGATGCCTTCCGTCTGACAATAGCGGGCAAGACCACGGATCAGGGCGCGACGGTTATCGCGCAGCAAAACGACGTTTATGCTACTGCCGGCTCAACCGCCAGTGCAGAGGGTGTTTTAGCTTCCGCAACTAGTGCAGATATTACCTTCTCGGGAGATGATATCTACTCCATGACCATCAATAATGGAACGTCGGACTATACGCTTTCGAGTGCAGTGTTGGATCTCGATAGCAGCACCAGTCGTCAGGCTTTCGCGAACAGTTTGAACACAGCGCTAAGCGGTTCGAACATCACGGCAGCGATGGACACGAATGGTGTTCTGACACTAAGCCGAGCAGACGGTGGCTCCGTGGGTCTTGCAAGCTTCACCTCTATGGGCAGCTCTACTGCAACGTTTACGCCGACAACGGGCCAGGGCGATGCCACCAGTTTGGCGGGAACTGGCAATCTGTTGGATAGCAGCGTGTCGTCATCTTCCGCTGCAAGCAGCAGCGGTAGTAGTGGTTCAGTTGCGCAGGTCTCTGTGTTAACTGCAGACGACGCTACAGCTGCATTAGCCACCATCGATGATGCCTTGACTTATGTAAACGCTGAGCGCTCAAAGCTTGGTGCCATTGAGAACCGGCTGGGACATACCATCGACAACTTGTCGAATGTTATTACCAATACAGAGGCGTCGCGCAGTCGTATTATGGATACGGACTACGGTGTCGAAACAGCAGAGCTCGCGAGGTCGCAGATCATTCAGCAAGCGGCAACAGCAATGCTAGCGCAGGCCAACCAGTCTACGCAGTCTGTTTTGTCCTTGTTGCAGTAAGCGCTAACTGAGTGACGAGAAGCCCCCGCGTATGCGGGGGCTTTTTTGCTTCTAGGCCTACGTGAACGTTGTAAGTTCCCTATCAGTGCGTAGCTACGAGTTTAGTGCACAGCATTTACCATGGTAACTATGAATTGGCAGAAGGCTACCCACGTGCGTAGGAGCATGCTCCTACCTGCACGCACCTTTGTGGTTACTGACAAATAATCTGGTAACGCTGTGTACCCAAAAAAATTATTTGCAACGAGAGTTGCTTAATGCAGCATTACGTTCACACACTCACCAGTTGATTAGAAGGGCGAGTTGCCCGGGCAACACCTAAAAAGCAACTCGTAGCTCACCTGTCAAAAAAAATTGGCACAGTATTTGCTGCGCACCTGTTGTTCTGTCATTGACTCACGTTTACCTTGTGTGTCGCTTAAAGGCGGCCACAAGTTATTCATGACACACCATCGAAGCCTCTTCGTTTGTGAAGCTGCTGTTCGCACGTCCTATCGTCTAGCTTTACCATGTGTACGGGTCGCGATTGTGTTTACGGCATTCAGGATTTTAGGCCGCGCACCTCTTGATGCCGCCTTTTTTCCATGTCACTATAGTAGGGGTTAACATAAGTATTGAATGAGGAGTTGGTTAACCTCGAGGAAAGTCGATCATGAGAAATTTAAATAAAACAATGAATTTGAAAGAAAAAAAGATACTTTCTTTCATAGTGAAAGCGCAAAGCGCTGAAAAGAACCGTCAGTATGACGATCTCATAAATGCCTTAAAAAAAATTCAAGAACTAGATCCTAATCATTTGTGGGCGCAAACAAAACTATTTGTCACGTTTTACGAGTTATCAAAATACGAAGAGCTTATTCCGCTGGGAAAAAAGTTAATAAAAATAGATGCCAATACTAATGACATTAAGTACTACTATTACTTAGGAGAGGCTTTTTTAAAAACAAACAGGCTAGCTGATCTCGAGTCATTACTTATTTCAATGAGAGAAAGATTTGATGTGACTCGACTCTTGTTATTACTCGAGAGTAACCTTGCATTAGCGAAAGGAGATAATGACATCGCAGTCAAGGTGGCACTCGAACTGATAAAGTTTGACCCAACATGGTCGGGTGGATTCAATAACCTAGGTACCGCGCTGTCGGACATGTCTATGTATGAACCGGCTGGGGTGGCGTTTGACACGGCGCTAAAATTAGAGCCATCGAATCCAGATACCGCCGTAAACTTGGCTTACGTGCACGCGAAGCTGGGTAGGCACAAAGAAGCGGTAGCTCTGTATGAGGACTTGCTAAAACGCAGTCTGACAGATGCCAAGGTTAAGACTGGTGCAATTAAATTTTTCCTTTCCTTCGAGCAACTTCAATTGGGTAACCTCGCTGACGCTTGGCAAAACTACGAAGCTGGATTCTCCCCTGATGTGAGAGCGGCGTCCAGAAGAAACCCGGCCAGACAGTTTAAAGCACCACAGTGGCAAGGCGAGCCGTTGAGCGGCCGGAGGCTTCTGGTGTGGCGAGAGCAGGGCTTGGGCGATGAGTTGATGTTTCTTAGTGCCATGCCTAACCTGCTCGAACAAGAACCATCAAATATAATTTTAGAGTGCGACAATCGCTTAGTTAATATACTGCAGAGATCTTTCCCTAATGTTGCGGTTAGGCAGCAAAACTATAACCCCTCGAGCATGCAATCAAAAGAGGATTACGAGTACCAAGTACCTCTTGCTACCCTTCTAGGGTTGTATAGAAAAGATATATCAGATTTTTCGAACAGCAAGCCTTATATCGTACCCTTGCAGAAGGATGTTGATGAGGTTGCGAAATATTTTAAAAAATCATTCTCTAGTAAAGTTAATGTTGGGATATGTTGGCGAAGCGGCACCTTAAACTTAACTCGCAATAAAAATTATACAAATTTGTCCGACTGGGCGGAGTTGCTAAGTAACCCCAATGTCAATATCATTAATCTTCAGTATGGGGACTGTGAAAGCGAGATACAGGCAGCCGAAAAGACGCTTGGCATTCGCATACACCGGTGGCCAGATCTTGATCTCAAAAATGACTTTGAGGGTGTGTTCGCTGTGATGAAGGCGCTGGACGTTATCGTCACCGTTGGCACTGCGGTCTCTGCCATGGGGCCTGCGGTGGGAACACCGACAATTCGACTCTCCCCGCCGAGCTGGAGTTGCTTGGGAACAGACGGCTGGCCATGGTTGCCCAACGTCCATCAATATTGGACGGAGCCTGAGGGTTCCGTTGGTGATCTGATTCCCCTTGCGCTAGCGAAAGTGAATGAATTCATTGAGGAAAAGCGCTCTGAAAACGCAATAACTGCCACGACCAGCGCTGCTGGTGAGGCATAAGTGTCAACTCGTCGTTTGTACAAATTAGAGCTTAGCTCTGCGTGGATGGCACGTTTGTCGCGGCCTTGGGTCCCGAAAGTGATGTGAGTTTTGAACTTCCCCGGTATCGGTAAGGGTGGCTTTCGGCTCGGGGGGGCTGCTTTGGTTTTTCCACTACGCAAAGAAATTTTGCATGAGCGGCAATTTATGAATATTTTGTTTTTTTGCAGAGCGCAGCGTTGTATCTGCTTCGTGTGCTCGAGCGAACAGAGGGTAAGCGCATGATTCCGTATGGCTATCAATCAATTTCGGATGCTGACATTGACGCAGTGGTTCAAGTTCTGCAATCCAAGTTTCTAACACAAGGTCCGAAGGTTGAGGAGTTTGAGAGGGCGGTATCAGAGCAGGTTGGTGCGCTTCACGGCGTGGCGGTCAACAGCGCCACCTCAGCTCTGCATATGGCGTGTCTAGCGCTCGGTCTCGGGCCTTCAGATTGGCTTTGGACCAGTCCGAATAGCTTTGTAGCCTCGGCTAATTGTGCTCTTTATTGTGGGGCAAGCGTCGACTTTGTCGACGTGGACCCGCTGACCTACAACCTCTGCCCAAAAGCTTTGGCCTCGAAGCTTGAAGAAGCGAAAGCGCGCGGCTGCCTACCAAAGGTGGTGGTACCTGTTCACTTTGCTGGACAATCTTGCGATATGGCCGCCATTGGTTCTCTCGCGAAGCAGTACGGCTTCAGTGTCGTGGAGGATGCCTCTCACGCTATCGGCGCGCGTTGGCAGGGTCTACAAGTTGGCGCCTGCCGACACAGCGACATCACTGTATTCAGCTTTCACCCTGTCAAAATTATTACGACTGCGGAGGGCGGGCTGCTAACCACTAACAGTGCCCAAATAGCCGAGAGGCTTGTTGCGTTGCGTGCTCACGGTGTGATCAAAGAGACCTCAAGGTTGGAGCGTCAGGACGAAGGGGCCTGGTACTACGAGCAGCAAAGTCTTGGCTTCAATTATCGGATGACGGACGTGCAGGCGGCGCTAGGCGTGTCACAAGTTACTCGATTGGATCAGTTCGTAAAGCGTCGTCATTATCTGGCAGCTCGCTACGAAGAGGGGTTGAAGGGGTTACCGTTAACTTTACCGTGGCAGCACCCTGATGGTTATTCGGCCTTCCACCTTTACGTGGTGAAGCTAGCCGATGGCGCATGCCTTCAACGCCGTGAGCTTTTCGATGCTATGCGGCAAGCGGGTGTGCTGGTGCAAGTGCATTACATTCCAATTCATCTTCAGCCTTATTACCAACGCTTGGGCTTCACCCAAGGTGATTTTCCGAATGCAGAAACCTACTATGAACGGGCAATTAGCCTTCCTCTGTACGCTGGATTGAGTGACACGGATCAAAATTTTGTCATCGGCGAGATCCGAAGGCTACTGCAATGAAATTAGCAATCGTACCGGCGAGGGGAGGCAGTAAACGTATTCCTCGAAAAAATATCAAACCCTTCATGGGTAAGCCGATGATCGCTTATGCCATATCAGCGGCCCTCGAGTCGGGTATTTTCGACAAGGTTCTAATCTCGACAGATGATGACGAAATTGCTCGCATTGCTATGTCCTATGGTGCGGAGGTACCGTTTATGCGACCGGCCGAGTTGGCCGATGATCATACTGCCACGGTGCCAGTGATTGGACACGCTATTCGCACGTGCCTGGGGTGGGGTTGGGATGTGGGTGAAGTCTGTTGCATCTACCCAGGAGTGCCATTTATCTCTAAGGCGGATCTCCTTGCTGCACATCAGCAATTGTTAAATACGGATGTTTCTTACGTCTTCCCGGTGACCGGTTTCCCTTCCGCTATCCAACGTGCTTTGCGCCGCCTTCCTGGGGGTTCGGTTGAACCTTTTTATCCAGAATATGCCGCCACGCGCACTCAAGACCTAGAGCCTACGTACTTCGACGTTGGTCAATTCTATTGGGGAAAAAAGGACGCCTGGTTGGCAGAACTGAATCTCCATATGAATGGAGCCTCTCTGGTGATTCCTGAATGGCGTTCAGTCGATATCGATACGCCGGCTGATTGGGAGCGCGCAGAATTGTTATATTCCCACTTGTCACAACGGGGATTGCTGTGAACGTCGTGTTCCGAGTGGATGCCTCGCTGAGGATGGGAAATGGACACGTTATGCGTTGTTTAGCCCTCGCTGATGCTCTGCGTGAATTAGGAGCCAACTGTACCTTTATCTCTCGCGAGCACCGCGGAAACTTAGTGGATCAAATTGCAAAAAGTGGGCATAAGGTTCTGCCTTTGAGGCAGGGTGATGAAGATATTGAGGTACAGGTCTACCCGCGTCATGCGTCTTGGTTGGGCGTGGACTGGCGCACCGATGCACAACAAACGATAGCGGCATTGGCTGGTCAGCCCACCGACTGGCTGATCGTTGACCACTATGCACTGGAGAAGCAGTGGGAGCAGTGTATGCGGCCAATAGTCAGAAAAATCATGGTCATTGATGATTTGGCTGATCGCCCGCATGACTGCGACCTGCTTCTTGATCCGAACCTTGGGCGTCACGCCGTTAACTACGACCGCTTACTAATCCGTGACACGCTAACGCTCTTAGGTCCACGCTACGCGCTCTTACGACCCGAGTTTAAGCATTGGAGAGATTACAGTTTGGCGCGTCGAGTTCAGGGGAAACTGGACAGGATCCTGATCTGCATGGGCGGTGTAGATAACGATAATGTCACCGGCGCGGTGCTTGAGGCGCTTGAAGTTTGCGAATTACCTAGCGGCTTACAAGTCATCGTCGTCATGGGAATTCATGCGCCATGGCTAGAGCAAGTCAGGGCGCAGGCAGCTAACATGGCTCGGTCGGTTCAAGTTAAGGTAGGCGTTGAAAATATGGCTGAGCTTATGGCGGACAGTGACTTATGTATCGGCGCGGCTGGAAGCTCGACATGGGAGCGTTGTTGTTTGGGGTTGCCTTCCATCCAAGTCGTTTTAGCGGCTAATCAAGAATACATTGCGCAAGCACTGGATTCGGTTGAGGCCGCAGTTTCGCTCAACGCCTCTGATATTCGCAACCAGTTGCAGGAATTTTTTGTATGTGACCAACTCAAAGTGCGTATGCAAGCAACGTCGAACTTGGCACGGCAGATATGTAAAGGACAAGGTGCGCAGATTGTCGCGCAGTTTATTTTGGGGGAGGCGCATGAAGATCACGCTACTTTGCAGTGACTCCAGTCACCCGGTAAATGGCTACTTGGAGGCGTGGGCACAGTCGCGAGCATCGGCCCATGAGATAGAGCTTGTGTCGGCTAAGGCAGAGCTGGATGGCGGTGACCTGCTGTTTCTCATCTCTTGTAGTGAGCTCATCACGCCCGTCGAGACAGCCAAGTACGGTGTATCCCTTGTGTTACACGCTAGCGACTTGCCTAGAGGTCGAGGCTGGAGCCCTCATATTTGGGAGTTAGCGCGCGGTGAGGCCATTATTACGGTTTCATTGTTAGAGGTTGAGGATAAAGTAGACAGTGGCAAGATTTGGAAAAAAGAAACTATCTCGGTTCCTGCGCATGCACTTTGGGATGAGGTGAACCACTTGTTATTTGAGGCTGAAATAGAACTCATCAATTTCGCAATAAAAAACTTTCGTGATATTTCACCAACACCTCAGCCAGTGTGCGAGTCCGCTACGTATTACCCTCGTCGAACACCTGCGAATAGCCGCCTAGATGTCAACAAAACTATCGCTGAGCAGTTTAATTTGATCCGCGTATCTGACCCACAAAGATTCCCCGCTTATTTTGATTACTTGGGTCATCGATACCTGTTAAAGCTGGAGAAGATACATGAAAAATGAAATCACTATCGATGGGCGAAAAATCGGCCAGGACCATACGCCATATGTTATTGCAGAGATGTCAGGCAATCACAACGGTGAACTAAGTAAAGCACTTAGCATCATTGAAGAAGCGAAAATAGCGGGCGCCGATGCGGTCAAAATGCAGACTTATACGGCTAACACACTGACCTTAAAAACCGACCTACCTGACTTTCAAATCACAACCGGTCTGTGGTCAGGCTTCACGTTACATGACTTGTACGAATGGGCACATACCCCTTGGGACTGGCATAAGCCGCTTTTCGATCATGCCCGCAAGTTAGGCATCACGATTTTCAGCTCACCGTTTGATACCACCGCGGTGGACTTGCTAGAGGATCTCAATGCACCAGCTTATAAGGTTGCCTCTTTTGAGGCTGTAGACCTGTCGCTGATAAAGTACGTGGCGACAACAGGGAAGCCAATAGTTATTTCCACTGGTATGGCGGACGCAGGGGAGATTGAGGACGCCATTGGTGCCGCTCGTGATGGCGGCTGCAAAGACTTGGCCCTACTGCACTGTGTAAGTGGATACCCGGCGCCAGCCCAAGATTACAACTTGCGTACCATTTCTGACATGATCCAGCGGTTCGGTCTGGTCACCGGCCTATCTGACCATACGTTGGATAACACGACGGCGATAACGAGCGTAGCGATGGGGGCACGTATCGTGGAAAAGCACGTCACTTTAGACCGTAAAGGAGGAGGTCCGGATGACAGTTTCTCGCTTGAACCCGAGGAGTTGCGTGCGCTTTGTGACGGTGTAAAGACCGCTTGGTCAGCTTTAGGGCAAGTGGATTATGGCCTTAAATCAAGTGAACGGGACAACATGAAGTTTCGCAGGTCACTCTACTTTTCTAGAGACATGCGGGCCGGGCAACTCGTGACTTTGGAAGATGTCCGGAGCGTTCGCCCTGGCTTTGGTCTCGCACCGAAGCACTTGGTCGATGTTTTAGGCATGGCCGTTAAGGTTGACGCACCATACGGGACACCAGTTTCTTGGGCCATATTGGCCCCGAAATAGTCGTGAGTTTTATGCCTAATCAGGTACTCATAATTGGTTGCGGCAATATCGCAGGTGGTTTTGACCAGTGTACAACCACCTCCCAATGGCCTTTAACGCAGGCAGGTGCGTTCTTGCGGCATGGTGGATTTGAGCTAGCTGCCTGTGTTGACCCCAACGTGCGAGCGCGTGACTCCTTCGCTGAATCTTGGCAGGTCGATAGGACGGCTGCTGATATCGCTTCGCTGCGGGCGGTACCGGGCGAGTTTGATGTTGTTAGCATTTGTTCACCCACCGACCTCCACTGCGAGCACATCGAGAGCGCTCTCGCTTTACGACCTCGAGTAATCTTTTGTGAGAAGCCAATTTCTCTTAATGAGCATCTGTCTGAACGCATCGTTCAAGCGTGTCACAAGCAAGGCGTTTGTCTCGTAGTCAATTACACTAGGCAATGGGATCCCTCAGTGGCGCGGTTGGTAAGGGATGTCCAGCAAGGCGAGTGGGGTCGCATTCGGTCCGCTGTGGGTTTTTATAACAAGGGGGTTTTCAACAACGGTAGCCATCTTATTGACCTCCTGCATCGTATTTTGGGACCGCTACGGGTGTTGGCTGCAACAGCGCCCACCTATGACTTTTGGGACAATGACCCCACGGTCGCTGGGTTGCTTGTCAGTGTTGAAAATGCTGTCCCCGTGAGCCTGAACCCCGCACATGCCAGCGACTATGCAATGTTCGAACTCGAACTGATCTGCGAGCGCGGTACGATTCGGATGTGTAATGGCGGCATGCATTGGAGTAAGAGGTATACCGAGCCTGACCAGCGGTTTTCAGGCTACCGAACGCTTCTGATGGGGGGCGATTTCGATGGTGGCTATTTGCAAGCAATGACCTTAGCCGTTGAGCAGATTAATGAATTCCTTCTTCATGGGCACCCAGTTAACAGTGGAGGTGCAAATGCGCTAGCTGTTCAAAAAATTTGTACTCGGCTTTTCATTGCCGCGACTCAATCAACACGCGACATAATTTAACAAATGAATATGGCTATTGCGAAACTGGCTCTGCTCGGCGGCTCGCCCATTATCAATCGACCGCTTGCTGGATTTAAAAGCATGGGAGAGGATGAGGTTGCCGCTGCTTCCGAGGTGATTCGGGGTGGTGTGCTCTCCGCCTATATCGGCGCGTCTGGCCCTGGATTCATGGGTGGAGTGAAGGTAAGACAGTTTGAAGCAGACGTTGCCGAGTATTTCGGCGTGAGGCACGCTATTGCTGTCAACTCTTGGACTTCTGGACTAATCGCCGCTGTGGGAGCGATCGGCATCGAGCCTGGCGACGAAATCATCACCACACCCTGGACCATGGCGGCAACCGCGACAGCTATTCTGCATTGGAATGGGATTCCGTTGTTTGCTGATATAGACCCTGAAACATTCAACATTTGCCCTAAAAGCGCTGAAAAGCTGATTTCTAAAAGGACAAAAGCAATTTTTGCGGTGGATATATTTGGCCAAACAGCTAATATGTCTGCGTTGCGCCGGCTCGCTGACGAGCATGGCATAAAACTGTTGTCCGATACGGCGCAATCGCCTGGCGCCCAAGCTGGCAAAGTTTATACGGGGACATTGGCTGATATTGGTGGCTTTAGTTTCAACTACCACAAGCACATACATTGTGGCGAAGGTGGCGTCGTAGTCACGAATGACGACTCACTGGCACAGCGGTTGTGCCTGATACGCAATCACGGCGAAGCAGTCATTTCATCAAATGACGCTTCACAACTCAGTAACATGCTGGGCTACAACTTTCGCATGGGAGAGATTGAGGCAGCGATTGCATCGGTACAACTGACTAAGCTGGCGGAACGCGTAGCAAGTCGCCAGCGCGTAGCGGCTGAGTTGAACTCGGCACTTTCGGAGTTGGAGGCGCTCAAGGTGCCGACAGTGTCCGAGGAAGCGACACATGCCTATTACGTGTACGGCCTTGTCTTGGATATTAAATCGCTTGGCGTGTCCCGCGATTTGTTGGTCCAGGCTCTTCGCGCAGAGGGTGTACCTGCGGTCATGTCCGGTTATCAGAACGTACACCTCTTACCAGTGTTTCGAAACAAAATCGCTTACGGAACCAAGGGCTTCCCATGGACCTCCCCTTACTGCAGCACACACATTCAATATGCGCCCGGGCTGTGTCCAATCGCGGAGGAGTTGCATAACGAGACTTTTTTAGGTCTTGGTATTTGCATGAACGAATTACCGTCAGAGGACGTGGCGCTGATTATCGATGCATTTCGCAAGGTGTGGTCTCAGCTTGCCACGCTTAAGTCATGGGTAAGATAGCGCGTATGGCGCTGTCTACGTTGCGCAGGCCGTGTTTCGGGCGAACGGTGGTCGTGCGACCTTTTCGGTCCTCAGATATAACACCGACGTATGTCGGCTGGCTCAACGACCCAGTGGTTGTGCGCTTCAGTAGTCAGCGTTTTCGTCATCACTCAGTGGCCAGTTGTGAGGCGTATCTGGCATCATTTCAGGACAGCTCCAACCATTTTTTGGCTATCTGTGACGCTGCCTCAAACGTAATGGTTGGTACGATGACCGTCTACCGTAGTGAGTTGCACGGTACAGCGGACGTTGGTGTAATGGTTGGAGACACTCGAGTCTGGGGGAGGGGTGTTGGTTTAGACGCTTTTGGTACGGTCCTCAGCGCTTTGGAGGGCAGCGGTTTAATTCGCAAAATCACAGCTGGAACGCTTGCAGTTAATGTCGGTATGGTCAAAATCATGGAGCGCTCTGGTATGCGCCACGAGGCAACGCGTAGCGCACAAGAGTTGTTGAATGGCCAGCCTGCTGACATCGTTTACTATGCCAAATTCTGTCACTCCTAGGATTGACGGGCCAATCGCAGTCGTTGCGCACGACGCTGGCGCAGCCAATCTGATTCTCGCTTGGTTAACTGTTTGGAAGTTACCTGTACGCGCCTTCATGCAAGGGCCAGCACGGCATCTCTGGGAAGTTGCGTTTCCGGATAAACCTCTTTGCCATTCCTTAGACGAGGCGATCGATGGAGCCAACACCCTAATTAGCGGCACTGGTTGGGCTTCCACCTTGGAGCATGATGCGCGGGCTAATGCAAAAGCACGTGGTCTTCGGGTCGTGGCCGTTCTAGATCATTGGGTAAATTACCGTTCGCGCTTTGAGCACGCAAGCGGTGCGCTTTGGCCAGACGAGTTTTGGGTTGCTGATGAATTTGCCATGTGCATAGCGCGGGCCACGCTACCCGCCCTGCCTATACGACAGTTTGAAAATATGTACCTGAAGTCACAGGTTAGCCGGATAGTCGCGGGACCAGGCGATGGCTCACTCTTATATGTTCTTGAGCCAATTTTCGAGCGTTGGGGGCGCAAGCAACTTGGTGAGTTCCAAGCGCTTAACTACGCACTTAGTCAAGTAGACCGCCTGCACCCCCAAGGCGTTTCACATATTATTCTCAGGCCGCATCCGTCTGAGCGCGTAGCAAAGTACGCGCACTGCCTGGATTTTGATCCTCGGATCCGCCTGGACCAATCCTTAGATATGGCGCAAGCCCTCAGTAATTGTGATGTGGTGGTCGGGGTGGAGTCGTTTGCCCTTACCGTCGCGCTTGCAGCGGGGAGGCCAGTCTTTAGTAGCTTACCCCCTTGGGCGCACGAGCTCCGCTTGCCTCACGAGGGCATTCGGCAAATCCGACTTCTTAGCGGCGCGCGGCACGCCGAGGATAGCGTCTAAACACCAGGTAGCGGTAAGCGTAAGCATAGTAGGCCGCGTGTATTTGGCCAAGCGACGTTTCCCTGTGTGTGCGAGGAAAGCCAACTCCATTAGATTCTATAAAAGTGACAGCGCAAATCTTAGCAGTACGTTCCCATGTTTCTTGGCTTGGACACTGCGGGATCACTTTAGAAATCTAATTTTCCCCTACGAGTTGGACGAAGACGCTCCCTTGGTTAGATGCCGCTTTTCCGCCGATACATAGCTGGGCAGGCAGCCTGATGTTCGACTCGGACATGCTTACAGGGACCATTGGAAACGTTACCGCGTCCGTGAGGCTTAAAGCCTCTCATGCGGTGAGTGACCGCAATACGGCCTTACCCGGTCACCAAGGCTTTCGAAATGGTCTTCCCCCAACTCAGTAGACAACTTGGCTATCAAAACTGAAATGGAGTTGTGTGAATGCCGCGAACAAAATATGCCTTGGCGTTTAAGGACGAAGCCGTTAGGCAAGTCATCTATGGAGGCCACCCTGTTGTTGATGTAGCCAAGCGACTTACGATTTCAGAGGGTGTCTTGTACACATGGGTAAGCAAGTTGAATCGCCCCGGGTATCAAGGAGGCCAGTTGGTTTAAGTCACTCCGTTGTGGCGGTTTGACTGGCAAGTTGCCGAT
>ENA-OUOG01003352-OUOG01003352.1-marine-metagenome-genome-assembly--contig:-NODE-3352-length-15133-cov-11.081894_pt1 | contig 15133 bp, 14 predicted proteins | sample MGYA00248635_ERZ508505 | MGnify/ENA primary metagenome ERZ508505 (study PRJEB26176, sample SAMN06267871) | marine metagenome | isolation source: Saanich Inlet, British Columbia, Canada | place: Pacific...
GCCGCGATGAGAACGCCCCCGACCGCGAAGAGGTGGCGGAGACGGTTCATCGTGTATCCGGCTCGAGCGCGTTTGCGATTCGAATCGCACGAGCGGGTGCGGATGCCTTGTGAATGGTCTCCATGAACTCGCTGTGCGGGTCGGAGTCCGCCACTATCCCGGCTCCAGCCTGCACTACGGCCCGTGAGCCTTGCATCCAAAGCGTGCGAATGGTGATCGCGAGGTCAGCGTCGCCCGTGTGCCCGAAATATCCCACTACCCCTCCGTAGACCCCCCTCTGGCAGGGCTCGAGGTCATCGATGATTTGGAGCGCGCGGGGCTTGGGAGCGCCGCTGAGAGTGCCTGCCGGGAACGTTGCGTGGAACACGTCGACGGCGGATTTCCCCTGAGCAAGATCCCCTTCCACGGAGGACACCAGGTGCATGATGTGGCTAAAACGCTCGACTTGCATGAATTCGGTGACGTCAACACTCCCGGGGGCACACACCTTGGACAGGTCGTTGCGCGAGAGGTCGACAAGCATGAGGTGTTCAGCCTGCTCTTTGCGATCCGCGAGCAGGCTCTCTGCAAACTCCTGGTCGGCCTCCGGCGTTGCACCGCGAGGTCGGGACCCGGCTATCGGGTGGGAATACACCCGCCCGCGCTGAACGGTCACCAACGCCTCGGGCGACGAACCCACAACGTGGTAGGCCGAACCCGATGCATCCTCGCATTCCAGCAGATACATGTAGGGGCTGGGATTGACGGACCGAAGGACCCGATAGACCTCGAGAGGACTGGCGTTGACCTCAAAATCAAACTGTTGGGAGAGGACAACCTGGAAGACGTCACCATCCTCGATGTGACGTTTCGCCTGTGCGACCATCTCCAGGAAGTCTGGCTCGCTGATCGAGGGCACGGGAGCCTGTTCTGGTGGCTCGCTTCGTTGATGCAAAGTGGACGCGGTGGGCTGAGTCAGTGCGGAATGCATGTCGTTGAGCCGACCGAGCGCGTCCGCATAGTCGACTTCCGATACTCCCTCGAGTGAATGGGTGAGAGCAACAAGAACCACCTCGGAGGAGCGATGGTCGAAGGCAACGAAGTCCCGCACAAGTGATAGATGCAGGGGTGGAACGTCATAGGTGGCAGGAGGCGCGTCAGGCAGCGTTTCGAGGTGTCGGACAGCGTCCCATCCGATGTGTCCAACAAGACCACCAGCAAAAGGAGGTAGGCCTTCCACGGGCTCCGACAACCACCGCTGGTGAAGAACGCGCAGCGCCTCGAGTGGTTCCACAGGAAGGCTTTCGCCAAAGGCTACCTCCTGGGACATACCCGCATCACGCCATTGGGCGGCGCCAGAGTGCTCCCAGAGGGTGCCGTGCACGCTGACGCCGAGGAAGGAATAGCGCGACCATTTTCCGGCCTGATCAGCTGACTCCAACAGGAAAGATCCGGGACCGCGGGAAAGCTTTCGATACAAACCCATGGGGGTCTCGCTATCAGCGAAGAGTCTGCGCACCACCGGTGTGACCCGCCGGGTCGCACCATCGGAGAGAAACTGTTCGAGAGTCGTTTCAGTCATCAGCGTGGTTGGTGTCAAAACACGTGCGCTCACCGGTGTGGCATGCTCCCCCGACTTGAGCGACCTCCATCAGCAGAACATCTCCATCACAATCCGCCCGGATTCGACGGGCATGCTGCGTATTCCCGCTGGTATCACCCTTTCGCCAGTATTCCTGGCGAGATCTGCTGAAATACGTCACGCGGCCCTCGCGCAGTGTTCGTGTGAGAGCTTCGGCATCCATCCAGGCCATCATCAACACCTCACGGGAGTCGACGTCTTGGACGATGACGGGTATGAGCCCATCCGAATTGAAGGACGAGGTACTCACGATTCCAGCTTCGGCCTCAACGACCCATTCGTGCGTCATCTGACTACGGCTCCTACAGCGGCAAGAGATGCTTTGACCTCTCCTACAGTGACCTTATCGTGGTGGAATATCGATGCTGCCAGGATCGCATCGGCACCTGCCTGGTACGCCTCCACTGCATCCGAGGCCTTCCCGGCTCCACCGGAGGCGACCAAGGGAACACTCGTGATAGCCCTCACGGCGTCGATCATTTCCACATCAAAACCATTCTTGGTGCCATCCGCGTCAATGGAGTTGAGCAAGACCTCCCCCGCACCACGCTCGCAGGCCTCCGTTACCCAGGCAAGGGCATCGATACCGGCATTCTTGCGTCCCCCGTGGGTAGTCACACCAAATCCCGAGGGCAGCGACGGGTCCCGTTTGGCATCAATAGAGATCACACACACCTGATTCCCAAAATGGGCTGCGATCTCGTCCAAGAGCCCGGGGTTTGCCAACGCTGCGCTATTCACGCTGATTTTGTCTGCCCCGTGTTCGAGGAGCAGCCCGACATCGTGGACCGAGCGAACGCCCCCTCCGACAGTCAGGGGAATGAACACATTCTCCGCTGTGTGCCGGACAAGGTCGTACGTTGTTCGCCGGTCGTCAATGGTTGCCGTCACATCGAGAAACGTAATCTCGTCTGCGCCCTGTTCGCCATACAGTGCTGCCAATTCCACGGGGTCTCCCGCGTCGACAAGGTTGTCAAAGTTGACACCCTTCACCACGCGTCCGCGGTCGACATCAAGGCAGGGAATTACCCGGATTGCAAGCGACATCAGATACGAGCAGCGTGAATGGCAGACACCAGTATTGCTCGCGCTCCAAGGTCATAGAGAGAATCCATGACCTGGTTCGCGTCATCACGAGGAACCATCGCTCGCACGGCCACCCACGCAGGATCTCTCAGGGGAGACACCGTCGGTGACTCGAGACCCGGTGTGATGCGCGATGCCTCCTCAAGCAAAGCCTGTGGGAGGTCGTAATCCATCAACACGTATTGCTGTGCGACCCACACGCCGTGCAGCCGGCGACGCAGAGTCTCAATCCCCGGAACCTGTGCGTCGGCAGAAATGAGAACAGCTTCAGATTCCAGAATTACGGGTCCAAAAATTTCCAAACCCTGGGCTTTGAGGGTAGCGCCAGTGGACACCACATCCGCGACCGCATCCGCCACTCCGAGTCGGACCGCTGATTCAACGGCCCCATCGAGGGAGACGAGGTCGGCCGACACTCCCGCGTGGGAAAGGAAGTTGCCCACGAGACGCGGATAGGAAGTCGCAACGCGCTTGCCCTCTAGCTGCGCGATGTCTTTTATGCTCGCCGGTCCGGCAAACCGGAATGTCGAGTGCCCAAATCCCAGTGCTTCAACTTCGAGTGCCTGAGTGTCGGAATCAAGCAAAAGGTCCCGCCCGGTAATACCCACGTCGAGTGCACCGGAGCCCACGTAGGTCGCAATGTCGCGGGGACGAAGATAGAAGAACTCCACACCGTTGCGTGGGTCCGGAACCGTGAGAGCACGCGGATCACGCCGACCGACATATCCGGCCTCCACGAGCATCGCGCTCGCACTTTCAGACAGTGTGCCCTTGTTGGGCACTGCAATACGCAGAGGTTTACTCATAGCTCTCGGTACACATCCTCAGGGGTAATTCCCTTCGCCACCATCAAGACCTCAAGGTGGTACACCAGTTGCGATATTTCAACCGCCAAGGCCTGCGCAGATTCGTGTTCAGCTGCCATCCAGACCTCGGATGCTTCCTCCACAATCTTCTTACCGATCGCGTGCACACCCTGGTCTAGTAGGGCAACGGTTCCAGAGCCATCGGGGCGGAGATTACTCAACGAGGTGAGCTCCGCGTACAGGGAGTCAAAGGTCTTCACTCCCCCAGGGTACAAGGCAGAGGCGCTACCTGGTGCCGAGAAGATCAATCGCGAACACCAGAGTGCGCCCTGAGAGCCTGTGCCCACCCCCGGTGGGGCCATACGCCCATTCAGGAGGGCAAACCAGGAGGCGGCGCCCACCGACCTGCATTCCCGGAATTCCCTCTTGCCATCCCTTAATCAAGCTGGTGAGAGGAAACTCAATGGATTCTCCGCGGCTCCAGGAAGAGTCAAACTCTTCTCCAGTTTCGTAGTCCACACCAACGTAATGAACAGTGACGACATCACCGGCTGAGGCAACCTCGCCGTCGCCGGTGATGAGATCCTCCATCACCATCTCGGCGGGCGCAGGCCCCATCTGTGGCTCGATTTCGGGTTTGGTGCGGTCCATCGTGTGTCCTTTCTTAGCTGTGGGCTGATGCGCGTAAAGCAGCGATGTTCTCTGCCGGGATGCCATGCCCAAAAACACTCGATCCGGCGACAAAAGTATTCGCACCACGGGCCAGTGCGATGGGCAGGGTCTCGGTCGTAATCCCACCATCGACCTCCACCAGCGGCGAGAGGCCGTGTTGTGCAAGATAGGAACTCAGCATTTCGAGCTTTGGCATAACCTCGGGCATGAATGGTTGCCCACCGGCTCCGGGCTCTACAGTCATGATCAACACCATGTCTACCTCGTGGAGATTCTCAAGGTAGGGCTCGAGCGGGGTTCCAGGCTTGAGTGCGATGCCGGCTTGGGCGCCGTGCTCGTGGATAGCGGAGACAACGGAGCTGACGTTCTGGGCCGCCTCAACATGAAAGGTCACCGATTGGGCTCCCACTTCGGCATAGGTCGCGGCATTCTCGTCTGCCCGGTCAATCATCAGGTGCACATCGAGCGGGATAGGTGAAACCTCAGCAATCCGTTTCACCATTTGGGGCCCGAAAGTCAGAGCAGCAACGAAGTGATTGTCCATGACATCAACGTGGACCGCATCGGCACTCGCGATTCTCGCAAGCTCGGACTGCATATTGACGAAGTCTGCAGACAGGATGCTCGGGTGAAGGCGGATTTCCACCTGCTCAGCCTACAGAGGGCAGACGTCGAAGGAGTTGGATGAACATCGCATCCGTCCCGTGCCGGTGTGTCCACAACTGCACGGCGCTGCCCCGCTCATGGCCCTGAATCGGTGTGTCAACAATGCTCTGAAGCACCGCCGGGGTGTCGAGAACTTCCACGTCTCCACGGTCACACAGGACACGCTGAATAATCCCAGTGGTTTCATCGACGACCGGCGAACACGTCACGTAGGCGAGAACTCCCCCGGGTTTCAGGGAATCAAGCCCTGAGCGCAGGACGTTTTCCTGAATCGAGACCAGCCCGGCAAGGATGTCAGGGGACTTCACCCAGCGAGCTTCGGGTCTCCGGCGTAGAGCGCCAAGCCCCGAGCATGGAGCATCCAGCAGTATCCGAGTGAACGTGTCGCGCCTGGGCTCGCCCGCGTCCCCTACCTCCACCGTGAGCAGGTCGGGGAAACTCGCGACAATCGCACTGGTTGAATCCTTCACCAGGCCCGCCCGGTGGGGTGAGATTTCGGTCGCGAGCACGCTTGCCCCCACAGCACCAGCTTCTGAGGCAAGAATCGCTGTCTTTCCTCCAGGACCGGCACACATATCCCACAGCGTGTCGTGCTCCTCCAGAGGGGCGAATCGAGTGAGTGCAAGGGCTGCGAGTTGAGAGCCTTCGTCTTGCACCCTGACGGTTTTCTCCGCCACGCCAGCCACTGCGCCAGGGTCTCCCCCGTCAAGTCTGGTGCCCAGTGGCGAATAGGGAGTGTGACCCTCCGCAGGACGCTTCGAGAGGCCAGGAAGGTGACACAGAGTTACCCGCGGGGCAACGTTGTGCGCCTCAAGTGCGGAGGTGAGCTCCTCCGCCGCGGTGCACTCGCCCAGGGCGCGTTCGATTTCTCGGACAATCCATGCGGGATGGGACACCAGGGAGGTAGTCGACTGGGAAATCACCCCCTCCCAGTGCTCCGCGGGTTGGGTTGCCACAGCGCGTAACACTGCGTTGACCAACCCGGTAATCCTATGTAGACCATTTCTCTTTGCGAGGTCCACACTCTCGTGGACTGCTGCGTGCGACTCGACCCTCATTCGAAGCACCTGATACGCACCCATCCTGAGGAGCACCGCGGCCTCTGGATCCAGAGTTGCAACGTCTCGACGGGTTGCCTCCGCGAGAACAGCGTCCAGCTCGCCCTGCGCCCTCAGGGACCCGTAGACGAGTTCGGTGACAAAAGCGCGGTCCCGTGCATCTAGGGTCGAGCGTTCTAGCGCTGCGGGCAGGGCAAGATTTGCATACGCACCATTCACCGTGACCGCCATGAGCACATCGCAGGCCACTTGGCGGGATTGGCTGGCTTTAGGCACGAAAACTCACGCCGGGTGGAACTCCCCGCCACCAGTCACTGGCGCTCATCTCAGGCTTGCCCGAGGGCTGAACTCGAGTAACAACAAGCGGTATCGACCCTGTGCCCACCGCGATGCCTTCGGGGTGAACCACTACTTCTCCTGGAGAGAGCGGTGCTAGATCGGTGGAAGGCCACGCGGTGACGATTTTCACCCGGTGGCCAGTGTCCGTCCGAGTGGCAAAACAGCCTGGTTCACCGCCCCACGCCCGCACCGTGTTGTAGAGCTCATCGGCGGGCTGATCCCACCGTAGGACTCCCGTGTCAGGGTGTGGCTTGGGCGCTAATGGCCCCTCGCCCTGCTGGCTCGTGAGCTCGAGAGCACCGTTTCGATACCGCGTAAGGAAATCAAGCACCATCGCCGGTGCGCGCTCGGCGAGCTTTCCCAACAGGGTCTCGGTTGTGTCGTGCGGTGCTATCGGGTGCTCGCAGCTCAGAGCAATCGCACCAGTATCGACACCTGATTCGATCTTGAAAAGCGTCACCCCGGTCGTGGTGTCTCCCGCAGCAATGGCGTGGGGCACGGGTGTAGCTCCCCTCCATCGTGGCAACAGAGAGAAGTGCACATTCCACCATCCACCGGGGACCAGGTCCCGCTCCTGGGCTCCCAGCAGCCTTCCGTAGGCCACAACTATGGCTATATCCGGCGTCCATTGCGTGAGTGCAGCACACAACTCGTTGGAATCCTCCGGAGTAGCAACACTCAGTCCTGCTTCTCGGGCCCAGATGGCCACCGGGGTCTCCGTGAGAACCCGCTTTCGCCCCGTGGGTCGAGGCGGTTGGGTCACGACTCCGACGACGTCGTAACCGGCGCCCACAAGAGCTTCGAGGGTCGGCAGGGCCACTGATGGACTCCCCGCGAAAACGACTCTCACCTCTCAAGCCTAGTAACGCAGGCCCCAGAAGCATTGCTATTCCCCGGCGAGCGCATCCAATGCTGCCGTGTCATCGACCACAATCCTGACCCGCTCGGTTTGGTTGCGCCGGGGACCCATCGCAAGCTTGTGACGCGCCGCGTGCAGTTCTCTCGTGACCGCTTCCCCGTCGGAATAGGAGAACCGGACAATCAGTGTCACGGTGTGGTCCCCCGTGGAGACCGGCCCCAGTGAATCAACACCGGGTGCAACCCGCTTGAGGTTCTCATACATAGCCTCGACATCCCGGGATGAGCCAGACAGCGACGCGATACGCACGGCAGGGGGCAACCGCAGCGCTTCTCGCTGAGCAAGTTCGTGACGGATCACGGAGTTCCAGCTGCCCGCTGCGAGCGCGAGGGCCGGAGGCCCATCGAGGTCGGTCACGTACACGATTCCCTCATCCGCGGCAAACGAGATCGCATGCTCCCACGCCTCCAATGACTCCTCCAGCGCTCCCAATGAGCTTCGTTGCACCATAGAAGCACCATCAAGGAGCAACACGAGGGGGAAACCCCCTGGAGTCACGGGTTCCGAACCTCGAGTCGCAATAACGAGCGCTGGCGCATGAGGGACGTTCGAGAGTGGATGCTCCCCATCTGACCTGAGAACAGGTATCGACGGGAAAGACTTACCGAGATCAGAAATTGTTCGCCCGATTCCCTGGCCTCTCGGCTGAAGCACGACACCGTTGCATTCCTCGCAATGCCAGGCTGTGGCTGCAACCCCGCACCAGGAACAAGCAGGTCGCGTTGCTCCATCCTCAGAGCGCAGAGGGCCGCCGCAATGGCCGCAGGAAGCCCGAGTTTTGCACTGCGCACAAGACAAACCTGGCGAATAGCCCGCCCGGAAAACCTGGATGAGCACCGGCCCGTGCCCCAGCGCCTCCTTCATTGCCTGAAAAACGGTGGACGGCAGGCGCGCAGGCGATGCGTTCGTATCCCCCGCTAATGACAGCGCACTGGGAATCACGCGCGCCCGCGGGGTCTGAGCCACTGGGGCCTGGAGGACATACCCCATGTCCATCCAGCGGGCGACGGCAAGGCTTGGTGACACTCCGGCGAAACACACCGGGATCCCCTCCAGGGAGCCGCGGGCAAGTGCGACATCCCGCGTGTGAGGATACGGCGCGAGCGGTTCTCGGTGAGCACTGTCCGCGTCGTCCACCACTATCAGGAGACCAATGTTCGAAGCAGGGGAATAGACAGCATGCCGATTGCCAAGAACCACAACCGGTGAGCTTTCCAACGTCCGCAGATAGTTTCCATAGCGTTGCGCAGGAGGTTGGTCTCCTGAGGCCAGGACGAGGTGGTCGGCCGGAATTACGTCGGAGAGTGCGCGGTGACAGTGCTCGATATCTCGCCAATCGGGGACGCAGATAATCACCGACTGGGATTGCGACAGGGCCTCGGCAGCAAGATGTGCGATTGCTCGAGCAGATCGCGGTATCGGAGATCCCTCATCGGTGGCGGTCATTCCATAGGGCAAGGCCAGAAAGTTTCTTGCGTGGGGCGCCAAAAGGGACTCGACGATGTTCGCAGGATGGCGCTCCAATTCCGGAGCATCACTATAGATTTCCCCGGCTGCTGAGGGGTCCTGCTGGCGGGCCCACCAGTCCTTCTCAACCTTGACGTACCGCTTGGGAATCGCGAGGCGCAGGATATCCGCGGGGCTTCCCGCGGCTCGAGCGGCCACGGATCGACAGAGCTGCCAGAGGCCATCAGGAAGAACTGGCACCAGAGACACCACCTCTGCCACAGCCGCAAGTTTCCCGGAATGATCACTCTCGCCAACGACGGCAACCACGTAACCCTCGGCCAGATTCTTATGCGAGCGGAGGGGAACCTTTACACGTACCCCGGCGGTGAGCTCCATCCCTTCCGGGACGATGTAGTCAAAGAGTCGGTCGAGCTGGGGCAGGCGAGTGTCGAGAACTACTCGTGCAATTCGCCTGCTATCGCTCACAATCCACTAGCTTGGCGTAACTGCTCGACCCGATTGAGTCTTTCCCACGGAAAGTCCTGGTCAATTCGACCAAAGTGGCCATACGCCGCGGTGGGCAAGAACGGGGTGTCGAGCAGTTCCAGCTGCTCGATAATTGCGCGCGGCCGCAAATCAAACACCGTAGAAATAGCGTTCTCAATGGTTTCCACAGGGACCTTCTCGGTGCCAAAAGTCTCGACAAAGATGCTCACCGGGTGGGCAGTGCCGATGGCGTACGAGACCTGGATTTCGGCCTTCTCGGCCAAACCTGCCGCAACGACATTCTTTGCGACCCACCGCAGTGCGTAGGCCGCGGAGCGGTCGACCTTTGTCGGGTCTTTTCCGCTGAAGGCACCGCCACCGTGACGGGAGGCTCCACCATAGGTATCCACAATGATCTTTCGACCCGTGAGTCCGGCGTCCCCATCGGGACCGCCTGTAACGAATGGACCACTGGGATTAATCAGGTAGCGCGTGTGGGATGAATCAAGGTCCACAAGTTCGAGAACGGGGCCAATGACGTGCTCCTTGAGGTCCGCCTCGATCTGATCGCGCTCGACTCCGGGGTCATGCTGGGTTGAGATGACGACCGTCGTCAATTCGACGGGCTTGCCGTCGTCAAAACCGATCGTCACCTGGGTTTTCCCGTCAGGACGAAGGTAGGGAATCAGGCCAGTCTTGCGCGCAACGGAGAGCTGCTGAGCAAGACGGTGGGCGAGCCACAGAGGCATGGGCATGTAGGTGTCGGTCTCTGTTGTCGCGAAGCCAAACATGATTCCCTGGTCTCCGGCCCCGAGGCTGTCATAGGGGTCTACTGAACCACCGTCACGGGCCTCGAGCGCACTATCGACACCGTGGGCAATATCTGCAGATTGCTGCCCCAACGACAGGTGCCACGCAAAACCATCCGCATCGATACCGATCGAGACATCGGTGTAGCCGATGGAGCGAACCAGGTCACGAACAATCTTTTCCACATCGACTTTCGCGTTCGATGTGACCTCTCCGGCAACGTGAATCATGTTGCCGGCACTCAGAGACTCGATTGCACATCGAGAGTTCCTGTCACCTGCGAGGAAAGCGTCCAACAGCGCATCGCTGATTTGGTCGCACATCTTGTCAGGGTGACCTTCAGTGACGGATTCGGAGCTGAAGTACCGCATGAGCCCTACCTAGTGTTCGGGCAGAGCGTCCAAGAGCCGCCCCGCAACGGAAGTTTTCGATCCTTCGAAAGACAGTGACTGCGGGCTCGCGGTGATAAGTGTCACTGCCGTGTCAAGCGTACCAAACCCTATCGTCCGCCCCACCTGGTTCAGCACAATCACGTCTGCACCCTTGGTTTCGCGTTTCGTTCGTGCTGACTGTTCCCTCACCTTTTCATCGGCGTCTGTTTCGGCGGCAAACCCGACGAGAAGCTGGGATGGGGTCTTGTGCTCCCCCAGCTCTCGGAGAATATCGGGCGTGCGGACGAGGTCGGGCGACCACGAATCCCCCTGCCCTGCCTTGGAAATTTTGTCCTTAGAAGGCTCTCTCACCCTCCAGTCCGCGACGGCTGCGGCCATAATGACGATGTCGTGGGAGGACTGCTCGGCCATCATGACATCGAGCATCTCCTGGGCACTCGGAGCGGACACTGCACGCGCGCCGGAGGGAAGCGAAGCCTCGAGGTGAGCGTGCACAATGGTGACCTCTGCGCCCCGCGCAAGGGCAGCCCGCGCTAGGGAGGTTCCCATCTCCCCACTCGATCGATTTCCGATAAATCGCACAGGGTCGAGATATTCCCGGGTGCCTCCAGCCGATATCAGCACGCGTTTCCCTCTGAGCGTCTTGGGAACGAGCGCCCCGAGTGCCACATCAGCGATATCTGCGGGCTCTGACATTCGTCCAGGACCGCGGTCGTCACCGGTGAGAGCACCCGATTCCGGACCTACAATCAGCGCTCCGCGTGCGCGCAAAAGCTCGACATTTGCCCTGACGGCGGGGTTCTCCCACATCTCGGTATGCATCGCAGGCGCGATGACCAGCGGGGCGCTGGAGGCGAGAATTGTCGTGCCGAGTAAGTCCCCCGCGAAACCTCCCGCAACAGACGCCAAGGTGTGCGCCGTAGCCGGCGCCAGAATGATCAGATCTGCCTGCTGACCCAGGGCAACGTGGCGAACCTCGGCCACTCCGTCAAAGAGATCCGCGGTCACTGGATTTCGAGAGATTGCCTCCCACGTTGGTATACCCACAAATTTGAGCGCCGACGCGGTGGGAATCACCGTCACATGTGCCCCGCGCAGCACCAGCTCTCGAACCAGTGAGACGGCCTTATACGCAGCGATACCGCCCGAGACACCCACGACAACTCGGGGTGATGGGACACTCTCCTCGTGTGAGGACATGCGCGGGTTAGGAGGCTGGGCGGTTGAGAACTAGCTTGCCCTCGTTGATCTCGCGCAGAGCAATGCTGAGCGGCTTCTCGTCGATAGTCGAGGGAACCAACGGGCCAACGTGGTCATAGATGTTGCCATCGCCCAAGTCTGAGTAGTACGCGTTGATCTGTCGAGCACGCTTTGCCGCGTAAATGACGAGCTGGTACTTCGAATCAACCTTTTCGAGTAGCTCGTCAATCGGCGGGTCAATGATTCCATCGCGGTGCAGCGACATATTTACTCCTTGGTGGACTGAGGGTCTTTCGACGCAAGTGCTAAGTCTACGATGCTTTGCCCTGATTCCTCTACGCTCGCGTTGATGACGACGTAATCGAACTCAGATTGACGCCCGAGTTCCCGTTTTGCGGTCATGAGTCGTCGCCGGCGTTCGCGTTCGTCCTCCGTGCCCCGGCGCACCAGTCGGTCCTCAAGATCCGAAAAGGACGGCGGTGCGATAAACACCGACAGTGAGTTCTTCATGTGCCGTTTGACCTGTTTCGCGCCTTGAACGTCGATTTCAAGGATGACATTTTTGCCTTGGTCGAGAAGCTCCTCAACGGGAGCGCGCGGTGTGCCGTAGTAATGGGAACCGTGCACGAGGGCCCATTCCAGAAGCTCATCCGCGCGAACGAGTTCCTCAAACCGAGTGGCCGAGACGAAGTAGTAGTGCTCGCCATCCTTCTCCCCCGGCCTCTGCGGTCGGGTCGTCGCCGAAACGCTCACCACAAATTCAGGAAAGTGGCCCGTAATCCAGGACACAATGGTCCCTTTTCCCACCCCACTGGGACCGGCAAGAACAACCAAGACGCCGCGCTGGTGCGGAAAATAGCGTCGATACAACGTCGCGACCTCCGCGCGTAACGCGGTGCGTTGCCGGACTCGGAGACCTCCCAAGGTTGCGGTCGCGCTGATGCCCAAGCGCTCGAGAAGTGCCCGGGTTTTGGTGACGCCAAAGCCTGGAATCGACCGCAAGAACCACTCCACCCGAAGACCTCGCAAAACTTGGCTGGCATCCTCGGACTCTGCCTGGTCATAAACCTCGAGAAGACGGAATTCGCCCCTCGCGAGGGCTGCTTTGAACTCGGCTCGTGCGCGGCGCATCTCAACGCCCTTCACCGAGGCTGCTTTTGCGTCGAAACCCGCGCTCACTCGGAGAGTTCTTTCCTTGCCACGTCCACAGCATCCACAAACCGCTCCGGACCTTCCATCAGCACCGAGCGTGCAACCACAGCAAAGAGCGGAGACGTGGCAGGAAAAGCCGCTCGGGCCTCACCCAGTTTCGCCCCTTGATGACCGTACCCAGGCGCCAAGATTGGCATCCCCGGAAAGTCGCTCAGTGAAATCCCATACGCACTGAGTGTCATGGTTGCTCCCAGCACTACTCCGTGCGTGGGGCGGGAGCCCGGATGCGCCTCAGTCCACCCTCGAAGACCGCCCATAACGCTCGAGGCGACAGAAACCCCATCGGGTGTTCTCGCCATTTGGGTCTCTCTGGCTTCAGGGTTCGAGGTGGCGGCAAGAACAAAAACCCCCTTGGAGTTTCCAAGCGCGAGGGAGAGTGCCGGTTCCAGCGCGCCAAGGCCCTGGTAGGGAACAAGGGTTAGCGCGTCGACCTCGAAGTCCGCGCCGGGGACCAACCATGCCTCGGCGTATCCCACCATGGTGGAGCCGATATCGCCCCGCTTGGCATCGCCAATTGTCGCTATGTCGCGGCGGCGCAACTCACCGAGCAACTCCGCCAGAGTGTGCATCCCTTTCACGCCGTGGCGCTCAAAGAATGCGACCTGCGGTTTGACGACGCGACAGCCCGCCTGCTCGAGGAGCGCCGGTAGTTGCTGGGAAAACGTCGCCAGTCCGACTGGCGAGTCGGCGCACCCCCACATCTCCAGCACAGCGGGATGTGGGTCAATCCCCACGCACAAGACTCGGTCGGCAGACTCCGAGAGAGATAGTGGCCAGGTCATCGCTGTAGTTCTTCGCGTCGACGTTGATAGTCCTGCAGGCTTGTCACCTCGGGGGTTTCCGGCCGTTGCTCCATGGATGCCACAGCTGCACCCACCTGAGCAATGGTCGTGAACAGAGCCTTGTCGGCTGCGACGGTAGCCGTGCGAATCTCATAACCATCGGCCCGGGCACTGCGACCCCGAGGGGTGTTGATGACGATGTCGATTTTGTCCTGCTGGATCAAATCCACCACACTCGGCCCTTTTTCTTCGCCAGAGGCTTCGGTGTGTTTGCGCACCACCTCTGCATGGATTCCGTAGCGCGCTAGCGTCTCCGCGGTGCCCTCGGTCGCAATCAGGTGGAAGCCGAGTTGACTCAATCGCAGGATAGGCAGGATCACGCTTCGCTTATCGCGGTCCGCCACCGAAACGAAGACGGTTCCCGACTGTGGAAGCCCGCCGTATGCTGCGTCCTGACTCTTGGCGAAAGCCTTGGGGAAAGTCGAGTCAATCCCCATAACCTCGCCGGTGGAACGCATTTCGGGTCCCAGAATCGAATCGACGATGTCGCCCGCTGGTGTGCGGAATCTCTTGAAAGGCAGCACGGCCTCCTTGACGGCGACGGGAGAGTCGAGAGGGGGCCTTCTGCCATCGATTGCCGGAATTACCCCCGAGGCGATCAGGGATTCAATGCTCGATCCAGCCATTACGAGCGCTGCAGCCCGTGCGAGTTGGATTCCCAGAGCCTTAGACACAAAGGGCACCGTGCGACTTGCCCGCGGATTTGCCTCCAAGACGTAGAGCACACCGGCAGCAACCGCGAACTGTACGTTGAGCAGGCCTCGCACACCAATTCCCTCGGCGAGTTTCTCCACAGCGGCGCACACCTGCTCCACAACATCGCGGCCGAGCGTGACGGGTGGGAGCGTGCAGGCAGAGTCACCGGAGTGAATTCCGGCCTCCTCAATGTGCTCCATCACACCCCCGATATACAACTGGTGACCGTCATAGAGCGCATCCACGTCAATTTCGACAGCATCATCGAGGAATCGGTCGACGAGCAGTGGTGCGTCGGGGCCCACGATGGCAAACTCCTCGATCCGGGCAAAATAGTCCACGAGGCTGAGTTGGTCGTAGACAATTTCCATTCCACGGCCGCCGAGGACGTAACTGGGTCGGACCAACACCGGGTAGCCGATGTCAGCCGCAATCCCCACAGCTTCGTCCAGGGTCGTTGCGGTGCCATTTTTTGGCGCTACGAGCCCGGCTTCGTCAAGAATGCGGGCAAACGACCCGCGTTCTTCGGCAAGGTCAATGGCATCGGGGGTGGTACCGAGAATGGGCACCCCCGCGTGCTCCAACCCTTTCGCAAGACCGAGCGCCGTCTGTCCACCGAGTTGAACCAGAACACCCAGAAGCGTTCCACTCTGGCTCTCCTGGTGAATTACCTCGAGGACGTCTTCGAGGGTTAATGGCTCGAAATAGAGTCGATCACTGGTGTCATAATCCGTGGATACAGTCTCTGGATTGCAGTTGATCATGATGGTTTCATACCCTGCATCCTGCAGGGCAAACGCCGCGTGGACACAGGAATAATCAAATTCGATTCCTTGCCCGATTCGGTTCGGACCAGACCCCAGAATGACTACCTTTGTC
>ENA-OUOG01003354-OUOG01003354.1-marine-metagenome-genome-assembly--contig:-NODE-3354-length-15130-cov-10.554906_pt1 | contig 15130 bp, 16 predicted proteins | sample MGYA00248635_ERZ508505 | MGnify/ENA primary metagenome ERZ508505 (study PRJEB26176, sample SAMN06267871) | marine metagenome | isolation source: Saanich Inlet, British Columbia, Canada | place: Pacific...
GCCGTCGTCCATCACCCAGTGTTCGCATCCGTCCGGATCAACCCAAATTGTTGGTGCATATCTTTCGCCCGTTACGGTGCGCGTTCCTTGCTGTGCTTCTGCCGCAGTGACTGTCATCACGGCGCCCAGAGCGAAGGCAGCAAGGCTTGTTACTGATTTGGAAATCAAATTAGCCACAGCCGATGTCCCTTTTAATTATTTCCCCCGATCAGGCCCGAGATTGGTATGGCAGCCATGGGCACTGAACAACTCTTTATAAAAGGCAGTTTATCAAGATTGTCTGGCTTGTGAAGCTCAGAAATTACAATATCTTGTGGTGTTTCGGCGTAAATGAGCAGTTCTGGGGTGTAATTACATTCTGTTGCATAATTTTTGGCCCGCCTCAGAAGGCCAAAGGGTATGCGGGCGCAGAATCACTTGTTCACAAGTTCACCAGCCAGAGAGTTGCGTACGCTTTCAATGATTCTGACGCGGGCGATTGCGCCACGGGGGAGGTCGCAGTTTTTGACGTGCACGGCGTGCAGGTAGCCTGACTTGCCCATCATTTGGCCTTCGAATTTGCCGGGCTTCTCAAAGAGCACGTCAAGTTCGCGGCCAAGCATCGTATCTTGAATGGCTTTTTGCTGATGCGCGATGAGCGCTTGCAGCTCTTGGAGGCGGGCGTCGGCCACGGCAGCCTCGACCTCGGGGCGCTCGGCGGCGGGCGTTCCGGGGCGGGGGGAGTATTTGAACGAGAAGCCTTGGCCGAAGTTCACTTCACGGATGATATCAAGCGTGTCGGCATGGTCCTGATCGGTTTCTTCAGGGAAGCCAACGATGAAGTCCCCCGAGATCAGAATATCTGGGCGCGCCTCACGGATGCGCTCGATCAGCTTGAGATAGCTGTCGCGGGTGTGGGAGCGGTTCATGCGCTTGAGGATTTTGTCTGAGCCTGACTGCACAGGGAGGTGCAGATAGGGCATCAGCTTGTCACAAGTTCCATGCGCCTCGATCAGCTCGTCCGTCATGTCGTTTGGATGGCTTGTGGTAAAGCGGATACGCTCTAGCCCGTCGATTTTGTCGAGTTTCCAGATGAGCTGGGCAAGGGTTGCTTCCGAGCCGTCCGTGCCAAAGCCATGATAGGCGTTCACGTTCTGGCCCAGAAGCGTGATCTCACGCACGCCGCGCTCAACAAGGTCGCGCGCTTCGGTGAGAATACGGTCGACAGGGCGAGACACCTCGGCACCGCGTGTATAAGGCACAACGCAGAAAGCGCAGAACTTGTCACAGCCTTCCTGAACGGTGAGAAAAGCTGTTGGGCCGCGAGCGGCCTTGGGGCGCGCGGCAAGATGCTCGAATTTATCATCGATGGGGAAGTCTGTATCGAGAGCCTTTTCGCCCGTGAGCACTTTGGCCTCCATTTCTGGTAGGCGGTGATAGCTCTGGGGGCCAACGACAAGGTCTACCATCGGCTGCCGGCGCATGATTTCTGCGCCTTCGGCCTGGGCCACACAGCCAGCGACACCGATCTTCAGATCGGGGCGGGCGTCTTTGAGGGGCTTGTAGCGGCCCAGCTCGGAATAGACTTTTTCGGCGGCTTTTTCGCGGATGTGGCAGGTGTTGAGCAGGATCATGTCCGCGTCTTCAGGCGTGTCTGTCTGTTCGTAGCCTTTGAGGGCTTCGGCCATGCGCTCACTGTCATAGACGTTCATCTGGCAACCATAGGTCTTGATGAAGAGCTTTTTGGGGCTTGTCATAGGCGTGTGTCCTGCGTGCGCGAATTTGGCCGCTGAGTAGCGAAAATGCTGCCCACTTGCAATGCACGATGAATTAACCGATTCTATTCCAAAAACGGGCTTATGAGTATGCAGATTAGTTTTTCCAATCTTGAGACCTTTATCAAAGAGGGCGCCGGATTTTTGGCCAAAGGGCCGATCGCACTTGTCTTTGCCGAGGATGAGGCCGAGCTCGACACCACATTGCGCCACCATCAGCAGCTTGGCTTTCATCGGGTGATTGGATTTATGCCGAGCGCATTTTCGCTTGCTGCCGATCTGGTCGATACGGTTGTGCGTGTGAATTACGATGTGCGCGGGGAAGAGGCGCTCAGCAAGGCTGTGAACGCCGTTATTGATAAAGCACAGGGGCAGTGGCTTTATTACTGCTTCAATGCTGAATACCTTTTCTATCCGTTTTGCGAGACGCGGGTTGTGGGCGAAATGCTTGCGTTTCATACTGAAGAGCGCCGCGATGCTATGCTCACCTATGTGGTGGATCTCTATGCGGGCGATCTGGACAGCTATCCAAGCGCAGTTTCTCTTGATAGCGCCTTTATTGACCGTTCAGGATATTACGCGCTCGCGCGGCCTGATGCAGCCAATCACAATCATCCAAAAGAGCGGCAGCTCGACTTTTTTGGCGGGTTGCGGTGGCGCTATGAGGAGCACATCCCGGTGCCACGCCGCAAGATTGACCGTATTGCGCTGTTTCGGGCCCAGCCAGGCTTGCGACTGCGCGAAGATCACACCTTTAACGACGAAGAATACAATACCTTTGCCTGCCCTTGGCACAACAACATCACGGCTTCGATTTGCTCGTTCCGAACGGCCAAAGCGCTCAAGCGCAACCCGGGCTCGACTTTTGATATCCATAGTTTCAAGTGGCATAACTCTGTCCCCTTTGAATGGCATTCGCGCCAGTTGCTTGACTTGGGCCTGATGGAACCGGGGCAGTGGTTTTAGGCGGTTAGGCGTAGACCTCCTTCAGCGGCTCGGCTAAAACCCCTGAGAAATTTCACGGGGACTGATATGTCATCACACGGCGCCGCACTTCCGATGCTCTCACGCAAATGTACAGGCCTTACGGGCGAAGCCCATGTGCCCGGCGATAAATCGATCTCGCATCGCTCGCTGATTTTGGGGGCAATGTGCGTGGGCGAGACCCGCATCACAGGGCTTTTGGAAGGGCAGGATGTTCTCGACACAGGCCGTGCGATGCGCGCGTTTGGGGCTGAAGTTGAAGACCTTGGCCAAGGCAACTGGCGGGTTTACGGCGTTGGCGTTGGCGGGTTTACAGAGCCTGACAATGTGATTGACTGCGGCAATTCCGGCACGGGCGTGCGTCTGATTATGGGCGCGATGGCGACCACTGATATGACGGCAACCTTTACGGGCGATGCCTCGCTCAATTCGCGGCCGATGGCGCGGGTGACGGACCCGCTGGCTTTGTTTGGAGCGCGGGCCTACGGGCGGCGCGGCGGGCGCTTGCCGATGACGATTGTGGGCGCGGCAGATGCGGCGCCTGTGCAATACACTGTGCCTGTTCCGAGTGCTCAGGTGAAATCTGCTGTCTTGCTGGCGGCGCTGAATGCGCGCGGCGAGAGCCAAGTTATTGAGCGTGAAGCGACGCGGGACCACACCGAGCGAATGCTGGCTGGCTTTGGCGCGACAATCGAGACGGAAGAGACCGCCGAGGGCCGTATCATTCGCCTGCAGGGCCAGCCCGAGCTTAAAGCTCAAGATATCACTGTGCCGCGCGACCCGAGCTCTGCGGCCTTTCCTGTCTGTGCGGCGATTATCACTGAAGGTTCGGATGTGCTTGTGCCCAACATTGGCCTCAACCCGACGCGGGCGGGGCTGTTTACCACGCTGATCGAGATGGGCGCAGATCTGACCTATGAAAATCTGCGCGAAGAGGGCGGCGAGCCTGTGGCTGACTTGCGCGCCAAATTCTCGCCCAACCTCAAGGGGATCGAAGTTCCGCCTGCGCGTGCGGCGAGCATGATTGACGAATATCCTGTGCTCTCTGTTGTGGCGGCCTTTGCTGAAGGGCGTACCGAAATGCACGGTGTGAAAGAGCTGCGTGTGAAGGAAAGCGACAGGATCGACGCGATGGCCAAGGGGCTGCGCGCTGCGGGTATTACTGTCGACGAAGGCGAGGACTGGTGGGCTGTTGAGGGCCGTGGGTTTGGAAATGTCACCGGCGGCGCGACAGTTGAGAGCCGTCTGGATCATCGTATTGCGATGTCGTTCCTGATTCTCGGAATGGCGAGCGAGCAGCCTATGCAGGTTGATGATGGCGGACCGATTGCGACGTCTTTCCCGATATTTGAGAGCCTGATGGGCGGGCTTGGCGCTATAATCGAGCGGGTGTGACATGAGCTTTGCGATTGCCATAGACGGGCCGGCTGCGGCGGGGAAGGGCACGATATCCAAGGCTGTGGCCGCGCATTTTGGATTTGCGCATCTAGATACGGGGCTTTTGTATCGGGCTGTTGGTGCCAAAGTGCTCGACGGGGTCGACCCGATTGAGGCGGCGCGCAGTCTTGTGGCGGAAGACTTGGAGAATGATGCGCTGCGCACAGCGGATGTGGCGCAAGCCGCGAGCCGTATCGCTGTGATTGCTGAAGTGCGTGCGGCATTGGTGGACTTTCAGCGCGCGTTTGCGCGGCGTGCGGGCGGGGCCGTTTTGGACGGGCGCGACATCGGGACGGTGATTTGCCCTGACGCAGAGGCCAAGCTTTTTGTGACCGCCAGTGCCGAGGTGCGCGCAGCGCGACGCCACGCGGAGCTTTTGGGGCGGGGCTCCGAGGCGAGCTTTGAGGCGGTTTTGGCAGATGTGAAAGAGCGCGATGCGCGCGACGCGGGCCGCGCTGAAGCGCCGATGGTTGCGGCTTTGGATGCTGTTTTGATTGACACCTCAAGCATGAGTATTGACGCCGCCGTGACGGCGGCGATCGCAGCAGTGGAGGCCGCACGAAAATGACAACACGCAGGCTTGGAAAAAATGGCCCAGAGATCAGCGCGATCGGGTATGGGGCGATGTCTTTTTCGGACTTTTACGGCGCAACGAGTGAGGCGGAAAGCCACGCGATCCTTGATCATTGCCGCGATGTCGGATTGACCCACCTCGACACCTCCAACATCTACGGCATGGGCCGTTCTGAAGAGGTGATCGGAAGCTACTTTGCGGCCCATCCTGACGCCAAGCAGGAGTTTGTGATTGCGACCAAGGCATCGATTGCCAGAGACGAAAGTGGAAATCGCATTTTTAGAAATGATCGCAAGCATTTGGAAGAAGAACTTGATAAGTCACTTCAACGCATGGGTGTCGATCATGTGGGTCTGTTTTATGTCCATCGTCGTGATCCGAACGTGCCGATTGAAGAGGTGACAGAGAGCCTTGCGGCGATTGTGAAGACCGGCAAGGCGCTTGGCTTTGGTTACTCTGAAATCGCGCCGAGCAGCCTGCGCCGTGCGGCAAAAGTGGCACATGTCAGTGCGGTGCAATCGGAGTATTCCCTGAGCACGCGCAGCCCTGAATTGGGCCTGGTTCAAGCCTGTGCCGAACTTGGAACAGCGCTTGTTGCATTTAGCCCTGTCGGGCGATCTTTGTTGACCGATACGCCCCTGAGTTTTGAGGCCGTGCAGAGCCTTGACTTCTTGCGCGGCAATCCGCGGTTTATGCGCCCGAATTATGAGGCCAACGTGAGGGCTGCAGCGGGCTTTTGCGCTTTGGCGGCCGAGATGGGTGTGAGTGCTGCGGGGCTGGCCAACGCATGGCTGCTCGCGCAGGGAGACCATGTGATCCCGATCCCCGGGACGCGTTCTGTCTCGCATTTGAGTGATTGCTTGCAGGGGCGTGACCTTGTGCTGACCGGCGAGGACCTCGCGCGGATCGAAATGGTCTTGCCGCTCGGGTGGGCGCATGGGGACAGATACTCGGACGCGCAGTGGATCGGACCTGAGCGCTACTGTTAAGACCGGTTTTATTTGGCAAATCCGACCGACGCGGGGGAACACTGCTCTCCCGCACCTCCTTGGGATATTTTTAGAAAGAGGAAAGCTGTCGTTTGCAGAGCAAAAAAGGGCTGGGGCTTGCCTTTGAGGCAGGAGCATTATATACGCGCGCATGTCGAACAAGGCGGGGCTACCGCAGGACAAAATGAGCAGGGTCGGAAAAGTCCGGCCCTCTTTGTTTTAAAAGCTGCCAGCGCTGTCTGACCAATAGAAACCCGAAGACCGGCGGAGACAACCGCACGGCCAGAAACACTTAAAAGGAATGAAACGCCACATGGCTAGCACAGTATCTATGGAAGACTTCGAAGCACTTTTGAATGAAAGCTTCGAAATGGACACGCCCGAAGAGGGCTCTGTTGTCAAAGGCAAGGTTATCGCGATCGAAGCGGGCCAAGCTATCATCGACGTCGGCTACAAAATGGAAGGCCGCGTTGATCTGAAAGAATTCGCAAACCCAGGTGAAGCTCCTGAAATCGCTGTTGGCGATGAAGTGGAAGTCTTCCTGCGCTCGGCTGAAAACGCCCGCGGCGAAGCGGTTATCTCACGTGAGATGGCGCGCCGTGAAGAAGCATGGGACCGTCTGGAAAAAGCATATGCCGACGAAGAGCGTGTCGATGGCGCGATCTTTGGCCGCGTCAAAGGCGGCTTCACAGTTGACCTCGGCGGCGCCGTGGCCTTCTTGCCTGGCTCACAAGTTGACGTGCGCCCCGTGCGCGACGCAGGCCCACTCATGGGCCTCAAGCAGCCGTTCCAGATCCTCAAAATGGACCGCCGCCGTGGCAACATCGTTGTTTCACGTCGTGCCATTCTTGAAGAATCACGTGCCGAACAGCGTGCAGAAGTCATTGGCAACCTTGCTGAAGGCGATTCTGTTGACGGTGTGGTCAAGAACATCACCGAATACGGTGCGTTTGTTGACCTCGGCGGCGTAGACGGCCTTCTCCACGTGACAGACATGGCATGGCGCCGTGTGAACCACCCATCAGAGATCCTCACAATCGGGGAAACTGTGAAGGTTCAGGTCATCAAGATCAACAAAGAGACGCACCGCATCAGCCTCGGCATGAAGCAGTTGCAAGACGATCCATGGGATCTCGTGGCGGCCAAATATCCGCTCGAGAGCGTCCACATGGGCCGCGTGACAAACATCACCGATTACGGCGCATTTGTTGAGCTGGAAGCCGGTGTTGAAGGTCTTGTGCACGTGTCTGAAATGTCTTGGACAAAGAAGAACGTACACCCCGGCAAGATCGTGTCGACATCACAAGAAGTCGAAGTCATGGTTCTCGAAATCGATGGTGCAAAACGCCGCGTTTCGCTTGGCCTCAAGCAAACACAGCGTAACCCATGGGAAGTCTTTGCTGAGACGCACCCAGAGGGCAAAGAAGTTGAAGGTGAAGTTAAGAACATCACTGAATTCGGCCTCTTCATCGGCCTCGAAGGCGACATCGACGGTATGGTGCACCTCTCAGACATCTCTTGGGATGAGCGCGGCGAAGACGCGATCCAGAACTACCGCAAAGGCGATATGGTTCAGGCCGTTGTCTCGGAAGTTGACGTTGAGAAAGAGCGCATTTCGCTTTCCATCAAAGGCCTCGGCGGCGACAAGTTTGCCGAAGCAGTTGGTGGCACGAAGCGTGGCAGCATCATCACTGTTGAAGTCACATCCATTGAGGATGGCGGCATCGAAGTTGAATATGAGGGCATGAAAAACTTCATCCGCCGCTCAGACCTCAGCCGCGACCGTGCCGAGCAGCGCCCTGAGCGTTTCTCTGTTGGCGACAAGGTTGATGTGCGCGTTACAAACGTAGACGCCAAAACACGTCGTCTCGGCCTCTCGATCAAGGCGCGCGAAATTGCCGAAGAGAAAGAAGCTGTGGAGCAGTATGGCTCATCAGACAGCGGCGCATCACTTGGTGATATCCTTGGCGCGGCGCTCAAGTCAGACGACTGAGACCAGCAATAAGACATTTGAAGAGGCCTCGCAGTGTAAGCTGCGGGGCCTTTTCTTTTGTCGCACTGCAGCTGCGAATCGGAGGTGGATGTGGCGAATGTCAGCGCCAGCTTTGTCGCCTTGCTGCGCTGCGGCAGGGAGAGACTGCGCCAAATGGCTGCAAAACCCCTGATTTTACTTCTATTTTTCCGTGATTGAGGCAAGGAAGTAGGTTCCTCAATGAAAAATTTCTTCTATAGTCAGTAAAGAAAAAAAATAAAACTTCTGCCTGGGGAGACAGACTCACATGATCCGCTCGGAGCTTGTTCAAAAGATTGCGGAAGAAAATCCGCACCTCTTTCAGCGTGATGTTGAAAGAATTGTTAATACCATTTTCGAAGAGATTATTGACGCTATGGCCGCGGGCGACCGTGTTGAGCTGCGCGGCTTTGGAGCCTTTTCTGTAAAGCAACGCGACGCACGGACGGGGCGCAACCCGCGGACGGGCGAAGCTGTGGAGGTTGAAGAAAAGCATGTGCCGTTCTTCAAGACAGGCAAGCTGCTTCGGGACAGGCTGAACGGGAAGTAAGTGATGCGCTTGATCAGGTATGTGTTTCTGGCAATTTTGGCCGTGTGTCTGATAACAGTGGCTTTGGCCAACTCAGATGTTGTGACCTTGAACCTTTTGCCAGAAGCCCTTGCGCAGGCAACGGGGTACGGCTTTTCTATTGAGCTGCCTTTGTTTGTCGTGATTTTTATCGGTATCCTGGCCGGGCTTTTGATGGGCTTTGTCTGGGAGTGGCTGCGGGAGCACAAGCACCGCGCTGAGGCCGCGCGCCGCCGTGGGGAAGTGAAGAAGCTTGAAGGCGAGTTGAAACGTATCAAGACTGGCAGCGAAGAGCACGGCGACGAGGTTCTGGCACTGCTTGAAAAAGCAAGCTGAAGTCAGATAGACAGGCAGACAAGCGGGCGCGGGCGAGAGCTTCGCGCCTTTTTTGTGTCAGACGAGAAAGAGCGGGCAGGGCCAATGGACATCAGGGTAAAAATTTGCGGGCTGACGCGCCCAGAGGATGTTGCGGCTGTGGCAGCGGCGGGTGCACAGTATGCGGGGTTTGTCTTTTTCGAGAAATCGCCACGCAATGTGAACATTGAGACGGCGCGCGGTTTGGCTTTGGAAGCCCCTGTCGGTTTGGCCAAGGTGGCGCTTGTGGTGGATGCGGATGACGCCGAACTGGACGCGATTGTAGGGTCTGTGCCGCTGGATATGTTGCAACTTCATGGCCATGAGAGCCCTGCGCGTGTTTCTGAGGTGCGCGCGCGGTATGGCTTGCCTGTGATGAAGGCGGTGGGTGTGGCAAAGGCGGAGGATATGGCGCAGATCGCGCTCTATGAAGAGGTGGCGGACCAGCTTTTGATTGATGCAAAGCCGCCCAAAGGCGCGGATTTGCCTGGTGGAAACGGTTTGGCTTTTGATTGGCGGCTCTTGTCGGGGCGCAAATATTGGCGCAAGCCCTGGATGCTGGCAGGCGGGCTGACGCCGCAGAATGTTCGCCAAGCGGTCCAGATGACGGGGGCGCGGCAAGTGGATGTGTCTTCGGGTGTTGAGGCGGGTGCGGGCGTCAAAGACGCAGGCAGGATTGCGGAGTTTGTGGCGGCTCTACGCTGATTTCGAATTTGCTTTGCAAATCCGACCGGTCGGGGGGCCAGCCCCCCGATTCATAAGCCATTGGGCTTATGAATTCTCCCCCCGGGATATTTCTGGAAAGAAAAAGCCGGGGTGACGGCTTTTGCGTGCCTTTGTCTTGCTCTTGGGCGCGGGGGCATTTACCAACAGTCAAACGCTGACAGAGAGGGCATCTTATGGCCGACGATCTTTTCAACTCCTTCATGAACGGGCCTGACGAAAACGGCCGCTTTGGCGACTTTGGTGGGCGGTTTGTTTCCGAGACTTTGATGCCGCTGATCCTTGGTCTTGAGGCCGAATATGAGAAAGCGAAGACGGACCCGAGCTTTTGGGCTGAAATGGACGATCTTTGGGCCAATTATGTGGGCCGTCCGAGTCCGCTTTACTATGCTGATCGGCTGACCCAGCATCTGGGTGGCGCGAAGATTTATCTCAAACGGGACGAGCTCAACCACACGGGCGCTCATAAGATCAACAACGTTTTGGGGCAGATCCTTTTGGCGCGCCGCATGGGCAAGAAACGTATCATTGCTGAGACAGGTGCAGGACAGCACGGCGTGGCCACGGCGACGGTCTGTGCAAAGTTTGGCCTGCAATGCGTTGTTTACATGGGCAAGCACGATGTTGAGCGTCAAGCGCCGAACGTGTTCCGTATGCGCCTTCTTGGTGCGGAAGTGATCCCTGTGACGTCGGGGCGTGGCACGCTGAAGGACGCGATGAACGATGCGTTGCGCGACTGGGTCACGAATGTGCGCGATACGTTTTATTGCATTGGCACGGTCGCTGGGCCGCATCCTTACCCGGCGATGGTGCGCGATTTTCAGAGCATCATTGGTAAAGAAGTGCGCTGGCAGCTCGCCGAGCAGGAAGGCGAAGGGCGTTTGCCTGATACCTTGATTGCGGCGATTGGCGGCGGCTCAAATGCTATGGGGCTGTTCTATCCGTTTCTGGATGATCCGAGCGTGAACATCATTGGTGTGGAGGCCGGCGGCAAGGGTGTGAACGCCAAGATGGAGCACTGTGCGTCTTTGACGGGCGGGCGGCCAGGCGTTTTGCATGGCAACCGGACTTATCTTTTGCAGGACGATGACGGGCAAATTCTGGAAGGCTTCTCTATCTCTGCAGGCCTTGATTATCCAGGAATTGGCCCTGAGCATTCGTGGTTGCATGATACGAAGCGCGCGCAATATGTGAGCATCACCGACAAAGAGGCACTGGAGGCCTTCCAGCTGTCTTGTGCTTTGGAAGGGATTATTCCTGCACTTGAGCCGAGCCACGCGCTGGCGCATGTGATGAAGATTGCACCAAAGCTGCCACCCGAGCATATCCTTGTGATGAATATGTGTGGCCGCGGGGACAAAGACATCTTTACGGTCGCCAAGCACCTTGGCTTTGATATGTCTGACACAGAAGGGCGCGAAGCCGACTAAGGCTTTGCCGACAGGTATGAAAAGGGCTCATCGTTGGTGAGCCCTTTTTTGTTGCGTATAAACTCGGGTTTATGTGGCTAAACCGCATGTGTAGTTTGGCCAACTTAAACCTGCGGCCTATAGAGGAATTGAGCCAGATGCACTTTTCTCAACTCAACAAGCGAGACTTGTTGAACGCAATTGAGAAAAGGACGACCCCATGAAACGCATTCTTATGACGACGACAGCACTGGTTTTTGGCTTCTGTGCGCAGGCCAACGCCGGCACTTTTGAGGAGGCTGCTCTCGATACCTTTCAAGAGCAGGGCTATTCCAACATTGATGTCAGCACGAGCGGCAATCGAGTGAATGTGCAAGCGGTCAAGGAAGGCGTTGTGGTAGATATCACCTATGACAGCGACACAGGTGCCGTGATCTCGCAGGACGCCTCTTATGCCGATGACAAAGATGGTCACGATAGCAACGACAGTCATGATGATAACGATAGTCACGACAGCAACGACAGCCACGATGACAACGATGGTCACGACAGCAACGACAGCCACGATAGTAGCGATGATGACGGGCGCGGCGACGACAGTGATGGTCACGACAGCGATGGCCATGATGGCCACGGTGGTGACAGCGACAGCGATGGCCACGGCGGAGACAGCGACAGTGATGGCGACAGCGACGGCGACGACTGAGGCTGCGCTTAGCGTTGCTTTGCCAAGTCAGGCGTGATCCGTTAGCGTCGCGTTGTTGAAAAATGTAAGCTGGCATTCGAAAAGCGGATGCCAGCAGTTTTGTAGGACATGGGAATGTATCGTCGAATAAGCATCATATTAACCGTCTTTATTGCTCTGTCGTTCGCACCATTTGCGGCACATGCAGACAGCAAAGGTGACGCCCTTGGAGCCAAAGTGGCAAGCCAGCTCAAAGAGCTAGGGTATTCCACTGTCGAGGTATCGCGGACCTTTTTGGGCCGCATCCGCGTCGAGGCGACGGGATCTGCTGGCGAGCGGGAAATCATTTTCAACCCGCGCACTGGTGAGATACTGCGAGACTTTTCAAAATCTGGACATGGCGGGCTCTTGACGTTGCCTTCAGGCGATGGGGGAGAAGATGGCAACGACGTCGCTGGGCAAGAGGGCAGTGACGACAGTGATGGTGACGGTGGTGGTGACCACGGCGACGGCGACGACGGTGGTGACGATGGTGGTGACGATGGTGGCCATGGCGGTGATGATGGTGGAGACGGAGATGGAGATGGTGATGGTGGGGATGACTGATCAGATCCACTCGCCAAAAGAGCGGGGCAACGCATGAAGCAGGGTAAACTGGTTGTTCTCTTAATGCTCCTGCAAGGGGTCTGCGCTGTTTTCTTCGTGTTTGATATTCTTGCTACGCTTCTGGGTCTGCGCGCTACTCCTATTAGTTGGCAAACGCGTGAGCTCTTGGAAATTGGTGCCGCAATCGGGCTTGTGCTGGGCGTCATTCTGGGCTGGATCGCGCTGCGGCGCTCGCTCAATCGGTCGCGCCGTGCGGAAGAAAGCCTGCGCACTGTGCGCCGAGAGTTCAGGGACCATCTGGAACAGACATTTGTGTCTTGGGGGCTGACGCCAGCCGAGCAGGATGTTGCCCTTTTTTCTCTTCAAGGGTTTTCTATCGGTGAAATGGCGCGTTTGCGCGACAGTTCGGAAGGTACGATCAAGGCGCAAAGCAACGCTATTTATCGCAAAGCTGGCGTGAGTGGGCGGGCGCAACTGCTGAGTTTGTTTATTGAAGATCTGCTTGTTCCCGAACCTGACATAATGGAAAACAACGTCTGCCAAGCTTGAAGGCTCGAGCTTTAACCCGTGGGCTCAGCGTGCTCTTGAAGGACCCTCAGGGGGACAATGTCGAGCGCGCGGGCGTGCGTGGCTGCCAGCGAGACTTTGGGGGCGCAGCCTTCGTCATGGGCTTGCAGGAAGCGGGCGGCGCAGAGGCACCAGCTGTCGCCTGCCTTAAGGCCCGCAAAGCCGAACTCGGGGCGCGGTGTGGAGAGATCATTGCCGACGTATTTTGAGAAGGCGAGGAACTCGTCTGTCATGATGGCACAGACGGTATGGGAGCCTGTGTCTGCCGCGCAAGTGTTGCAGGCGCCATCGCGGAAATACCCTGTGAGCGGATCAGAGGAACAATGCGCAAGCGCCCCGCCGAGGACATTTATCGATGCATCAGGTGTCATTGGGCTGCCTCTGCTATGGCGCGAAACATGGCGGTGTTGGATAAACTTACGCCAGCTTCGCGAAATTTTTTATCGGCTGAGTTGATCGCGATCACCACGCCGAGGGGTTGGTTGATGTAGATGTACTGCCCATAGATGCCGCGGGCAAAAAACTCGCCATCGCGGGCGTCGGCGGGCATCCACCATTGGTAGCCATATTGTGTATTGCCTTTCACCGTTTTGGCGGAGGGACGGGTGCTCTGGGCGATCCAAGCTGCGGGGACAACTTGCACACCGTTCCAAAGGCCGTTCTGGGCGATCATTTGACCAAAACGGGCGTAATCTCTTGTTGTGAGATTGAGGCCACCGAGCACGAAGGCCGTTCCGTAGCCGTCTGTGACATAGTAGGGCGCTTGCTCGAGCCCGAGGGGGGCGATGATGCGCTCTGAGAGAAGCTCGGAGATGGGGCGGCCCGTTGCGCCTCGGATCACCATCCCTAGGATGTGAGTGTCAATCGAGACGTATTGCCAGCTTTTGCCTGCTGCGGCATTTGTCTCTGTGAGGCCAGCAGCAAAGCCGTCCATGGACTGGCCAAGCGCCAGAACGCGCCCCATTTTGTTGATGTCAGACCAGAAGTCGAGGTAGTCCTCATTGAAGCGCACGCCGCTTTCCATCTGTAGCACATCTTCAATACGCGCGCCTTCATAGGCTGTTCCGAGAAGGGCGGGGGCATATTGGGTTACGGGGTCATTGACTGAGCTGATTGTGCCGTCTTCCAAGAGCACGCCGAGGAGGGCAGAGAGGAAGGATTTGGCCACAGACCATGAGATACGGCGATCGTCGGGACCAGTGCTTAGGTAGTAAGCCTCGTGGCGTAGAAGACCGTCTTTGAGCACCACGGCGCTTGTTATGGCGCGCTCTGTCACCCATGCGTCATAGGTATCTGGCAAAGTGATGGGCTGGCCAATGATGAGCGCAGAGACTGGGGCGTCCCCGCGTGGCACAGGAGCCGAGAGGAACATTGTGTCCATATGGGAGAAGTTGTGCACGATCTTATCGGCGGAGAAGAGCGAGTTTACCGCCAGCACGCGTGTAATTTCTTCGCGTTTCCAAGCATAGAGCGCGCCTGCAATGAGGATCAGCACAAGAAGTGTGCGGCCGAGCCATTTACCGAATGTGCGCATGATGCCTCCGTTTTGAAGAAGCGTAAGGGGCTTCGGGACGCGCCGCAAGGGGGGCTATTTGAACTTGTCCATGAGCTTCTGCATTGGGCTGCGCGCATCTGGCGCAGGCGCCGGATCTGAGGCTTGGGGTGTGTCTGAGGGCTTCGCTTTGGCGGGCTTTTCACGAGGTGGCTGTACGCGCAGTGCCACCGCGTTCATAAAACGCCCTGTGTCGCCTTGGGCGAGGGCAGGAGCGCCATCGGCAATGCCGCGCAAGAGATCATCCAGCCAGCCAGCTTCGGCCTTGGCGAAGTCGTTGAGAACATAGCGCGCGACTGCGTCTTTATGGCCCGGATGGCCGATGCCGAGGCGGATACGGTGATAGTCAGGGCCGATGTGGGCATGGATCGAGCGCAGGCCATTGTGACCTGCGTGGCCGCCACCGAGCTTGGCGCGGCATTTGCCGGGGGCAAGATCAAGCTCGTCGTGAAAGACGGTGATGTCATCGGGTGTGAGTTTGTAAAATCGCATCGCCTCGCCGACGGACTGGCCTGAGAGGTTCATAAAGGTTTCGGGCTTGATCAGCACGACTTTGTCTGAGCCAAAGCGTCCTTCGCTGACGAGGCCCTGAAACCGCGACTTCCAAGGACCGAAGCCATGAGCATTTGCGATTTCATCGAGTGCCATAAAGCCGATGTTGTGACGGTTCTGGGCATATTTTGCGCCTGGATTGCCGAGGCCGACGAAGATTTGCATGGGAGCCTTTCACACGCTGGTTGTTATTGTGGTTTAGGCATCTGGGCCCTAAGATTCAACCTGTGTGAGTGGGAGTGTGGTGTGTGGAGCGTTTTGAGCTGAATGGTGTGGCGTTGGTTTGCCCTGAAGGACAGCTGACAGATAAGATCCGCGGCAAGCTTGCCTCGGGAGAGTATGAAGGCTCCGAGGCGCGTGCCGTT